>Ga0256406_1000011_pt1 | contig 314389 bp, 297 predicted proteins | sample RumenRJG_03DNA_FD_185986 | JGI IMG/M metagenome (GOLD analysis project Ga0256406, IMG submission 185986) | Bovine rumen microbial communities from Lethbridge, Alberta, Canada - RJG_03 | ecosystem: Host-associated > Mammals > Digestive system > Stomach > Rumen | place: Canada: Alberta... | reverse complement strand
ACCTTTGCAATTTCAGCAACTAATTCTTCTCTGTTCATTATAGTCCCCTTTCTTATTTACTCCTCACCATGAGGATAATTAATTATATATAATAATAGCCAAATAAATCAATATCTTAACGGGTGCTTTTTAATCCCTTTGCTTCTGCTACATCTTTTATATTTATATATATATTATTCATGGCACAACAACATTACCTCTGAAGATAAAAATTTGGAACACGACTTCCGACCATTGTGTTGTTATGTATCATAAATTTTGAATGAAAATTAACTTTACCAAAAAAACCATACCTTACCAAAAAAAGCGTTCTATACCAAAAAAACCGCTTTAAAAAATTTCTTACTATTATTGGAAAGTAAGCGACCGGTGTAAAAGAACAGTCAGTTTGAGGAGAAAAAACAGAGATTTTGAGTAATTTACTAGCAAATTTTATTTTTACATGTTTTATTATTATCGGAACAATTAGAAAGGAATTATTTTATGGAAGTTTCACAAAGATTACATTCAAATTACAATCAAAATTTTACAGCATTAAAAATTGATTCTGATATGTGCAGGACAACTATGGACAAAGTTATCAATAATATTGAAGTATTAAATTTAACAAAGAAACTACATAATATCGGGCAGGATTTATATGTAAACGAAATTCCGGCAAATCTTGATATGCATTCTCTTGAACAAATCCCCGCAAAAATTAAATTTTATACTTCCTTTGGTAAAACACATTTTAAAACTATCGGTTATGTCTTAACTGAGAAACTAAAAGAATTTTCAGCAAATGAATTGTTTGCACGATATTTAGGAAAACCATTTGCGGAAAAAGAACCTCGAACTTTTATGGACAAAGTTGATGATTTTAATAAACTTTTAGGGTAAAGTTTCATAATCTCATTATAAATAATAATACAGCTGATATACTTATTTAAATTATTAAGAATATTTAACAAATAATCAATTAATAAGCAATTATTGATTGATTATTTACTTTATATATACATAGGGGATATTAATAAGGGGAATATTTATGGGATTAGCTAAAATTGCATTAAATTTCATGGTTGAACGAGGCGGGAAACTTGCCAAAAGTTTGTTATGCACAAAACCTCCTAAAATGCCAATAAACATTAAGGGTTTAAAATATACGCCAATAAAAACAGATTCTTTTCAACACATTATATCCCCTGAAATTGAGAAATTAGTTAACAAGGGTTTTACAATTCAAGAAGCACAAGAAGCTTTAAAACATGTTCCAAGAGATACATTGGAAGAAGTTAATAAAGGGGCAATACTAAACTTCATAGAACAACAAAAACAACTTTGGGGGCGTACATTGAATATACATGGCAAAAATAATTTCAGTGATTATGAAAAATTTCTTCCAACAGAACTTGGAGAAGAAATTATGGAATTGACACGTAAAATGAGAGCTAAAGATTGGCATAAAAAGGGGCTTATACCACGTATACCAGAAAGCTTTAAAATAACAGCAGAAGAAGAGAATCAGATTGTAGAATTAAGAAAGGCTTTCTCAAAATTACCAAAAACTGATCATGATATTATTCAATATAGAGGAGAATATCTCGATAAGAATATGCCTGGAGTTAAGTTTTTAATAAAAGCAAAAGAGGGTGAAAAAATAAAGTTGCCGGGATATACTTGGACAACAGACTCACCCGGTTATGCTTTTGGACGTTATGCCGCACCTGGTCATATGAAAGAAAATAAGATAGCTATAAAATACACAATACTGTACCCAGAAGGTAGTCAACTATCTTTATCTCGTTCAAGACTTGGGCAAGAATTTTTGGTAGATGAAAAAGAATACAAAATTGTAAAAAAAGTTTTGAATGATGCAGGTGATGAAATGTTAGTATTTTTAGAGCATATTGTAAGATAGTTCGTAGCGTGAATTAAAATGCACGAAACATTTGAAATAGTCTGTAGGATGCAATTTTTTGCATAAAAGATTTGAAATAGGGCTAATACGGACTATTCTTTCTTGGGTATAATTTTGACAGTGTTTGAATTTGGATAATTTTATAAAAATTTTGAGTCCGTTTATGTCCGAACAAAGTCCGTTTTCGTCCAGTTTGAGATAGCCATAATTAACCAACTTCCGACAGAAAAAATCCTAATTTCCTGCACCTTTCCGCCTACTATCTCAAACTAACCGCCAATCTCAAAATGGACTGTAATGTAAAAGAACACATGGAAAGGATAACTTTAACACCTAGTTTGACTCTTTCGGGCAACTTAACATCTAAATTATCGTTTTAATGTATACATTTTTTACTAAAAATCCTGTCAATTCCTGTACAGATTTTCACAATTATTACTAAATTTATGATACTATTCTTATATGAATAAATTAGCTCAAAGAGAAATAGAATTTGATATCTTAAGAATATTAGCGATACTGGCAGTTATAATGATTCACGTCTCTGCTTCTTATATTATTAATTATCAACCTAATTCCATACAATTTACTTTAGCTAATATATTAGACTCAATATCAAGAATAGGTGTGCCATTTTTCGTTCTTATATCCGGTACATTTATGTTAGACGAAAATAGAGAATTAACAATTAATAAATTATCAAAAAAAATATTAAAATTGTTTATTATACTAGTTGTTTGGTCTGCCTTTTATGCACTAGTTTATAATTTTCATGATTTTACAAATGCATTCTTATATGGACACTATCACCTATGGTATTTATATTTTATAATTGGGCTTTATTTAATTACCCCTATTTTACGAAAATTTGTAAGAAAAGAAAATATTAATATTATATATTATTTTATAATACTGTCTCTTATTTTTTCGTACTTACCAAAAACATTAGATGGATTATTTTCCCATAGTGATTCTATCTCAAAATTCTCAAATCTATTTTCTTTAAATTTTGTAACTGGACTAACAATTTATTATTTAGCAGGTTGGTTAATAAAATATGATTTTTTGAAGATACAAAAATATAAAACTTTTTTATATTATGCGTGTATCGTATCATTAATACTAATTATATTATTTACACAATGTAGAACTACTACAACTTTTAGTGCATATGATTATTTTTACGATAATTCAAATATATTGGTCTTTATATATAGTGTTGCTTTATTCATTGCTTGTAAAAATTATTTTTCTAAAAAAATCCAAAATATGACTGATAAAACAAGAAATGTACTTATTAAGTTGAGCAGTCTTACTTTTGGAGTTTATCTTGTGCATGCAAGCATTCTAAATTTATTAATAAGCATAGCTAAACATTTATCAATACATTCTTTCATACTAGAGATAATTATATTATATATGGGCACTATAATTTTGTCATTTATTATTTGCTATATTATTTCAAAAATAAAGTACTTAAATAAATTGATAACAATATAAAATTAATATTATTAATTAAAGAGTTATGATAAAAAGTGCCGAATTTATCAATAAATCCGACACTTTTTAAGTTTTTCATCAAAAAGAACTATTTTACTAATTCTTTGAATTTTTTACCTGCTGAGAATGCAGGAACTTTTTTAGCGGCAATTTTTAAAGTAGCACCTGTTTGTGGGTTTCTGCCAGTTCTAGCGGCACGTTGTCTACGTTCAAAAGTACCAAAACCAACTAATGTTACTTTTTCACCTTTTTTAACTGTTTTTTCGATAGTATCGATTGTTGCAGTTAAAACTTCACCTGCTTCTTTTTTTGAAACTTTTGCAACCTTTGCAATTTCAGCAACTAATTCTTCTCTGTTCATTATAGTCCCCTTTCTTATTTACTCCTCACCATGAGGATAATTAATTATATATAATAATAGCCAAATAAATCAATATCTTAATAAATTAAAGTTGGTGAGGTCATAAATCCCTGTTTATTTGGAACATCTTTATTTGTAAAACCAACTTTTATTTTATTACGACCGAAACGCTCTTCAATTCTATCGATAGCCTTGCCAAGTCGTTCGCTTTTTTCTTTTTTAACTTGATCCTCAAAGAGATTAAGTTGTTCATTTGCAGTTATATTAAAATCTTCCAAAAGTATTCCAACGCTCCTATAAAGGATACTCGGAGAGTACATCATTTCTAAAAGTTCAAATGCCGTTTTAGAGATGTTCAATTCAAAGTCAGTTGGGTTTTCAAGTTTCGACTCTAAAAAACCACATTTAAAATCCTTTGTTTTTACAATAACCCCAATTGTATTGCATTTACACCCTGCCTGACGAAGTCTCCGGCATGCAGAGTGAATATGAACTTGCAGTTCATTCTTAATATAATCAAAGTCTGATGTAAATTCAGGAAATGACTGTGTGTCGCAGATAGATTTTGGCGGAGGTGGATTATTTACAATCGGGATTATGGAATGTCCTAATAATTCATATTTAGTGGTTAATCCGTTCTTGCCAAAGTTCCTCTTCATCCACTCGTCATCTTTGCTTACGAATTCACTTGCAGTTCTTATGCCGAACCTTTGAAGTCTTAAAGTTAATCTTCCACCAATTCCCCACACCTCTGATGCATCTACATCTTGCAGGTATTTTTTAGATTTTGATTTACCCAATAAAATAATCCTGTCTTTTGTTGTTTTAGCTCTATCCGATGCAAGTTTTGCAAGAGTTTTTGAACGGCTTATTCCAATACTAACCGGCATACCAACTTCATTCCAAATTCTGTCCTGAATGTATTTTGCCATCGTATAGTAATTTTTATTATAAACTTTGACGAGTCCCGTCACATCAACGAAAGCCTCATCGATAGAATAAATCTCTACATTCGGACTTAAATCTTTTAGAATATACATTATTTGTTTTGATATCGCTAAATAATTGTGGTGATTAGCGACCATATAAATACAATTCGGATGTTCTTCAACAGCTTTAAATAAAGGATCGCCCATCTTAATCCCCATTGCTTTTGCCTCTTTGGAACGAGCAATAACACACCCTCTCTCTGATGATACAACACAGAGAGGTTTAAGATTTAAATTATTACGACTAATGATATTCTTATTTTTTATATGTCTCATTTTAATAAATTTGTTCATTATTTTTATCCATAAATTTAAATTATTATATAGTATACTTCTGTTTCTTTTTTATTTTTTCAATAATTGATGATATAGCATTCTTTATTGAATTTTGAAAATTAATATATTTTTTTATTGGAGATTTTAGAATTTTCCACAATGCAATAACAAACAACTGAAATATGGATAAATTATATACATCTTTTTTTAATATGTGGTCAATAAATGTAAAATGACTCAACATTTCTTCTTCTTGCAAATCATCTGAAGGAATCCATGTATATATTTCTCTAAATTCTTTTATTCCAAAATTAAATTTATTTTTTAATTTTTCTCTAAAATTTTCATCTCTTAATAAATAATAAATTTTTGTTGCTCCAAATAATTCTCTAGTTGATTGTTGATCCTTAAAGTGGGACCAATTATTATTAGGGTACATAGAAGCCCAATAATAAGCTATACAAAACGGAATAAATTCTTCATCGCCGTCATTTAACATTGCTGAATATTTTGATGGACATATTTGTTTAATTAGATTAATATCTTTAATTCCATAAAACAAATCTAATAACTGATATAATTCGAAAGTTCCTGACTTAACTGCTCTTTCTATGTTTTTTCTACTTGACATTTGGTTATTATGAATGCGGTAATTAATGGTAGAATGAGGATAGAACATTATCTTTTTACCGGCTACTAATAATTTAATCCAAAGTGAAACATCAAAAAGCATAACCATTGAGATATCAAGTTGTATAGATTTTATAGCTTCCATTTTTATTAAGGCTGCAGGATATGCAATATGAGAATATCCGTGGAAAAATTTTGCTAATGTTATGTTTTCATCACTTACAAAATCACTCATTGGAATATCGTTTGACCATTTATTATGCAATGATTTATTTTCATCATCTACATAGTCCATATCCGAAAAAACAATGTCTTTATCGGGATTGCTTTCAAGACAAAATACTAGATTTTCAAGACAATCTTCTTTCATATAATCATCTGCGCATAGAAGTTTAATATATTTGCCATTCATATATGGAAGTGAAATTTTTATATTATATCCTGACCCCGCTCCAAGATTTGTTTGCGCATCAATATGCTTTATTCTTGGATCTTTATATGAATGAGCAATTTTATAAGAATTGTCTGTTGAGACATGGTTAAATAAAATCAATTCCCAATTTTGATATGTTTGATTTATTACAGCATCTATCGCACATGATAAATACTTTTCGTCGTTATAAAATGGTATAAATATTGATACTAATGGCTGTTCATTCATTTTGATTTTCTCCTAATTTTAATCGTAATTCCCAAAATTCTCCCAACTATATACATTCCTTCATTCCTTATCGAAAAGATTTGTTGCAAAAATGAAGGCTGTTCCAGTACTTCACTTATATATGCTTTAATATTATTTGTTACTTCTGTTATTAATCTGCTATTTAAATCTACCTGAGTTTTGAAAAATTCTTCATTTTTATTATCAGATATTTCTATTTTTGCTAATACTTTTTCGTGTTCTGCTTGTATTACTTTTATAGTTGATTGTAATTCATGATTTTTTTCTTCTATGACTGTTAAAAGCGAATTAATTTTCTCTTGTTGATTTATCATAATTTCATTAATCCTATTATTAACAAAAATTTTATTATCTAAGTTTGAGTAAAAGAGGTTACTATAGAGATTTAATGAAGGTTGTTTTATATATTCCTGCTTGTTATGAATTTCGACGTTTTCACTATAATGTAACAAATTATTTTTATGTAAATAATCAATAAAATTATCATATAATTTTGGATAAAAATTATTCATCTCAGAGTAATCAATTTGTTCGTAAATATCCAAAATATCATTTTCATCTTTGATATCAATATTAGTTATATGTGGTATTTTTAAGTATGAGCACATTTCAGTTGCTCTAGAATCTTTATTCATAGAAAGTGTAGGAACTCCTGAATTTATAGATAGAATTGCTCCATGTATGCGATTCCCTAGTGCAAATTTAAATTGTGTTACAAAATTTTTCCAACTTTCTATATCAGAAAAAATATGATATGTTTGATTATAAAATGGTTCTACGTGTTGAAACAAAAGATTATCTTCTATCATATTAAATGCAATAGGTTTTATAATGTCTTGTTCTTGAAAATCTTGCATGATTTTATGAAGTTTCGGTGTATATAATGGTAAACGTTGTGTTAAAAGCACAGATTTTAAGTCGCTTATTTCTTGCTTTTTTATAATTCTATTGCACCCTGTTTCATAAAATGAAGGACAACCAATTACTCTTGTATTATTAACTCCGATTTTATGTAGAACTTCTTCGGTATAGTGTCCTCTTATACCGATTTCAACACAGTGATCAGATAAAAATTTGAGAAAGTCTATCAAATCAGGAGCTAATTTTTTATGAAATTCACTATCAAACCCGTTAAATGAATTTGCGCCAAGTCCTGCTATAATAACAGGTTTATTTAATTTTGAAATAAAATTCATAATTTTCTTGTAAGGAAGTTTTAAACCATAAGATTCCTCTATTCTTATTTGATCCTGTAATATAAGAAAAACATGTGTTGCTTCATTATTAATGTACTCAATATCGGTATCTTCATTATCAAAGTTATATTCATAAATATTTTGTATATGTCTGATATCAACAAGTCCACCAAATAATTCTTTTATTAAAGCATAAGTAATATAAGAATTACCGGTATTACCTGCAATAGACGTCATAAATTTCTCAAAAGAACTTATATCCTCTTGTTTTAAACAAATATTGCTATTTATAAAAAAAGGTTTTATTTGCATTTGATTACATTCTCCTCATATTCTTCTCTTGGCAAAAACGGAAACATGTCTTCAAGCGTTGGAGATATCATTGTTCCATCAGGTAATTTTTTACTTGAAAGTTTAGGTAAAAATGCGTATTCCTTTTCTACCATTACTTCACACAAAATCGCACCTTCCTCATTTAAAACATCATTTATTTCTTGCTCCATTGTTTTAGGGTTTTCAATCATCTTTGTCTTTAACCCAAAAGCTCTTCCAACTTCACAAAAATCAGGAACGCTTACACCACTATCAACACCAGAACCTGTCATTCTGCCGTTAAAGAAATTTCTTTGAGTTTGTCTTATTGATGAATAACCGCTATTATTTATGACAAACAGTTTTAACGGTATTTGATTAAACACAACAGTTTGCAGCTCTTGAATATTCATCATAATTGACCCATCTCCTTCAAGACAAATAACGTTTCTACCGTTTGATTGATACCAAGCACCTATTGCCGCAGGTAAACCATAGCCCATTGACGCATTACCAGAGTTTAATATAAACCTTTGCCCCTTCTTTAATATCGCATTTTGAAAAGGACACACACACGCACTCCCATTTGTCATTATAAATATATCGTTTTCCCTCATACACTTTGATAGCGTATAAGTAAAATAATAAGGATTAATTACATCATCTTTTTGCTCTGTTTCCTTACGGTTTTCAAAACAGTATTTATTTTTTAAATTTTGACAGAATTTCAACCAATCATGTTTGTTTTGCTCTTTTATTTCTGATGATAATAAAGTCGATAAAAACTCTTTCAAATCAGCGCAAATTTTCATATCAGGAATAACAAGCGGTTTATCAAGTTCTGCGCTATCTATATCCACAACTATTTTATATGCGTTTTTAGCGAAATTTTCCCAATTATAACTTACCTGACGAATATTATTTCTAGTTCCCAAGCACAAAATCAAATCAGCGTTTTGCAGGGCAAAATTACCTGCTCTCTGCCCTATTGTGCCAATTCTGCCTATATAATAAGGGTTATCGGTTTCCATTAAATCCATACCGTTGAATGTTGTAACAACAGGTATTTTTAATGTTTCAACAAGTTTTTTGAAATTTTCCACTTGATTAGAAAGCCTTATACCATGCCCGGATATAATCAACGGTCGTTTTGCATTTTGGAGTTTTTCAATGATTTCCTTTATTTGAAGGTGAGAGGAAGCATTTTGCTCTGCAGGTTCAAACTCAATCAAATCATCTTCATCAATAATAGCCGCTTGAACATCAATTGGTACATTAACCCAAACAGGACCAAAACGTCCTGTTGTTGCTTCATAAATTGCTCTATCCAAATGATATTTTATTTCGTTAGGTTCTTCAACAGTAACAGCGTACTTTGTAAGAGGTTTAACCACAGAAATTATATCAACCTCTTGGTCACCTAACTGGCGCATAGGTATTTGAGGAAAAGAAGTTAGCATAGTGCGTCTTTTTACTTGCCCTGAAATGTAAAGAACAGGAACGCTGTCACTCCATTGTCCAAAAACTCCGTTTAAGCAATTAAGCCCACCGGGTCCTGTTGTAACATTTACTACAGCAAGTTTTTGATTAACTCTAGCGTATCCTTCTGCCGCAATAGAGCATGCTTGTTCATGGTGATTAGCGGTATAGTTAATTGCATGCCCTAAACTGTCGTTTAGGTGCATAGCTCCTCCGCCTGACACCATAAAAAAGTGTTCTACCCCATGTTCTTTAAGTCTTTTTGCTATATAATCAGATAATTTAATTTTTGACATATTTTGCCTCTAATAATTTTCTTATTTCATTAATATTACTTACAATATGGTTTGCGCTTTCTTTTAAAGGCGTCTTATTACTGCCATATCCCCACAAAACACCGATACAATCAATTCCTGCCCCTTTTGCTGCAATCATATCACTTGGAGCATCTCCTATCATTACTGTTTGTGATTTTTTTGCCGAACTTATCAATTGTATAAATATCATCAAAAATTTTATCTAAATTAAAATTTTTAACAAGGCGCATAGTCGGAATTTTAGGCTTAAATGTTGCCATAAAAAGCCTATATCCCTTTTCTTTTAACCTAATTAACAATTCATTAATGCCTTCATACATAAAGCTTATATCGTTTTCATCATAATCGTATAAACGTCTGTAATTTTGCATAATTTCATTGATTTTATTTTCATCTTTAAGTTCAGGAGCGAGCATTTGTATGATTTGCGCTAAAGGCGGTCCTATAACATCAGACGTAAATCTGTTTTCATCAACTTCATATTTTGCCTCTTTAAATGCTTTTTTAAAGCAACTCAAAACTTCATCCGAAGAATTTACAATTGTTCCATCTAAATCAAAAATATAATTTTGATAATTATGCATAAACTCCGCCTGCTTCTTCAATCAATTTTTTATATCTTGCTTCAAGCATGGTTAAACGCGCTTCATCTTCTTTGAATATCATTCCGTAAAATTCGCGCTTATTCTTTAACCACATAAGTTCAAAACCAACTGCTTTTAAAATACCTTTATCCGCATCCTTATCATTTAATGAGCTTTTTGCGTCGAATATAATTTTTCTTGTTTCAAACCTTGATAAATATGGTAATTTTTTGAAGAATGGCAAGGAATGTGCTGAAACTCCACCGCCTATTACTAAATCTTTATTTACATTCATCATTTTTTCTGACATGGTATGAGCTATATTAAATATTCTATCTGAATTAATATCATCTCTTGTCAAGCCCATAGACCCTGTCATATCTACTCTGCCTAATACAATTCCTGCTATTTCAGAAAATTCCGGAGTAGCAATTATATCACTCAAATTGTTAAACCCTGTTATTGTTTCGGTATTAATCAAAAATTTTACTTCTTTTCTTTCTTCTTCAGGGAAAACAAAGTGTGTTGCTTTAACATATTTTTTCATGGCATATGGTGTTTCAATCATAGGTGCAACAATAGCATTTACACCAATTGTTCTTGCATCATACATATCTTTTATAGCTTCACATCCGCCGATTTTTATTGTTAAATCTAATCCTGCTTTTGTTACAACTTCTTTTAATCTTAATGCTTCTTCTAATCGGGTTCCTTCGGCTTCAAACTCTGCTTTTATACCTACTACATGATGATTTTCTTTCAAATCAATCAAAGTATCCACCATTTTTTGTTCAAGTAGATTCATTCTTTCTCCTTTATCTTATTTTTGTTATACATATATAAACTTTTTAAACCTTCTTTCATTGATGTAAATTCTAAAGAAGGCATATTGTTCAGTAGCAATGCGTTGTTACCTGTATATTCGTTATTCATTACAGGATTTTTTATTATAATTTCAGATTCATAATCAGATATATCGTTTACAATCTGAGCAATTTCGTTCAAACTTATGCTGTTGGTCGGTGTTATATTTATTATTTTGTCTTTAGGTTTATGTTCAATAAAATATTCTATTATTTTGCTCATATCCCCAACAAACAAATAATCAAAAATTACATTTTGATTTATTTCTATTGATTTATGCGTCAAATTTTGATTTATTGCATATGAAGGAAATCTGCTATCCTTTTCTCCATATCCGTAGCAAGCAAAAATATTTAACATCAACATATCATTTCTGTTATCAACAATTTTTGATATTTCTAATTTTGACTGCCCATATAAATCTTTAGGAATATACTTTCCAATTTCTGTTTCATCAACTTTATGCAACGGTCGGTCTTTACCATACATAGCACCTGAGCCGAAAAGGATAATTCTTACATCTTCATCTTTGTATTTGATTAAGTTCTTAACCATTGCAAGATTATCATCAACAGTTGTATCTTTATCTTGAATATCTCTTGCACCTCCAGTTGATCCACAATGAATAATGAAATTTATATCATGTTCAGCAAAATATTGTTCTACTGCGTTTTCATCGCACAAATCTAATTCATAGGAACGTGGAGTTAAAAGATTGTATTTCTCATTTAACCAAGTTTTTAAATTTTTTCCTATAAATCCACCAGAGCCTGTCAATAAAATATTCATTATACAATTACTCCCACTTTTTCTTCAATAAAACAATGAATTACATCTACTATTCTGTTAATTTCTTTTTCCCCAAGTGCAGGGAATGTTCCCACCCAAAAAGTATTGTTCATTATAAATTCAGTATTAGGAAGTAATTTATAGATATCTTCATTTAATACTTGTGGTGATAGTATTTGTTTTATGCTACCAATTCTGAATTGTACTTGTTCATCATCAACTATCATAGGTTGTCTTAAAATATTTCCTGCAAACAATTGACGAGTACCTATTTTGTTCTTTTCAAGATATTCAACCAATTCTTGTTTTGTAAATGGAGCATTTTCTTTAACAGAAATTAAATAACCAAACCAAGATGGTTTGACACCATCTTTTATAACAGGAAGTATCAAATAATCTTTTAAATCTTGTAATTTTTCAGTTAAAAGCTGAGCATTTCTTCTGCGGATTTCTAAAAACCCATCTAATTTTTCAATTTGCGAGCAACCTAATGCCGCTTGATTTCCAATCTAAAAAACCGACAAGAGTTGCTCTTGTCGGTCTGCCTGTGAATGGATTTATAACTTGGAAGTTTAGAACGTGTCCGTCTGCTACAATTACATCCCCAACTTCAATTTTAGAAATATCTCTTTCAATATATGGTTCAACTTTATCGTGGTATGCTTTCATTCCCTCTCGCCTTAAAACCCACTCTGCGTAGTTGTTTTTTCTAAAGTTCTCTGCGTATCTTTTAAATGATAAATCGCAGGGAAGATGTTCATAACCACGTTTTTTTAATATTTCTTTTGTTAATTTAATTGCTTTACCATAATTATATTTGCTTGGATGAAGTAATAAGGTTAATAATATTTGCCGCATCTCATCATTCAGAATTGAATTATACCCGTACAAGTCAAAACGGTCATTAAAATATATGTAAATAGACAGATGGTATGGTTTCGTTAGACAGATAGTTTGCACTTTTTGGTAAATTTAAATTGTAACAATTTAAATTTTCCTTGTTACATTTAGTCAATTTCTGCAAACTAAAATACTTTATACAGATAAGCACAGGGGAAATTTTATGGTTGCAGTTAAAAGTTTAGGGAAAATAGTATCAAGTTTTATTAAAACAGAAAGTACAATATTAGCTCAAAATGATAAAGCTATGTTTGATTTCTTTAAAAAAATGACCAGTGGCTATACCAAAGGGCATAGAAAAAATGATTTGCCGAGAATATATTTTGAAGGTAGTAATTATGAAGAATTACCGTCTTTTGTAAGAAGTTTAGCAGACAGTCTAAACTTAAGACGCCCGAACGTAATCGTTAGAGGTCGTTCACTTAAAGAAGGACAGGGTACTATTGGGTTTAAAATTTGTGATGGAGATAAAGTTGTAGGGACAACATCATATGGCCTAGATTTAACTCGTGGTGAACCTATACAGCAGTTAAGAGTTAGTATAGGTAACGGAACTGAAAGAGCAATTAGTTTTAATTCAATGTTAGATACAAACTTGACAGGAAAATCAGCATTGAAATGCGATACATTTGTAAACAGAAAACTTGCTAAACAAATGGGATTGACAGATGAAATGCTTCAAGGAATACCTTCTGCGAAAAATGTTTCTGCAAGTGAGTTATCATATCAATCTCAATATTTGCGAGAGTTGTTTGCTAATAAAGGTAATATGATACATTCTATTGATGAATGTGTTGATGAACTTGCTAAAATTGCTTCAAAAACTGGAAAAGTTACGGAACAATCCGCAACAGAAGCTGTTGAAACTATTTTATCTAAAATGGGATATAATCCAAAAGATGTGAAATTAACATTTATAGGGAAAGAAGCTCAAAATGGTGGTGCTTTTTGTCAAACAACAGGTGGACTGGAATTAAATATTAGTATGCTTAAAAATCATCAAGATTTAGCAGATGTTATTGGACATGAATTGACACATATGGAAGACTTCTTGTTATATTACAAATTAAGAGGGGCAGATAATTTTAGAAAACTTGTAGGAAATGACTTTAACAAATCTTGGTATGACAAGATGTCAAAATATATTGGTAAAAATCAGAGATTTGACGTAAATATGATTGAAAAAGAATTAAAACGTAGTGTAAAGCTTGAAAACAGTGGTATAAATGGAAGCTATAAGCGTGTAAAAGAACAATATGAGTATATAAATTCAGCTATGGAAGGTCATGCAAGAGAAACTGAACTTAAATTTTCAGAAGCAATTAGACGAAACGGTATTTATAGAAAAACATCATTAAGTAATCGTTATGGACAAGGACCCGCAAAAGACCCACAATATTATTCTTTTATGTTTGAACAGATTGAAAAAGTTTTAAGTAAATATGGAACTAAAAAAGGTCAAAAATTTAATGAATTATATTATCAATCACTACATACAATAGATAGTGAACTCGCTGGACTATATAAGCAGATAGAAGAACTTCCTATAGGCAAAGCTCGTATTGCATTAGAAAAGAAAATTAACCAAATAATTAAAAACAGATATGAAAATTTGGAACATTTGGAATTTAAAATAATGCATGGAATGCAATCGAAACTTGGTTTAAGTCCAATACCTATGCCACAAGAAAGCACCCTTCAAGCAATGCAAAGAATAAACCCTGAAATTGCGAAAATCCAAGAAGCTCTTTTTGAAGGCAGACCCAAAAAAGTATTTGAACAATTAGTTAAGAAACAAGATGAACTTATTGCAAAATATTATGGTAATCGTGATAAATTTGGCATTAAAGTTGCAGAAGAAATAAGAAAAATACAAAGAGAAGTCGCTGAAAGCAACTTAAAACCTCATTTTGAGCGAACAGATAGACTTGTAGCAGAAGCAGTAGAAACGAAACAAAACCTTATAAATGCTTATGATGATTTAATAGATTATTCGAGAAAATATGGAACAAAAGAAGGTTTTGAACTTGTTTGTTAAGAATATAAAGCAGATCTCGCAACTTGCTTGTCTTGCTCATGCAAGTTTGTAGGTTGGGTTTTAACCCAACAATAACTTTTGGGTGCAATTTTGTGCAATAGGGTGCAAGAATAGTGCAAAAAATGAGTAAAAAAGTGCAAGAAAAGTCACTATTGGAGTAGTTTGGAATTTAAATCATCAATTATGTTCCGACCGCTACAATTTAGTGCTGTTGGGGTAGAAACCCCAACCTACATTTGTTTTCTTCCGACCAAGCTACTCAATAAAATACAATATACATAAATAAGAAAACCATTGCGGGGATGATATTCCTCACCGTCGGCACCCTGCTGATGGTGTAATTAAAAACACCACCTTGCAGACTTGCAAGGTGGTGTTAAAATACTGGGGTAGCTGGATTCGAACCAACGAGATGGCGGTACCAAAAACCGCTGCCTTACCACTTGGCGATACCCCATTATTTGGGCTTTCATATACAAATTCTACATCATGAAAATTTAATGTCAAGTTTAATAATTCGCTCCCGTTCCTTGCATAAGTCGTCGGTTTTATCTATAATTTCCGTAAGGAGAAAAATTATGGGTCAGGTTATAAGCAGAAATCATATAGCAGAATTTGTTGATAAATTACACAAAAGCGGTAAAACCGTTGTCGTTACTAACGGTTGTTTCGACATCTTGCATGTCGGTCATGTAAGATATTTGCAAAAAACTAAGTCTTTTGCGGATTATTGCATCGTGCTTTTAAATTCCGATAAATCCGTCAGAAGTATAAAAGGTCCTACCCGTCCGATAAATAACGAAAACGACAGGGCTGAAGTTTTGTGTGCATTATCATGCGTTGATTACGTCGTTATTTTTGATGAGGATTCTCCTGCCAAGCTTATTGATGAAATCAAGCCTGATGTTTACACAAAAGGCGCAGATTACACTATGGAAACGCTCCCCGAAGCTGATATTATGCGCAAAAACCATATCAAAGTTGAGTTTATCGATTTTGTCAAAGGCAAATCAACCACAAAAATCATTGAAAAGATGAAAGAATCTTAATTCTAATCGTACATATCTTTTTCATAAATTCGGTCGGAAACATTGTCAAGCCACATTTGAAACCTTTCAAATGCGGAAAGTTTTTTTGCATATCTTTGTTTTGACGGTGTATAGCCGATTTTTTCAGACACTCCCTCTATAATTCTTTTGTGCAGGTCCGTCAAAAAATCCCCCAGCGAATGTCTGCATTCAGGAATTTTCATTGCAAAACAAAAGCCTTTGTTTCTGTTATGACCTTTAGGCATTACGCTTACACTTAAATCATCAAACAAGTCGTTTTCTAATGGGGTAATATAAATGCGCAGCTTTTCCTGTTGTGCGAAATTATCCAAAGCTCCCATTGTGCCATTATTTACATACTGTGAAAGCCTTTCATCCTTTAAAAGCAATCTGTTTGTTACGATATTGTAGTGCTTTCCGATTTCATAATTCGGAACTCTGTCTGCTTCTGCTTTTGTAAGAGATTTTAAATAAGAATTGTTGAATTTTAATATTTTCGGCATTTGGGGGCTGCTCCTTATGTGTTATATAAAACCCGAAAAAATTTATTTTGCCCTTGAAAATACTTCAACATCAATATCGTCAAAAGTGTTTGTATTAAAATATGCGCAAGATGCAACCATTGCCGCATTATCGGTACAGTATTTCATTGCGGGAGCATGTACGCTGTAGCCGTCTTTTTCAAAATCAAATATCTTTTTGCGAATTTCTGAATTTGCTGCAACTCCGCCTGCAATGACAACCTGTTTATAGCCTTTATTATCTACGGCTTTTTTAAGTTTTTTAGCCAAAGTCCTTGATACGGTTTCCTGAAAACTTGCACAAACATCTTTTACTTGAGCTTCTGAAAGTTCGCCGCCATTTTCGACTTTTAATTTTTTGACAAGTCTTAATACTGCCGTTTTTAAACCGCTGAAACTGAAATTATACCCGTCGACTTTTGCAATCGGAAGTTCATAAGCATGAGCATTTCCCGTTTGAGCAAGTTTATCAAGCTTGGGACCTCCGGGGTATGGCAAGCCGATTAGTCTTGCTACCTTGTCATAAGCTTCCCCGACCGCATCATCAATGGTTTCGCCAAGAATTGTCTGCTTTGAATAAGACTCAACATCAATAATTTGCGTATGTCCGCCGCTAATTAATAAAGCCATAAACGGCGGTTTGATATCGCTATCAAGATAATTTGCGCAAAGGTGAGCATTTAAATGATTAACACCTATAAACGGTTTATCGTAAACAAGAGCGAGCGTTTTAGCCGCATTCAATCCGACAAGCAAACACCCTACAAGCCCCGGGCCGACAGTCCCCGCAAAAGCCGTAATATCTTGCGGTTTTAACCCTGACTGCTCAAAAGCTTCATCAATAATAATATTTATCGCATCAAGGTGCTCTCTTGCGGCAATTTCAGGGATAACTCCGCCGAACTTTGCGTGTGTTTTAATTTGAGAGGCAACGACATTTGCAACAACTTCTCTGCCGTTTTTAACAATGGCGCAAGCCGTTTCATCACAGCTTGATTCAATTGCCATAATGTAATTGTCATAGCCTGATTCTGTTCCGATATTAACTTCTTTTCCCGAAAATAAGCATTCTTTTTTCATACCCCTATTCTACTACAAAATAAAAATAATAATTACAGCGCTTTGAATTTTAATTATTAAGTTTTGTAACAAAATACAACATATATAGCAATTATATACTTTAAAAATACTTTATATAAATGTAAGAGATAAACGAATTACAATAAACACGAGACATAAATTATACACTACCTACTACACACTAACCTTCTACACACGAGGAATTGAAAAAGATTCCAAACTCTTTCTTTAAGAAAGGGTTTTTTTTTGCCCAAAATATTTAATAACAAAAACAACACATTACATCATATTGTAATGTGCTGCTTGTTAAATCTGTAAAATTTTAATTAAGCCTCTTTAGTATATTCGCCACGACGGACTTTACGTTTTACAAGTTCATCAAGGCTTATATTTAATTTATCTGTGGTATCGGTACCGTCGTTTTGAGAAGCTTTGACGTCTTTTGTCGATTCGTGTTCTTTGCCTGTTATGGGGTCTTGATTCGATGCGCTGCCCTGTTCTTTTCTGCTTTGCGCTTTAACGCCCGTTTTTTCTTGAATTTCATTTTTAATACTGTTTACTTGCGACAGGCTGTTTGTGTTTGTCGATCTTGCATCAGATTGTGCGCTTTCTCCGCTTTGACCGTTATTAACGGACGTTTGTCCCGTTGCGATAGCGTTTCTTGCAATCGGAATATTAAAGAATACTTCCATAAATGAGCCTCTTGATTGAGAAAGCAAATCATTGCCGACGCTGATTGTTTCGGCTCCGAAATCTCCTGCACTTGAAAATACCGTTGTTGCGCTTTCAATATCCGTGCCATGGCCGTTTAAGATATTTTCTGTCTGGGCGGTTTGTGATTGAGCACTTTGTCCGTACTGTTCAAGTTCTTTTTGAAGTTGTTCAATTTTTGCAAATGTTGAACTGCTACTGTGGTCGTGGTTAATATTAGCAACTTCCTGTCTTAATTCGCTTTGTTTTGACTCGGCTTCAGACAAAATGCTTTTCATTTCGCTTTCAAGTGTTTGAATTTCGTTTTCGGAACTTGCTTTTATCGCATTCATCGCAACTTCTTGCGCTTTTGCGTTTGATGCGGTTTTGCTGCTGTCCTGCGTAAACGAGATTGCCTGATTTCGAAGTGATACATTATTGTCGGTCATTTCCTGTCTTTTTGCTTGGGCTGCCGTCATTTGCGGTTCTTCATCAGTATTATTCGTATCAGAAGTCGAATTAGCGCTTTGTGTTGTTGCTGTTATATCTGTTTGTGTTGTGCCTGTTGAAGTTACTGCAGTATCGGCAGAAACTTCCGTGCCGGACGTTTGGCTATCGGGCTGCGCAATTAAGCCGTTAGAATCTTTATCACTCGGCGAGGAATGTCGTTCTGCTGCCTTAGCGTTTTCATAAGTGATTTCGTCATTATCGTATTTTTCAACATTGCGCAAAAATTCATTTGCCCATTGAATATAAATATTTGGGACTTCTACCCCTTGTTTTTTATATTTTAGAATTTCTTTAGCGGTCAGATTGCGCCAGTTGATTGAATTTGGATTAAACGTTCCTATTGCTGATACATCCATAGTACACCTTATAAATATGTAAATTTACATATTCTTTAACGGCATAAGTCAAAAATTTCTTTAATCATGAAAAATAATTCTTTTACGTGTTTTATATTATTCATTCAATTAATGGATAACTTTTTTGCACAATGGTATATAATAATAAAAAAGGTGAGGAAAACTATGAACTACGATGATTTAATGCAAAAGGCAATGGAAGCTTCAAAAAATTCTTATTCCCCGTATTCAAAATTCGCAGTCGGAGCATGCGTTATGGCCGATGACGGCTCAACTTTTACGGGTTGTAACTTCGAAAATTCGAGTTTTGGAATGACGATTTGTGCGGAAAGAAACGCCATAGGGTCGGCTATTGCGGCAGGGAAAAGAATTATCAAGGCGGTTGCCATTTATTCTCCCAATCAAGATAATTGCGTTCCATGCGGTGCGTGCCGTCAGGTTATGCATGAATTTTGCAAAAATGATAATGACGTTGATATAGTTTTGAAAAACGGCGATGAGTTAAAAGTTTATACTCTTGCGCAGTTGTTCCCCGAAAGTTTCAGCATGTAATGTATATTTTTGAAGAAATAACAAAATTCTTAAACGGTAAAAAATATAAACCTGATGTCAAAACGGATTATACCCCGTCAGACGGAGAGGATTTGCTTGAAAATCCTAATGAATGTGAGCATTTGTTTATGCCGCTTGATTCATCTGGAGAATACTATGCGTGCAAATATTGCGGGCTTGTTGTGTCTAAAGATAAATTGAAAGAGCAGCAGTAATTTTAATTAATATCCATGTATTTGTTCAGGATCTCTCTTTTTATAGCGCTTTTTTTTTTATGTTTGATACGTCTACATTTCTGTTTGCGTGTACTAATCTTGATCCGAATTTATTAAATGTTTGTAAAGTTATAGCCATTTTTAGTTTTTCCCATACATTTATAAAACGGCTCGTAAAAAAAATTGCTAAAAATATTAAGATTATTTCGTGCTACTATAATATTATGAAAGATAAAATAGGTTTTTGGGGATATCCGCCTCCCGAAATAATTTCAAAATACAAAAAACTTTATCCGAATGCAAAATGGCTTGATTTGGATTTTGATTTTTCGTCTTTTGTTCCCGATTCAAATATCCTGCCCGAAAGCTATTGCAAAATTATAAAACAAATTATAAATAATGCGCTTTATTATAAAAATGACATAATAAAAATCCTTGCGCCTATCGGTAAAGACAAATGTGATAGCGGTTGGTTTGCGGCTCAGGTCTTGAAAGATAAAGGCTTTGACGTTGAAGAAACGAAATTTGAAAATTTCAACCACAGATCTGACGTTGTAATTTCTACAAGCAATATGCCTTTATATGACAAAATTACGACAATTACCGCAAATATTGTTAGAGACGGGGATTATTCTCTGCCGTCAAATTATAAGCAGGTTCCGCCAAAATTCGGGTTCTGGGGCGTGCCGCCTAATGATTTGGAAGTTTTAAAATTGTTCCCTGATGAAACCCATGTATATGGCTGGACAAGATGCGTTGAGGCTAAAGTCCCTGCCGACATTGATTATGAAATGTATGTTGACCCTGATGTGCCGACGGTATTTTATGCGCAGGCTTTTTGTTCTAAAACCCTGCTTGCAAAATATCTCGCAAACAAATACAACGGGCTCTATATTGATATAGATGACTACGCAACCAATTCAATCAAAGCCAAGATTGAAGCATTTTTAAGGCTAAGATAATTCTAAAATATTTTATAAGGGTTAAGGATATTATTCGGGTCAAAAATCTTTTTAATTTGGCGCATATATTCGATTGCGCCGCTATCCGTAACCTTGTTCATATAAGATTTTTTGGCAAGTCCTACCCCGTGTTCGCCCGAAATCGTTCCGCCGAGATTTATTGCAAGTTCATACATTTGCGATTTTGCAAGTTTATAATTTTTATATTCCGTTTCGTTTGAAAAATCAATCGGAATTTGCGGGTGAATGCTCCCGTCGCCTACGTGTCCGACAAGGCAGGAGGTCAGGTCATATTTTTGGCAAATACTTTGCACCCCTTTCACAAGTTTTGCAAGATTTTGTCTTGGAACAATTATATCGTCTGTTGTAACGTTAGGTTTTAGCTTTGCACATGCTGCCATTGAACTGCGGCGAGCATTCCAAATTCTGTCGGTTTCTTCTTTTGTACCCGAATACCTGATATTTGCCGCATTGCAATCTTTTAAGACCTTGCAGACGTTTTCTCTTATGGAATTTATATTCTCTTTATCGCCGTCAATTTCAATCAGCAGCATAGCTTCTTTATCGCATTGCAGTCCTGACGGATAAAATTTTTCAACGGTATTTATGGCATTTTTATCCATAAAATCAATGGTAGACGGGAAAATACGTTCTTTAATAATATTATTTACGCAAGAAACAGTATTTTCAATATCATTAAAATACCCTGCAATAACCTGTGTTTCTTGAGGTTTTGGTATAAGTTTCAACAAAGCTTGTGCAACTATTCCCAATGTTCCTTCAGAACCCGTAAACAACGAATTTAAATCATATCCGACGGCATTTTTAACCGTTTGGCTGCCTGTGTGAATTATTTCCCCGTTTGAAGTTACTACTGTCAAATCAAGTACATAATTCTTTGTTCCGCCGTATTTAAAGCATCTTGCGCCTGCCGAATTTTGCGCAATACTCCCGCCTATAGTTGAAACTTTTAAATTTGACGGATCAGGAGGATAGAATAAGCCGACGTTTTCTGCTGCCTGTTGGATATCGCCTACGATAGCTCCAGGTTCGACTTGAACGGTCATATTTTCTTTATTCAATTCCAAAATTTTATTCATTTTGGAAAAATTTAATACAATTCCGCCCAAAGACGGTATGCAGCTTCCGACGGTGTTTGTTCCCGCACCTCTGCTTATAATGGGGATTTTATTTTCGTTCGCAAATTTTACAACCGATTGAATTTGCTGCGTATTTTCTACAAAAATTACGGCATCTGCAATCTTTTTGCCCAATTCGGGATTTGCCCACGCATCAAAAGAATAAACGTACCTTTGTTCAAGCTCGGTCGTATAATTCTGTCGGGGTAATATTTTATTCAGTTTTTTTGATAAGTCCTTAATCAACATAAGATGCCAATTTTTCTACGTTTGTTCCTAATTTTGTGATTTGTTTTTCGATTTTGTCGATTTTTCTGTTTACAACGGGATCATCAAAATTTTCTACCATAGAAAGCAATTTGTCAATATTTTTTTCTAAACGATCAATTCTTTCCTGCTGGTTTGCCATTTGTTCTTCAAGGCTTTCGACTTTTGAAAGTCTTTTTTCAAGTTTTAGGAATTGCGCATTTCTTAATTCAAATTTTTCTTCAATTGCAGTGGTAATTTGATTGTTTACTGCTTTGCCGAGTGCCTCAAGCTGATCTTTAACGGCGTGTATACCGTCAGAATTTGAAGAAATTTTATTTATGCTTTCACTTACATTGTCTATCCATTCTCCGATATATACAAGCGCCTGTCTGACGACGTTATCCGATTGCGCCGAGGTTTGTAGCATATCAGATAATTTGTCAACTTTGTCCGAGAGATTTCCGTTGAATCCCTCAATTCCCATATTTATTGCATCGTATGATTTGTCGGAATTGGCAATCAGGAATTGAGTTTGCTCTTTGATTGATGTAATTTCGGATTTTAAATCTTTCATTTCTTCTTGAGTTAAAGAGTCAACTGATGACGTTATATTGTGAAGTTTGTCCGTGATTTCGGATAAATCAATAGCCTTTTCCTGCTCATCTTTTGCCTGCAAGTCATTAAGAGCAAGTCTTAATTTAGACAAATCTGTTTCAATATCCTGCATTGAATACGTATAATCCGAGTCATTGCCTGAAGATGAGAGCAAATGCAATTGTTTATTTATCTGCTCGATATTTTTATTGATTTCGTTTGTTCGTTCTTCTACAAAATCTTTAATATCCTCTGTTTCTTCAACAAAAGAAACCTGATCAAATATGGTAACAACGGCCGCCATAATTGATTCTTTCATCTCTTTTACGGCTTTATTCAATTGTTCTGTATCAGATGAGGTATTTGAACTCAGATTGTTTAATTCTTGGCTCAGTTCATTTAAACATTTTTTGAATGCATCAAGATTTTCTCCGGGCTCAAGCATTTTTATATAATCTTTCTGCTCGGAAATTAATGATTTAATGTCCTCTAATTCTTGTTCATTTGTACCTTTTGAAGATATTTCAACAAGCTTTTGGCTCAATTGTTCAAGCATTGAAGAAATCTTTTTGTCGGATTCCGATAATTTGTCGGAAACTTCCTCAAGCATTTCGGTATTTGAAGTATCAGATACCATAACGTCCAATTTAGAACTGATTTGATCGATTTTTTTATTGAGTTCTTTTGAATTTGAATTTATGTATTCGTTGATGTCTTTTGCCCAATCTTTATTCAGATTTTTCAGAACTTCATCAATTTTTGAATTTAAAGACATCATGAAATTTCCGTTAACGGTCGGAATTTGCAAAGATGATTGCTTTTCGTTGTTGTTATTGTTTTCTTTTTGCAGCTGTTCAACCGATGCACTTAAATTCTTGATGTCGTTTTGCAAAATATCAAATGCCTGTACAAAATCAAATTGATTTTCTTCCAAAATGTCATCTTGGCTGAAATCTTCAAGCTCATCATCTTCGTCTTTATCGTCTTGAGGTTCTTGCGGTTGTTCTTGAGGTTGAGTATTTAAACTCATTTCATCAAGTTTTGCGCTGATTGTATTTAAAACATTTGTAATCTGCTCATTGTTTGAGGAAAGTTTTTCAATCTGTTTTCCGTATCTTGAAATATCATCTTTTAAATCATCAATTGCCTCATCATCAAGTAATAAAGGCGCAGCCGTTACATCTGACGTCTGAACGGGCTCATCGCTTGTATTTTTAGCGGTAAGTTTTTTGAGTTTTGACTTAAAGCATTTTTTCAAATCTTCAATGGCTTCAAGAATATCATCATGGTTTATTGCTGTTGCAATAAGGGCTTTGATTTCGTCATTTTGCGTCGTAATATTGTTATTTACGGTTTCTACGGCATCATTTATTAATTTTTCCTGACTTGTTTTAAATTCTTTTATGCTGTTAACGAATTGATTTAATTCCGTCATTTTTTCAGGTGCCGGAGGAACAATAGCATCAAGAGATTTTTCCAGATAATCTCTTAACTCGTCCATCTTTAAAATAACCGAATCGTTATCCGTCATAATGAAATCTTTAAGGTTATTTTCGTTTTCTGAAAATTTATTGATAATTTTATTGTATAGTTTTTCGCTTTGGTCGCTATCTTCAGATAAGCTTTGATTACTTATTAATTCATTGTGCAGCGCTTCAATTTCTTTTTTGAGATAATCAATATTTGAATTTGCCGCAATTTGTTCAAGAGTTTGCTTTATAGGTTCAAGTTCGCTTACGAATTTTTCATTTTGAGATGTAAGATTTTCTGTTACATCAGTTGAAATCAATTGCAATTCGGATTTAAAATCTGCCAGTTTATCGCTTATTAAAGCAAGTTTATCTTCCTGCTCGGGTGCATTATCAACATCAGCAACGGAAAGTTCTTCAATAAGTCTCTGGATAGCAGATGTTTTTTCTTCAAGCAGATTTGTTTGGTATGCAATATTATTTGTTACATCTTGAGAGTTTTTAGAAGTAATATCCGTGATATTATTATTGATTTCGGTCAATTTATCGGATAAGAATTGTTCTACTTTCTCAAAATAAATATCTTGCGAATCTTGCGTATCTTTTGGTTCGGACTCAATCAACAAATCTTTAATATCAGATATTTGTTCTTGCAGGGAATCGAGTTCCTTTATTGAATTAATGAGATTTCTATTTTCTTCATTGTCATTTTCAAGTTTTTGGCTCACTTCATCAAGCTTTTGAACGATTTGTTCCAAAGCCGTATCGTTATAAGATTGCCTGTCAGTTATGATTTTTTCTACATCTTGAATCTTTGCAATCAATTCATCGTACGATTTATCGGTAATTAAAGTTTTAATTTCCTGCAAATATTTTTCTACAAGTTCAATATCAGGAGCAATTTCACTATCAGCATTTTGAATATCCGTTGAATAGTTATCAACCAAACTTTTGATTTCATCAAGTTTTGCTTTAATGATATTATTTTCGCCCATAAGAGTGTTTTGCATATAATCGCTCATTTGGCGCAGATTGTTTTCGGTATCCTGTTTTGAATTTATAATTTCATCATTTGCGGTTTTAATATCTGCAACATCTTTTTGCAATTCGGGAATAATATTTGTTGCAAGGGACATTTCTTCAATTTTTTGATTAAGTTCGCCGAATTTTCCGTCAAGCGATGCTACGGTATTTGAAAAATCAAGGTTTTGCAGGGTTTCATCAATTTTTTTCTGAAGTCTTTGCATTTCTTCAATGTTTGCCGTGCAGGAACCGGTATTTGTGCTCAATTTTGTAATGCAATATTTAAGCTCATCAATAAAGTCGTTAAATTCGCTTCTTGATACTATTTCGGATATTGAACGCTCTAAGTCCGATAGTTTGTCTATGATTTCTGTATTTGTTCTATTTTGTGCCTCATCTTGAAGAATACCTATTATTTCTTCAATTTTTTTATCGATATTAACGATATTTTCGCCGACTTTATTAACATCGTAGCTTTGGGATAATTTTTCAAGCGCATCAATTATTTCATTTGTTCTGTATTGAATTTGGTCAACCGCATCGGCAGTTGATGCAAGTTCCATTTGCTGCGCAATTTTTGCGGAATTTTCTTTGATATTTGAATCAATCAACCAGCTTTCTATTGAGGTTGTTTTGTCATAAATATGCGAAAATTCTTTATCGAAATTGATTTCAGATATTTTACTGCTTATATTTTTTTGATTTTCCTCCAATTCGGGAAGTTTATTTAATTTTTCATCAATAGAGTCAGCTTTTGCTTGCAAAGTCTGATAATTTTCGCTTGACGTTGAAAGCAATTTTTCGATATCACTTTTTTGTGGCAAAAGCGTAAGCATTTCCGATACAGCTTTTTTCAAATCATAAGATGTATCGGTTGAAATGGTTTTAAAGCTTTCATTAATGTTTGAAATCATTGCATCGTTTAAATCGGAAACGATATTTTTGATGGTATCGAGTTCTTTTTGCAACTGTGCTATTTGTTCTCTGACACCTGATAAATCGTTTCTGACGTCTGTTGTTTGAATGCTGTTTAGCAATGTGTCGGCAAGTGAATAAAGCTTTTCAAGTCCTGTCGAAAGCTCCTGTGCATCGGGCAGCTTTTCCATATTCTCTGCAATATGGCTCAATTCCTGTTTGATATTATCCGTTTCATCAAGCATATCGCTGCTTAATTTCTTAATATCGGGGATATTTACCGTGTGTCCCGCAATAGATGATGCAGAATCTTTTAATTGCGAAATCTCACTTTTTTCGGGCAAGGTGCCGAGTTTTTGCTCGATATCGTCCGTTTTTTGCGAAATAGCTTCAATAATTGTTTTTGTCGTTTTTAAATCTTCATTTGTTGCGACATTATTTAATATTCTTTCGAGTTTTTCGTCATAATCGTTTAATGATTTTATTTGAACGGTTAAATCACCGATTGATTTATAAATCCATTCTATTTGAGAAATGACCTTTTCGTTGCTTCTTAAAGGATCAAAATTCATAAGCATGGAAATAATTGATTTGAGATTTGCATTTATACCGTCAACCGTATTTTTATAAGAAAGGTTTATATTTTCGGAATCTTTTCTCAAAAGAGATATTGTTCTCATAATATCTTCTTTGTCGGTTTTGTTATTTACCATTTGGGTTAATTTTGTTTCAACACCGCCAAGAATGGCTTTGCCCTGACGTGCTTCTGAAAAAAGATTGTTTATGCCTTTTGAAAAAGATTCAAATAAATCTTTCATATCTGAATTTTTGACGGCTAAATTTTGGGTCGAATAAACGGCTTTGAGCGCTTTTTCAATATCTTCAAACTTGTTTAAAGTCGTTGTGTACTTGTTTTCGACAGAATTTGCAAGTTCATTTATATATGACTTTACAAGTTCATACTCCTCTTTATTATCCGCATTGCTTGCGGTTGCTTCAATAAGTGCCGATAAACGGTTTAAATTATCGGTATTTATATCGTTTGATTTTTGCAGCGAATTTAGCAAATCAATTATTTTATCTTCTTGAGCCATTTCAAATCCCTTAAAAATATATAACTATCCCTATGTTAAAATTCTATCAAGATTTTAAATAATAGTAAATTTATTTACAGATTTTTATTACAAATGTTAAGAATTAGTCGTTTTTATTCTTGCAAAATATTAGTTGGTGCTAAAATATTATTAGATTAGTTTTTTAAGAGGGGTAGCATGAGTCACATAGTTATAGATACATCAAAATGCAAAGCATGTTATTTGTGTGTGGATGAATGTCCTAAGCATTTAATAAAAATAAGTGATAAAACAAACAAATCGGGAGCAAGAGTTGTAGAGTTCCAAGACCCGCAGCATCAATGTTTAGGTTGCGCAATGTGTGCGACAAGATGCCCTGATTTGGCTATCACGGAAGTTTATAAAGATTAGTAAATAAAGTTAAAAGGGATAAAAATGACAGCAACAATAACCGATAAAAAAATATTAATGAAAGGTAATTATGCAATAGCAAACGCTGCCGTATTGGCAGGCTGTCAATGCTATTTCGGGTATCCGATTACCCCGCAGAGCGAAATCGGTGAATTTATGAGCGGTAAAATGCAGGAACTTCACAGAGCTTACGTTTCGGCTGAAAGTGAACTTGCTGCCATAAATATGACTATAGGCGCCTGTTCAACGGGGGTTAAAGCCATGACTTCATCTTCGTCATGTGCTGTTGCCTTGATGCAGGAAGGCTTGTCTTATGCAACATCGGATCAGTTGCCGATTGTTTTGGTCAGTGTTATGAGAGGCGGTCCGGGGTTAGGTAATATTTATCCTTCTCAGGGTGATTATTTTCAGGCAACTCGAGGCGGCGGAAACGGAGATTATCATTTAATCGTTCTTGCTCCGTCAACGGTTCAGGAATGTGCAGATTTAACATATAAAGCTTTCTATCTTGCTCAAAAATACAGAAATCCGACCGTATTGCTTGCAGACGGATTGTTGGGGCAGATGATGGAGCCCGTTAAATTCAAACCTTATCCGTACCCTGAAATTGATAATTCGGATTGGGCGCTTGACGGTGCTAAGGGACGTGATGGCAGAATTATCAGATCTTATGCTCCGTTAGCTGACGATCAATGCATATTCTTAGAAAAATTATTTAATAAATATAAACAATTAGAAGAAAACGAAACCGAATGGGAAGAAATCGGAACGGAAGATGCAGATATTATTTTAATAGCTTTCGGCTCTACCGCAAGAAACGTTAAAACCGCTGCAAAAATATGCAGGCAAAAAGGTTTAAAGGTTGGCGTCTTAAGACCGATTACATTGTTCCCGTTCCCGTCTAAAAGAATCAGCGAATTATCAAAATCGGCAAAGAAAATATACAGCGTTGAAGTAAATATGGGACAAATGATTCAGGATATAAAACTTGCCGTAAACGGTCAGGCTCCCGTTGAACTTATCAACAGACCCGTAGGCAATCCGCCTGCACCCGAGGAGATAGTTAGCAGAATTGAGGAGTCAATATAATGGCAACACAAGTTTTTAAAATAGCTGAAAGTTTCAGAAAAGATACAAGATATACGTTTTGTCCGGGGTGCGATCACGGTGTAGCGGTAAGATTGGTTGCCGAATGTCTTGATGAACTCAGATTAAGAGATAACGCAATTGCAGCATGCTCAATAGGCTGCTCTGTTACGATATATGACTTTTTAAACGTAGATTCAATTGAAGCACCTCACGGAAGGGCATGTGCCGTTGCAACAGGTGTAAAAAGAGCAAAACCCGATAAATTCGTATTTACTTATCAGGGGGACGGCGATTTTGCATCAATCGGACTTGCAGAAAGCACTCACGCCGCTTTAAGGGGTGAAAATATTTCCGCAATTTGTATAAACAATACGACTTACGGTATGACAGGAGGTCAATTGGGACCTACTACATTACTGGGACAGGTAACAACAACCTCTCCTACGGGACGTAATCTTGAATATTACGGATATCCTATAAAAATTGCCGAGCATATCGCATTATGTGACGGTACGGCTTTTAGCGCAAGAGTTTCTCTTGACACCGTTGCAAATATTAAAAAAGCTAAACAGGCAATTAAAAAAGCGTTTGAAATTCAAATGAAAGGTTTGGGATTCAGCTTTGTTGAAATTCTTTCAACCTGTCCTACAAACTGGAAGATGTCGCCGCAAAAGGCTCATCAAAGAGTTAAAGAAGAAATGATGCCGATATTCAAGCCGGGAATTTACAAAGATATAACAAAATAATAATATAAAGATACTGAGGCTCCAGGGCTCTAAGAATTTACAAAGTAGGTCGGGATTGCTATCCCGAAGTCAAGCAGACAGGCATTACGATGCCACAGAAATAAGTAAGTAAAAGGAACAAACAATGGAAAAAGATTTTATAATAGCAGGATTTGGCGGACAGGGTGTATTACTTGCAGGGGAAGTACTTGCAAATGCATTTATGCTTGATGATAAAAACGTTACCTGGTATCCGTCTTACGGTGCTGAAATGAGAGGCGGGACGGTTAATTGTACCGTCGTAATGTCAGATGAAGAAGTAAGTGCCGTTCAAAAGACAAGCGCAGATTTTATTATCGTATTAAATCAGGCTTCTTTTGATAAATATACATCTTGGGTTAAAAAAGGCGGTTCGATTATCGTTAATTCTTCTCTTGCTGCTATTAAAAAGACAAGAGATGACATCAATTACATTTTCGTTCCGATTACCAAGATGGCACAAGAAACCCTCGGTAACATCAAGATGTCCAATATCCTGTCTTTAGGAATTTTATCAAAAATCAGTAAGCTTGTTTCAATTGAAACTTTAGAAAAAGCTTTACATAATGTTATCCCTCCTCACAGGGCTCATTTAATTCCAAAAAATATTCAAGCTTTAAAACTCGGTTATGAGTATGATTTATTGAAGATTTAGTTCAAAATCACCTAAAAAGTTGATTTTAAATTTGTAGAAAGAGTATATTCTTCATGTGTAAACAGAAAGGTCTTAGAAGTGAAGAAAAAACTAATTGCATCTATACATGATAAAGAGATACAACTGGCGAAATTAAAAGAGCATATAGATAAAAGTCGTATTTGTTCGGATTTATATGACAAGGTTTTAATCGAAAAAGCCATTCTTAATAAACAACTTGATAATTTAAAACAAAAATCCATGGCAAATAAAATTAAATCATTATTCACTCCAAAAGGTGAAAAATTAATCTGTGATTATTTTAAAGGTTAATTTGAAACTTTTAAAATGTTAAAATCCTCATCCCATTCAATATAACCCTCAAGGTCAATATTGTGGTATTTGTACGGATTATTTATAAATTCGGTATTTAGCAATTTTTTTTGCGCAAGAATTTTTATAATATCGGGTAAAAGTTTTGAACTTCCTGCAAGCGTTCCGTCTGCTCCTGCTGCTCTGTTCCCGTCAAAATAGACCTTTGAACCCGCAAAAATAAATTCTTTTAATTTGCTGTGAGTGCAAGGCAAACAATCTGACATCAAAATAATTTTATCGGTCGGTTTTGCTTTAAAAAGCAATTTCAACGCATCATCGCTAACATGAACCCCGTCTGCAATAATTTCCGTGTAGATATTGTCATTTATCAATGCACTTAATGCAGTAGACCTTCCTCGATGAACAACACCTGACATTGCATTATATGTGTGAGTTGTTCCGCTGCAGCCTGTCAAATCGCCTCCGATACAATGTCCTGCCTGAACCTTAATTCCTTTTTTGTTCAAATACGGGATTAAATCAGGTGAACATAATTCGGGCGCAAGAGTTACTATTTTTATGAAATCATCTGCTACAAGATTAAAGTTTTCAATTGTAGGCTTTAAAAACAGCTTTTCGTCGTGAATCCCTTTTTTTTCGGGGTTAAGAAAAATCCCTTCAAGGTGAACTCCGAGAATTTTAGCTCCCTCTTTTTGCTTTTGAGCAGCGGTTTTTATTATTGAAATTTGACTTTTAATATTTTCAACGCTGTCAGTTACAAGGGTTGGAAAAATCCCGCCGACACCTTCAGTTTTGATTTTTTGCGCCAAATCTAAAACATCTTCGACGGAAGCTTTGTTAAAATCTATTCCGTAACATCCATGGAAATGCTGTTCTATTAAAAGTTTCGTTCTCATAAAAAATTCCTTTTTTTTAGATTACGCTGCCTGCAAAGACTTTACGGACTTCTTCTCTGTCATCAAAATGGATTGTTTTATCTTTCAATATTTGATAATCTTCGTGTCCTTTGCCAGCAACCATAACTACATCGTTGTTATTTGCAACTGTTTTGAGCATTGCGATTGCTTCATGCCTGTCAGGCTCTACCGTTACGGTTTCAGGGTCTACGGATTTTAATCCTGCGATAATGTCCGTGATAATTTGCTGCGGATCTTCGCTTCTTGGGTTATCACTTGTAATAATAATTTTATCTGCAAGTTTTTGCGCAATTGCACCCATTTTAGGACGTTTGGTTGCATCTCTGTCCCCGCCGCAGCCAAATACGCAGATTAATTTTCCGTTCTTTGGAGTAATTTCTCTTGCTGTTTTTAATACGTTTTCCAAACCGTCAGGGGTATGTGCATAATCAACAATTACAAGCGGTTTTTTATTAACGACTTCAAATCTGCCTGCTACGCCATGAACGTTTTGCAAAGCTTTCAATGAGGTTTCAACGCTTATACCCATTGCTATTGCGGTTGTTACGGCAGCTAAGACGTTGTATACGCTAAACATTCCGTTCATGTGTAAACTTACGCGGTATTCTTTATCATTTGTTACCATGGTAAATTCTGCACCGTTTGATGAGAAATCAATGTCTTCTGCCATTACGTCAGCCTGTTTTTTTACGCCGTAGGTTAATTTTTTAACGCCCTCGGGGACAACACTCAAGAATCTTTCGCCATATTCATCATCAATATTTATTACGGCAAATGAGCCTTCTTGCAATCTTTGGAATAACAAAGCTTTAGCTTTAAAATAGTTTTCCATTGTAATATGGTAATCTAAATGGTCTTGGGTAAGGTTTGTGAAAACGGCCCCGTTGAAACGGCATCCGCCGACTCTGTTTTGGTCGAGCGCATGAGAACTTACTTCCATTACAACGTTATCGATTTTTTCAATATCTTTAATCATTCTCAATGTTGCTTGAAGTTCGGGTGCTTGAGGGGTTGTGTGTTTTGCGTTTCTGTATTCGCTTGTAGAAGATAATTTATACCCCAATGTCCCGATAAGAGCGCATTTTTGATGATTTCCTTCCATTATCTTTTGTATTAGGTGAGTAACCGTTGTTTTGCCGTTAGTACCCGTTACACCGATTAAATTTATGCCTTTTGACGGACTTGAATAAAATCTGTCCGCAATATCGGCGATTTTATATTTTGTAGAATCAACCTGAACTTGCGGAACGGTTACACCGTCAACTTTATGCTCTACAAGTAATGCAACGGCACCTTTATCAATAGCCATTTTGGCATATTTATGACCGTCTGTATGCTCGCCTACCATGCATACAAAGATATCACCTTTTTTGGTGGTATTAGAATTGTATGAAATCCCTGTTATATCAATGTTTTTAAAATTTATAAGATCTTTGTACTTTAAGTATTCAATTAATTCGTCTAATTTCATTTTATTTATCTCCTATTTATTGTTTTGTTGTTTTGGCGGGTTGGATTTTGTCGGGTTTAAGATCGAGTATTCTTGCGACCTGTTCCGATACTTCATGGAATACGGGGCCTGCAATCGTATTTCCCCAAACAGGACCTTTTCTTGCGCTGTCTACTACGACATAAATAAGCACCTGCGGATCTTCTGCGGGGAAGTAACCGATAGTTGAAGTATACATCGTTCCCGAATATCCTCGGCCGTTTTCTAAAGGTTTTCTTGAAGTTCCTGTTTTAGCGGCAATATTATATTTGCTTGATTTAATTACCGATTTACCTGCATTTACACTTTCAACAAGCAATCTGGTAATTGTTTTTGCCGTTTGAGGTGAAATGGTCGGGATTCTTTTAATTTTGTCTTCAGCTTCTTCGGGGGTATATTTAATTACGTGCGGCGTTACTCTTACTCCGTTATTCGCAAGGGCAGATACGGCAGATACCATTTGCATAATTGAAACAGACGTTCCGTATCCGTATGACATTGTCATGTGAATACCTTTATCCCAGTATTTCGGAGAAGCCAACAACCCTGATGATTCTCCCGGCAAATCAATTCCCGATTTTTCGCCGAATCCGAATTTTTTAAGCATTGTATAAAATTCTTTATGAGTCATCAAAGCGCCGACGTTAATGGAACCGATGTTACTTGAATGTTCAAACAGGTAAACAAGGTTAATTTTCCCCGGAGCTCCTTTTTGTTTGTAATCATAATTTTCGATTGTATAGCCGCCGAATTTCATTCTCCCCTGATCGGGTATAATAGAATGTTCGTTAATTTTGCCAAGCTCCATGGCACTTGTTACGGTAATAATTTTAAATGTTGATCCGGGGGGATAAACATCGGTTAAAGTCCAGTTCTTTAATGTTAGCGGCGGGACTTTTTGAAAATTATTCGGGTCATAAGTCGGATAAACAGCATAGGCAAGAATTTCGCCGTTTTTAGGATTCATAACGATTACGGCGCCTCTTAGTGCTGCTTTTTCTTTTATGATTTTATACAATTCTTTTTCGCAAACATGCTGAATTGCGGCATCAATCGTTAAATAAACATCTAAACCTTTAGGGTTAATAGTTGGTGCAACGGGATCGGTTGAAAATTTGTAGATAATTTTCCCGTCACGGGTCTGCTGATAGCCTGCAGCTTTTACTACATGTTCAAGTTTATCTCTTGCAGAATATTCAACCCCGCTTGATACGTTTGCTTCATAGTTGTAAAACCCCAGAACATGAGATGCAAAAACTCCCTGCGGGTAATCTCTTTCATCTTTTTTATCAAGAGAAATCGAGCGGAAATTGTTTTTTGATATTATTTTCATCAATTTTTGTTCGGTATCTCTATCAACATTCTTTTTTAAGGATATTACTTTTATGCTTTTATCTGATAATTTTTTGTATAAAGTTTGTTCGGGCATTCCGAGAACGGGTGAAAACAGCTTGGCAATCTTTGCGGGTGTTTCGTTTTTAGTATAATCAACCGGTCTTGCATAGATATTATAATAAATTCTGTCTGTTGCAAGTTTTATACCGTTTCTGTCGTAAATATCGCCTCTCAATTCAAAATCGTGGCTTGCACGCTGCATTTTCCCTCTTTCACGATATCTGTGCGGGTCAAAAATTTGCAGGGCAATAAGGTGGATTAAAAGTATAATAACCACACCGATATATAAAATATCAAGAATACTTGCAATCGAATTGCAATGACGCCCTCTGCTTACATTTCTGCTGTTGCGTTCTTCTTTTTTCATACCTATCCCTTCTTTGTTAATTTTACCACAACACCTTATAAAATATGAAATATATTAAATAAAGTTAAACTTTTGTTTTGGTAATACTTGGCAGAGGTGTTTGATAGTTGTACAATAGTTATATGTTTAAAAATATTTCTTTAATAACGGCTGTTTTGTTGGTTTTGAGCCCGTCATGTTTCGGGTTGGAAATCGTTTATCCTCATAGTGATAACGTTACGATAAATTCATCTAAAACATTTTTTATCGGTAACGGAGATCCGGAAAAACCAATCGTAATAAACGGTGTCGTAGGTGAAATGGATAAGTCGGGCGGTTTTAAATTCCCCGTAACGCTTGATTACGGCGAGAATACTTTCTTTATCGATAACGGAGGAAATGTTCAGCAATACACCATAACTAGACCTTATTCTAAACCTCAACAATCGGCAAATAATTCAAATGCTCCCATGCATTACGATTATGACGTTATAATTACCGTTACGACCGATAACACGCCGCTTCGCTCAACGCCCGTCGATTCGGGGTTGAACAGATTGCAGCATTTTCAAAAAGGGCTTAATTTGGTTGCTATCGGCGAAGAACGCGGGTTTTATAAAGTTAAGCTGGGACGAGATGATTTCGGGTTTATTTCTAAAAGTAATGCTGTAAGATCAGATGATAAAACATCTGAACCCGCTCAAATATTAAATGAAAATATAACACAAGACGGTAATGTAACTACTCTTGAATATACTTTAGATAAGCAGGTTCCCTATATTATAAGTGAAAGTTCTAACGGTACGGATATATTTATTTATAACGTTTTAAATTCTCCGTTTGAAAAATACGAAAAACATATTGATGGCAAAGTGTTCGGATATTCAAGCAAATATGACGGAAATAAATTGATAATAAAAATTAAAAATCCCCCAAAGATGAATCCTGCATGCCCGCTTTCCGGCTTAAAAATTACCCTTGACCCGGGGCATGGCGGAAGTGAATCTGGAGCTGTCGGATGTTTGGGAACATTAGAAAAAAATCTGAATTTAAATATTGCGGCTAATTTGAAAGAAAAGCTTCAAAATAAAGGCGCAACTGTTTATATGACAAGGGAAGATGATTCTGCCGTTTCATTAAATGACAGGGTAAAATATACAAACGATAATAATTCGGATATTTTTATAAGTATTCATAATAATTCCCTGCCAGACAGTATGGCTGATAAAAAAGCATCGGGTACGGAAACTTATTACTTTTATCCGCAATCAAAAGCCCTTGCTTCAAAATTGTCATCTTCAATCTCGAAAGCAACGGGATTTAATGACGGAGGTGCAAGAGGTCAAAGCTTTGCTGTTATAAGAAACACAAATTGCCCCGCTGTTTTAATAGAAGTCGGTTATATGATAAATCCCGATGATAACGCCAAATTAATAGACAAAGATTTTCAAGATAAGATTACCGATGGTATAGTTCAGGGATTGGAGAGCTATTTAAATGACTTATAACGGCGAAAAGTCAGGCGCATTTGTTGTTCCTACGGGGATCGGTGCAAGTATAGGCGGATATGCCGGCGATGCGTCCGTTTATGCAAGAAAGTTTGCACAAAAATCAAAGCTTATAGTTAACCCAAATGTTGTCAATGCGGGCGGATTTTCAGGGATTACTCCAAATATGCTCTATGTCGAAGGGTACTGCCTTGATGCTTTTTTCAAAGGTGAAATAAATTTAATTCCGTCTGATAACAACAAAATCGGAATAATCTATGATAAGGCAATTCCGCAAGATGTGTTGAACGTTCATATAAATACTCAAAACGCCGTCCAAACCGTTTACGGAACAAATATCCTTGCTTACGAAATAACGCAGGAAGAAGTCGGAGTTGAATTTTATTTAACAGAAAGCAGAATTTCCGTCGGTTCGGTTAAAAACATTTCGACAATCGAAAAATCCTGCCAAAAACTCTTAGATAAAGGTTGTGAGGCTGTTGCGATTGTTTGTCTGTTTAATGACAGCGACGATTTAAATGAAGATTATTCAAACGGGCAAGGAGTTGATCCTGTCGGTGGCGTGGAGGCAATTATATCTCATGATATTTCAAAAGTCTTTAAAATCCCGTGCGCTCATTCACCCGCATTTAAAGATTACACGATTTATCCTGATATTGTTGCGCCAAAATCTTCTTCAGAATATATTACGCCGACATATTTGCCGTGTATATTATTAGGGCTTTCGCAGGCGCCGAAATTAACGTCTGACAAATCAATTGGCATAAATATATCAAATCTTGATTTTCTTGTAATGCCTTACGATTCATTAGGGTCTTGTCCCGTATTTGAGTGTGTAAAAAGAAATATAAAAGTTTATGCTGTAAAAGAAAATACCACAGAATTAAACATTACAAAAGACAAGCTTTTCCATAATGCCGAAAATATTATAGAAATTGATACGTACAAAGAGCTTTTAAATATTATTTAAGCATTGTAATACATTGCTTTGCTGTGCAATGCGTCCATTAATGATTCTCTTAGCAAATCTTCATTCGTATCGGCTTTGCCGTAGGCAATTTGTTTAAGAGCCAAATCGCTTCGTTGGTTATTGGTAATTTTAATCATGCCCGATAAATGGGTTGCCAAATTACGATACTCGCTGCGGGCTTTGTTATTTGCCGTAACAGCTTGATTTAAGGCATTGCTTAAATAATTAATTCTTGCTTCATTGGTAGCTTTTAGCGGATTTTGCGCTCCTGAATTAAGTTTAATCATATTTATCACTTGTTCCCTTATATATATATAAAGTATTTTTGCTTTTAAAAATTGCTATATTTTTAATAAATTTTTGCGAAAGAAAACCCGCATTTGCTGCGGGTTAAAATCTACACTAACTACCTAACCTTTTTATATAAATAAGCTTTTATTTTCTATTTTGATAAGATTGAATACGGTTCATATTCGTATTTTTTGCCTTCTTTTTCAGCGATTCTTTTGATTAAAGCATTGTAGTTATCAGCTACGCCGTTATCAATCCAGAACCAGCTGTTCATTTCTTTGCAGATTGCTTTGTAATCTTTGTCGTGTGTTAAATCCATACCGAGTTCGGTTGCCTTATCTCTCAAGGCTCTTTGAATAAGTCTGCCGTAATCTCTTTTTTGATTTATACCTGCATCAGCCATGAATGCTTCCATTAAAGACTCCCCGGGATATGCCTGATTCCATTGAGTCATAATGTCAATGATGTTATCTTTATTGATTTTAGACATTGAAGATTCTAACAATTCGTCATTTGTTCCCGGTCTGAACATTGAGTCGTGTAAATCATCAATTATGTCTGCATAACTTGTGTAGTCGGGATCATGTTTTTTGTCATCTTTTTTCTTAGTTGATGAAGTCGAAGATGAAGAAGATGTTCCGTCTGTTGAACCTGTTGAAGTGCTTGAACCTGATTGAGTGTCAGCCGATTGAGGTGTTGTATTTTGACCCGTAACGGCTTTTGTTACGGCTGCATTTAATTCGGCAGCTTTTTGATAAGCTTTCATAGGATCATCTGAAGTCTTTTTCAAGTCGTTTAATTGTTTTTCATATTCTTCAAGTTGTTTAATTTGTTCTTGAATTTTTGCTTTTTCGTCTGCTTTAAGATTTTTATCATTTAACTGAGCTTGTAATCTTGATTTTTGTCCTGCAATAGTTTGTAATGCTTGATTGATATATTGAGAACCCATTTGATTTAATGAAGTTGCAGCCATCTGTGAAGCTTGTCCTATTACAGCAGCCGGGTTAACCGACGGAGTCATTTGGTATCCGCCGAAAATTCCTGCCGTTCCCCAAGCCTGTTGAGCCAAGTTGTTGAATGCCATTCCGATTTGAGAGCTTTGATATGTATCAACAGGGAATATCTGAAGATCACCGCCAAAGTTTGTGGCAGCCATTGGAGTATAGTTCCAATAAGGAAGATATGCCATTGATGCGTTTGTAACATTTCCGTTGCCGCTCATTTGTAATCCAAATATGCTCATGTTATTCCCCGTTTCTTGTTTTATTTCCCCTGTACTTATATAAACAATTTTGAGATTCAATAATTGCCTTTTGTATTGCTTTTTGTTAATCACTATTTTCTTTAAATGCTTGTGCTATCTAGGTATACGCCTATTATTTTATTATGTAATAATTCTTAACATTTGAATATTTTGTAAAATTTAGCCTGAATAATTTAAACTTTTAATTTTATGCTATCATACTGTTATGAAAACTTTAGCGAAATTTATATCAGATAAAAGGCAGGAATTAGGATTTAGCATAAAAGGTTTATCCATTGCTACGCATATACCGATTTCGGATATAGAGGAAATTGAGGAAGGCAGAGTTTTGTTTTTGCCTGTAACAAGACGTCAGATGCTTGCATCTGTACTAAAATGCGAAGCCTCGGAAATCAAAGCTTTGGAAAAAGATATTTCTAGCGATATTGTTTCTCCTGAAGTAATCGAAAGTTTAAAAGAACTTATATTAAAAGGTGCCGGCGGGTTAAAATGTCCTAAATGCGGGGCAACATTAAAAACTCGTATAGCAAAAATGTACGATTTAGAGGATAATTTGATATTACATCCTAAAGCTTATTGCCCGAAGTGCCCTTTCCAAATTCATTCATAGTTTTTTAATTATAAGGTTATAAAAAAAAACGACCCTTGAATTTTCAAGAACCGTTCTTTTTTATAAATTCTTTAGTAGGTCGGCATTGTTATGCCGACATTTTCGAAATTATAATTTTTCAGCAACCATCAAAGTAGTTTCAGCTAATCTTGTTGAATAACCGCATTCGTTATCATACCAAGAAATAACTTTAACCATATTGTCGCCCATAACTCTTGTTAATAATGAGTCAACTGTTGAAGATTGGTGAGAACCAATGTAGTCAGAAGATACCAAAGGTTCATCCGAATAGCATAAAATGTGTCCGTCAGCAGCTTCTTTCAAAGCAGCGTTAACTTCTTCAACTGTTACTTTCTTTTCGGTTTCAACAACAACATCAACGATTGAAACATCAGGAGTAGGAACTCTCATTGCGAAACCGTCCAATTTACCTTTCAATTGAGGTAAAACTAAAGCAACTGCTCTTGCAGCACCTGTTTTTGTAGGAACGATGTTCAAAGCGCCTGCTCTGCCTCTACGAGGATCTTTATGACCTGCATCCAAAATTCTCTGGTCGCCTGTGTATGAGTGAACTGTTGTCATCAAACCTTTAACGATACCGAATTTTTCATCCAAAACTTTAGCAACAGGTGCTAAGCAGTTTGTTGTGCAAGATGCCATTGAAATAACATTGTGTTTTGCAGGATCATATTCTTTGTCGTTAACACCTAAAACGATAGTTTTGTCTTCATTCTTAGCGGGAGCTGAAATGATAACTTTCTTAGCACCTGCATCGATATGAGCATGAGCTTTAGTTGCATCCGTGAAGAAACCTGTTGATTCAACAACAACTTCAACACCTAAATCTTTCCAAGGTAATTGAGCGGGATCTTTTTCAGCGAAGAATTTGATTTTCTTACCGTTTACGATAATACCTTCATCATAAGCTTCAACTGTTCCTTCAAATTGACCCATAACTGAATCATGTTTGAACAATCTTGCAGCATCTTCGGGTTTCAAACCGGGATCGTTGATTGCTACATAATTGATTTTGTCAAAAATACCTTCTTTGATTGCGGCTCTTAAAGTATTTCTACCAATTCTGCCGAATCCGTTAATTGCTACATTTACCATAATCTTTTCTCCTTCTTATGTGTAACATTTCTACTACTATAACATGCCTGATGTTATCACCAAAATAATTCGTAATCAAGAGCATTTATTAAGATATATAACCAAACTTTATTACGATTATATACTCAAGCCATAAAATCAATCACTACGAATAACGTTACCGATGTGTTTAAAAACGGATGTGATATCGGCTCTCATACGGCATGTTTTTATGATGAAAACAGACTGGTAAATTGGCGCAGCGAAGATAAAGTAAAAGAAGATATAAATTATATAAGATGTGTTTTGCAAACATATTGTAAAGATAACGGAATTGATTGTTCAAAGCTTGATAAAGAGGAGTTCAAATACGAAAAAACGGATGATTCTTACACATGCGATAAAGACAACCTGCTAGACAGATATATGTCTTTAATAAACGATACAAATTATTTAAGAGATAAGGTAACTCAGTTATTTACTCAAAACAATTCCAAGAAATTGGAAAATGCAATTGATATTCGTTACAATAATGCAATTAAAAACAAAGAGTAGCTTGAAAATTCTTCATCTATTACTCTTTCTGACGGTTCCATAATAGCTTTCAATAAGGATAAAAATGATCCGTCTTATTACGATATGGGTAACGGTAAAATAAATGAAGTTACCATTCAGGAAACAGGCAATTGCTGGGCATGTGCGGGGTTAAATTCGTTAGCCGCAACACCTGAAGGAAAAGCTTTTTTAGAAAATAATATAAAAAGAGATAATAAATGACATCTTACTGCTGTCCATTTGCAGTGCGCAGAAAATGGGGGATTACCAAAACCAAACGGCGATGGGATATATACATTTTCGGATGTCGAGATATTAAAAGGTCAAGACGAATACGCATACGGTGATGGTGATATAACGGCTTACAATCTTGCAATAGCTCAGTATAGACAAGACTCAAGCAAACATCCTTTAGCAAAAAATAGAGAAAACTATTTAGACGGCGGTTCAATTCAGGAGGCTTACGAAATTTTAACGGGCTTACCGTCAAACGAAAATTCGGGCACTATCGGTGTATCTTCGGTATCATTGGATTTTGATGAAATTTATAACATGATAAAAGACGGTAAAGGTGCTGCTTGCCTCTCAGATGAAGATCATGCCTACAGCGTTGTCGGAACTGATAAAGACGGTAATTTGCTTCTTCAGGAATCAAATCAGGATGAGAGTATGGATAAGAATAAACGCTATACCCTGATTGATAATTCCGACCCTCCGACGTATAAAGCTTCAAAAGAGAATTTTGATAAATATATTATGCGCAATGCTTCGTTTTGATGGAAAATGTAAATTTTACGGTTAGCCTTTCGGGCTATTTTTAGGAATTTTTAATAAATAAATGAACAATTTTTTTTTTAATTTCGTTATAATGATGTAGACAAAATAAGGAGGCATATTATGACAGATGAAGAAAAAAAAGTTGTGGAAGAAAAAAGATTTTGTAAACATGGCGGCGAACTCGGAAGATTTTTTACATTAACTGCCTCAATATTTTTGGGCGTGTTATTTGCAATTTTGGTAGCTGCCGCATTATTAAGACCTAAATGTCCGTGCGCAGACAAAATGATGCCTCCGCCTCCTATGATGGAAAGACAAATCCCCATGGGCGGTCAAATGGGAATGCCTGTATATGGCGGACACCATTTCAGAAAGCATGGTTTTGAAGGACGTGCGGAACAATTGCCCGAATTAGAGCATAACGCTCCGCAAGCACCTCAAGGCGCTCCTGACAGAAGATAAATTTCTTCTTAAAACAAATTATTAAAACAAACCTCCCCACATCGGGGAGGTTTATTTTATTGTAATATGTTAATAATCCAATATGAAAAATATTTATATATATGTTGTAATTTTTGTAACCCTTTTAATCGGCGGGTATGATATGTGGGATACATGTTTGAGATTTGATAAACTTATTTATTCAAATGACAAAACTCAAATAAATATTACCAAGCCAAATGTTAAAATTGATAAATGTAATCATCATCAGAAAAATCACGGAATTTACCGTTAGGCTCAGAATTAATTTCTTTTAGCAAATGCGGATCGGAAAGATGTTCTAATGCATTCGGAACAAATTTATCTGGCGTAGGTTCTCTGTTTTCTTTATTTTCTGAAGATTGAACGGTAAATGTTCTCACATCTTTCGGGAAAAAGCGCATAAATACATTTTGGCTTATGTTTTTAGAAATTGTTGAATATGAATATTGTTTAATTTTTTCGAGCTGAGAAATTGCCTGAGTTTGGTTGGTTGCGGAATAATAACCGAAAGTATCCGATACATTTTTGGTATATTTCCCGCTCCACATAACAAGATTATTTACACAATCAGTTAAAATTGCAGAAGTTTTCAATTCAAACGGATATGTAACTTTAAAAGCGCTTGAAACTTCAAGAACTTCCCATAAGCTTCTTCTTAAATCCGTTTTATCATTTATTGCATAACTGCTTATTAATAATACTGATTTAACTTTAAAATATTTTGCAATTTCATTAAGTGTTTCGAAATCGATTTTGTCGTTTTTACCAAAGTTATTTAAAACACTTTCGGTTTTTTGTCTTATTTGATCGTTATTTACAAGCTCCTGTCTGATTTGCGCAAGAGAAATTGCATTGATTCCTTTGAATGAATTTAAATTTGTAATAACATCGTCCGCAATGGTATTTGAAACCTCAGGGAAGCAAAAATAGTTGTTGCAGACAGAAAACAAATTAGTCGGTAGTACAAGCAAATTAAATTGAACAGCCTGAGCTTTGACAGGTGATACTACAAAAATAAATAAAATAAAAAATATTTTTAAAATTATCTTTTTCATAACAAAATTATAGCATAATTAATAATAATATGGTATAATTAGACTATGAGCAGGAAACTTGTAAAAATTCTGGGATATGGAGTAGACACTTTTTCATCTGAAGAAGCAGTTGATTATATAGCAACTCATCATGGTATGGTTGTTACAATTAATCCCGAGATGATTGAATATGCTGCAAAAGATGAAAAGTTCGCACAAATTATAAATTCGGCAGAACTTGTTATTCCTGATGGTGTCGGCATTACTGTAGGGTTAAAAATTCTCGGGCACAACGTTCACCGTATCCCGGGAATTGATTTTGGCAAAGCTCTTTTAAAAAGAGCATCTAAGGATGGTAAAACAGTTGCTTTAATCGGTGCTAAACCTGAAATTATTACTAAAGCTGTTGAAAATGTTAAGCAAGAGTTCCCAGATTTAAATATTGTGTATTTCCATGACGGTTATTTTGATGATGAAGATACAATAATCACCGAGGTAATAAATGCAAAACCCGATTATGTTTTTGCGGCTCTCGGTTCACCTAAACAGGAATTTTTTATAAATCGTTTAAAGCAGGATTTGAACAAATCCGTATTGATAGGTCTTGGCGGAAGTTTTGATGTTTGGGCAGGCGCAGTAAAACGTGCTCCCGAAATTTATCAAAAATTAGGTGTTGAATGGTTGTATAGAACATTGTCTGAACCTAAACGCTTCAAAAGAATATTTCCGACATTGCCGTTGTTTGTTATTAAAGTTTTAAAAGAAAGGGTTATCGGTAAGTAAAGATGTTAAGCAATAATGATATAAAAGAAATTGAAAAATTAAGTTTAGATAACAGAAGAAATATTATACAAATGGTTTATGATGCTCAATCGGGCCATATCGGCGGATCACTTTCGTCATGCGATATTTTAACCGTTTTATTTAACAAATGTATGAAAAAAGTGCCGCAATGGAAAAGCTCTACCGATTTTGATAAAAGGGACAGATTTGTTCTTTCAAAAGGGCATGTGTCGCCGTTATATTATTCTGTTCTTTCTCAGGTCGGATATTTTGATAAAAAAGCATTAAAAGGTTTCAGACAACTTGGTGCAATGCTTCAAGGACACCCGACACCCCATATCCCGGGGGTAGAAATCGCAACGGGATCACTAGGGCAAGGTTTATCATTCGCATGCGGAATGGCAATGGCATTGAAACTTGATAAAAATCCCGCAAATGTTTTTGCACTTTTAGGCGACGGAGAACTTCAAGAAGGAAGCGTTTGGGAAGCTTTTATGCAGGCTGCGCACAGAAATCTTGATAATTTAACGGCAATAATTGACCGCAACAGATTACAAATTGACGGCAACACCGAAGATGTTATGGCTTTAGGAAATGTCCCCGAAAAAATAAGAGCGTTTAACTGGAACGTTATTGAGATTAACGGTCATGACATAAACGCAATTTATGATGCAATTGAATTGGCTAAAAAATCGGACAGACCGACTGCAATTGTTGCAAACACCGTAAAAGGCAAAGGCGTAAGCTTTATGGAAAACAATGCATCATGGCATGGTAAAGCTCCTAACAAAGAAGAATATACAAAAGCAATGCAGGAATTAGGGGGATTGCCTGATGATAACAATTAAAGGTGGTTCTAAATCTGCTTTTACTCTTGTTGAAATCGGTATGTGCCTTTTAATTATAAGTATTCTTATAATGCTTTGCATACCTATAATTGCCCGTCAGGTCAAAAAAACTGACGAATATTCTTATTACCTTGCCTATAAAACGGTTGAAAAAATGGGCTCTCAAATTGTTGCATTCGGAGATCCCGGCGGGGAAATTAATATTTCGTATAACAATCCCGCAAACAGTAAATTTGCGCTCGGAGATAAGATTTTCAAAATATTAAACCCTAAAGCACTTGCATATTCTCATACATCGGAAATCGTTTCATTCCCGAGTTATGAATATGATTTTGTAAGAGTTTGTTTAGGCAATCCGAATGTTATAAAAAATTATGATGTTCAGGCAGGTAATGAAAGTTGGACTTACAATGATTTAATTGCAAGAAATCAAACAGGCTTTTGTGCAACCGTAACAAAAAATGATTTTATTTCAAAAAGGTTTAAATGCCCAAATATCAGCCTTGCAACAGTTAAGACCGAATTAACTTCAGGCTCAAAATCCGCAGCAGATTATTGTAAATGGCTTGCTCAAAATTGTGCGGGTGCCGACAATTGCTCTGATGAAAATAAGAAAAATTGCGTAAGGCATATTATTCAAACATCAGATAAAATTGAATATGATGAATGTATAATTTATGCTGCTGATAAAGATATAACTTCCTCAGCTCCCGGAATTTATACGCAGGATACAATATCAAACAATGTTGATTGTTCTTCTTACGGATTTGTCGGAATGACTAAATCGGGACTTGACAGCAGTTGTACATGTGATGCTTCTCATCCTGTCAAGGCGTTAAATAATTCAAGAATTTGTTGTGCCCAATCTGCATCAAACAAATATCCTTATTATTACAACGAAAGTTCGCCTTGCGTTTATTGTGATTATAATGCATTTAACGAAAATACCGGGAATTGCTGTCCGTCAAATTCGTATTTCAGCAAGGCTTTAAATAAATGTGTATGTAATGATGGCTACGCTCCCGATAATGCGTCTAATCCGTCAAGTTGCACTTCAACAAATGCCCAATGTTCTGAAGGCTCGCATTCAAGTAACGGCGTTTGCGTAAGTAACCCGCCTATTATAAGCGCCGAAAGATTTTGCAAACTTGTTGCATACAATTGGAATGTATCTTCAGCTAATTGCTCGACTTTCAAAAAAGTAGACGATACAAATTATAATCAGGATTTATATAAAGCTATAACAGCTAAGAAAACTCCTTACCTTTCATCAAAAGCGGTTGAGGGAGCATTTAAAAATATAGAACCGAACCTTATATTTGCAAACGGTTTAAGAATGTGGATACTTGGGGATAAATCCGCATCTGTTGCGGGCTTATCATACACTCCCGACGGGTATACGCCGAGTGTAAATTCTTGTATTGAAACAAGCGCTACAACACCTGAAACCTGCACATCAGGAGTTTCATATTTCTGCAAAAACGATAATCATTGCTACAGAATAAATGCAGGCAGTAACGAGCTTAAACTTGCAGATGCAAGAAACTGCTGTTCATCTGCCGATTTTTCGGATTTGATAACTCAATTTGCCGGTAATGATTACTTAAAAGATCCAAGAACATATGCAATAAACGGCTTCACGGTATTTATCGATATCAACGGTTCAAAAGACGATGACGAAGGTGGCGGAACGATGTGGAAAGATGTATTTCCGTTCTATATCAGTTCAAACGGTGCCGCATATCCGGGGTATCCGTTAAATGCAGCTAAAGCTGAAGAAATTGATGCAAGCACGGGTGCTGTAATCAAAAACAGGACTTATGATTCGTCTTCTCTTTTCCAAGGCGGTAACAGTTCCGCTTTGAGTACAGATGTTTACTATTATGATATTGTAAATAATAAGAGGAGAAGGGTTAATGCATTTTCATCTATTCCTTATGCCAGAGCATTATGCCTTTCGACAAATATAAGCGCATATACTCCGTACTGCCAAAACTTGGGTTCAAAATTCAGAAATAGTCAAACTCCGATTGACAGATATATTTATTCTGATAAAAATCCTTGCTGGAAGCACAGATGTTTTGTAAAATTGAAAAATAAAATAAAATTCCTGTAAGAGAGGTTTTATGATTACCGATAAATTGAATAATATTGATTTGTATAGTGAAATTCCGCAGGTTGCAAAGGATTTCATAAAAAGTTTAACGCCTGATATTGAAATCGGTAAAGTCGTTTTATCTGATGATATCTATGCAAATGTCGAAACTTATACAACAAAATTTCCCTCACAAGGTCGATTTGAAGCTCATGATAAATATACAGATATTCAAATCTTATTGAAAGGGGAAGAATATATCTACGTTGAGGACAGATCGAAATTGAATGTTGATATTCCTTATAATAAGGAAAAAGACATTACTTTTTACAAAGATGATATTCAAAAATCCGGGAGAGTAAAACTTGACGGGTCAAATTTTGCGCTGCTGTATCCTTGCGAAGCTCATGCTCCACAAATTGCCGCAGGTAAGAAAATGCAAGTTAAAAAAGTTGTTGTAAAAGTAAAAGCTTAATTACTTTTTCAATTTTTCGGGGTAGATATTCCATTTGATTTTATCGTTGCGCCTAAACCAAGTTAACTGTCTTTTGGCATAATTTCTCGTATTCTTTTTTAAGAGCTCGAGGCAGTCTTTAAGTGTCATTTCGCCATCCAGATATTTTATGATTTCTCTGTAACCGATTGTATTTACGAGGTTGTAAATTCTGCCGTGTTTTTTGAGTAAGTCTTTTGTTTCGTCAATTAAACCCTGCTCTACCATTAAATCAACCCTGTCATTTATTCTTTTATAAAGAGCATCTCTTTCAAGATTCCTGCCAATCCACTCAACATCAAATTGACTTTGCTCAAAACTCCTTGTATTGCTAAGAGTGTCGCCTGTTTGTTCAATAATTTCAAGCGCTCGTATAATTTTTTTCCTGTCTTTTGAATCTATAAATTTTTCTATAGATTTATCTTTTTTTAAAAGCATTGAATATAAATCGTCAGTTGAATTTTGCTCAAGTTTCTTTCTTAATTCATAATCAGGCTTTGCATCAGGCAAATTGTAACCTTTTAAAAGCGTATCAACGTATAATCCCGTTCCGCCGACAACTATCGGGATTTTGCCTTTGTTATGAATATCAAGAATTAATTTTTGCGCTTCTTTTTTATATAAACCTGCCGAATACATGATTTCAGGTTCGACAATTCCTATCATATAATGAGGAATTCCGTCCATTTCTTCAAAAGTTGGTTTTGCGGCGCCTATATTAAAACCCATATAAACAAGTCTTGAGTCCGCTGAAATTATTTCTCCGCCGATTTGTTTTGCAAGTTCAATCGAATAAGCAGTTTTCCCGCTTGCAGTCGGTCCGACAATAGCTATAACTTTGATTTTATTCTTCACTTTGTATAAAATTCTTTCTGTAATAATTAAATACGATTACTACCGAATATACCATAAAGTAGTATAAAATAAGAACTGTCAGAAAATATAAAAACAGATTACCGATTGAAACTAGCAGCAAAAATACTATAAATACGCTAATCAAGAAAAGCACAGTATATAAAATGACAAAGTCTTTAAATGATTTAAAGGTGTTTTTTATGGATTTAAGCAAAGCTTTAAAAGGATTTCTTTCGTTGTATATGATTTCGGGTATCCAAAACATCAGCCCGTATAAAATGACATAACAAAACAGTATGTCAGTAGCTAAAATCCAAGCATAATCAGGCGTAGCATATATTATAATCAATGCTTCAATTATCCATTTGATAGAATTTAGTATCAAAAACAGAATTACAACGGTAAGCATGGGTAAAAAGAATTTGCCTATACCTTTAAATAATGCTTTGAATAGACCGAGAAATGCTTTCTTTCGGTTTTCTTCAAGCGGAAAAACGGAATCGTTATACTCAAGAGTCTTTTTTACCATATAAAACCATGATGCAAAAATTCCGCTGAACCACACAATGAGAGTTACGAATATAAACATATATTCTCCCGCACTATATGTGTAATTTCCGATGGAGTACAAATACAATTGAGTTGCCAACATAGACAAAATCAAAGGCAAAGCAAGGATAATACATTCGTTTGTTGTTTTAAAATTTTGTAAAAAACTTTTAAACATTGCACCCTCTTATTTTGCTGCTGCTGTTTCTTGTTGTTTTTGTTTTGCCAGATTTCTTCTTTTTCTTCTTCTCATCAAATCAACAAATGCTTCGATTCTTGTTACATAACCTGCTTTTCCCGTTTGTTCATCCATAATGAGCGCTAAAATTGGAATATTATGATCTTCTCTCATTGACGGGAATATGTTTTGCGACATGATTTCAGGCATACATGTAAACGGGCTCAAATGGATAATACCGTCGACATGCCTTTGATCCGCATAAACGACATCAGATACACATTCTAATGAGTCGCCGCCTATATCTCTCATCAAATAAGGCTTAGCAAGTCTGAAAGCTCTTTGCAGGTGAGTTTCGCCTTTTCTGAAAATCTTGGGAATAATAGCATCTTTTAGGAAACTTGATAAAGTCAAACTTCTTCTTACCTGAACCCCCATTCTGCCAAGTTCTCTTTCTATTCCCTGATTAGAAAATTCATCGTTCACAACATAAATTTCCCCTGTTATATCAACATTCAAAACATCACGTTTCGGGTCAATTTTTGTTTTTGCCATTTCCTGTTTAATTTCTTTTTTAACTTTTCTCAAGCCTGATAAAGTGTCGCAGCCGTCAATAAGTTTGAGGCAAACTTTGTAATTTTTCTCGGCATCGTCTGTGTGAATTTCTCTTGCCCTATAGTATGAAAGCATTGTTTCCAAATCATCAAGCATGAAAGCTTTCATAATTGCAACCATGATTGCTCGTGAAAACAGCAGCGGGTTATTTTTGCCGCTTACTTTTTTCAAGAAATCATACATTCCTTTAATTCCGTCATACAAACGCATTTCGACATATTTTGTATGATAACCCATGTCCCGAAGTGCGTTTTCTATGCAGTTGCCGTATTCGCCCAATCTGCAGCATCCGGGGGAGGTAATCATTGCAACATAGTCAGTTCCGCCCTCAATTGCTTCAATAAAGTTGCCCAAAATCAACTTATACGGAATACAAATTGCTTCAGGTGAATGTTTTGTGCCTAAAGACAATGTTTTTTTACTTGTATAAGGTTCAATGTAAGGTTCGCAGCCGATAATTCTCAAAGCTGCAGCCCATGCGTAACTGACTGTTCCCATGTGGGGAAATGATACTTTTATTTTTTTATTTTGCTCTTTTTCTTTTTTGGTCATAATTTTTATCCCTAATCTTATATTCTATATAATTTTAACATAAGCAAATAAAATTGATAAAAAAGTTTTAGAAATTCGGGAGAGGGTTGTTAAATAATCCCTTGTTTTGCAAGGTCTTTTTTGATTTTATCAAGTCCCGATTGAATAATTCTTGAAATTCTTGATTGAGAAATATTATATTCATCTGCGATTTCACGCAATTTTTTATCTTGAAAGAATTTGCATTCGATAAATTCTTTTTCTCTGGGGGGTAATTTTTGCATGGAATCTAAAATCCCTTTTTTCAACTCTGAAAATACGATGGTTTCTTCGGGGTTTTTGTCATGAGATTTAATCTGTGTCGGAATTTCAGCATCTTGCAATTCATCAATAGATAAAATATTTTTATAAACTTCTGCCCTCATTTCGGCAGGATCGTTATCGGAATTTTTGCCGCCCGCTATGTCTTCTGCGGGTTTATTTTTAAGGGTATACCATTTATAACGGCGTCTTACTTCGTTTCTTATTGCCCATTTTATGGCAGTAGACAGGTAAGTGTTGTTATAATGCTCGGGGGATTTGTTTTTGAAAAGAATGTACAAAGCGTGTGTGCCGATATTTATTAATTCGGGCAATTCAACAAGGCGGGTTGAGGAAAATTTCTGATACTCAACCTTTGCAATGATTTCTATTAAATCTTTGTATTCCTTTAGTTTTCTATCTTCAGCTGACATTATAAAATAACCTGTTTAATATAATTTAATAATAGCAAAAAAAAATATATATGACCAGCTAATGTAATTTTCCTTAACATTATTTATGCTTTGACATAAAGGAGATGTGATGAAAATATTATTTTGCACAGACGGTTCAAAGATTAGTTATAATGCAGTAAAGAATTTTTCGCAGATTTTTAATGATATTTCGGCTGATATAATAAGCGTTTCTGATATGACTTATATCCCTGATAATGTTTTGGTTCATGCCGAAAAATATTTTCATCAATGCTCAAGTTCCGTTAATTCTATTATTGATTATTCGGTTGAATATTTAGAAAATCTTGATATAAAAGTCGATAAAAAAATAAAAATGTGCGGAAATTCGGTTGATTTAATTTTAAATTGTGAAAGTCAAAACAATTATGATTATATTGTTATGGGGTCAAATGGCAAAAGAGGGCTGCAAAAATGGTTAGGGTCGGTTTCGCAAGAAGTTGCATCTAACTCAAAAACTTCAGTCTATATTTCTAAAACTTCTCAAAATATTCAAAATATTTTGTTCCCCGTAAATTTTTCTTACATATTAAACGATAATTTAAAACGCCTCATATCAGCGATGAATTTTACTGACAAAAATGTTTACCTCTTAAACGTTTTTGATATCCCCGAGTTTTTATTTTTAGAGGGTAATATAGATTCTAATTGGGCATCAGATATTGAAATGAAACAAATTAAAGAGGGTACAAAGCTTTTAAATTCTGCCGAAATGCTATTTGTAAATAACGGGATTTCGCAGGTGAAAAAATCCATTAAAAAAGGAAATACCTCAGAGCAAATTTTAAAATATATCATTAAAAATTCAGTATCATTAGCCGTAATGGGTATGAAAAGCCGCAAAGCTAAACCTGATTTTATTTCATCATCAGTCAGCCGCAGGGTTTTAGAAAACACCTCATGCGATATGCTTATCGTAAAAAATTAGTACAAAACTTTTATAATCCCCGATTCAAGTTTTGCTTCCCCACCTATCGGAACTGTTATTTTTGTTTTTCCGTGTGAAATTTGATATCCGCCATAAATCGGGATATTGTGGGTTTTGCCAAGTTCATAAAATAATTTCTCTAATTTTTCTGTTTCTTCGCAGTCGATAAAATCGCCTAAAATTACGGCTTGAACGTTATTTTTAAATTTTTCTATATTAAATAACTGATTGAAATATTTATCGATTTTATAAACAGGTTCATTTACATCTTCTGCAAAAAATATAAATTTATCGTCAGGTATAAAATCAAGCCCGCAAAGTGATACAACGGTTGCCAGATTTCCGCCCCACATTATGCCTTGCGCACTTCCTTGCTTATATATCTTTAAATCGGGCGCAGATATTTCTGTTTCATTGTTTTCAAGTGTTTTAAAAAAGCTTTCTTGCGTGATTTTATCTAAATCTTCAGGCTGAAAATCGCTTTTTGGCATTGGAGAAGAAAATGTAATAAGTTCCGCTTTTTTTAAAAACATCAAAGAAAGCGCCGTAATATCAGAATATCCGCAAAAAATCTTAGAGTTGTTTTTAATTACATTATAATCAATTTTACTAATAAGTCTTATGCAGCCGTAACCTCCTCTGGCGCATAGGATTGCATTTACTTCATCATCTTCAAAAGCGCTTATTAAATCGGATAACCTTTCTTCATCAGTTCCCGCAAAATATCTGTCCCGTTTATAAATATTTTTGCCTAATTTTACTCTAAACCCGAGCTGTTCAAAATATTTAACCGAATTGTTTATTCTATCTTCGCTTACAATTCCTGCGGGCGCTATTATTTCAATCGTATCGCCCTTTTTTAATTTTTGCGGTTTGATAAGGTTTGTTATTTTATATTTTTCCATTCGATTGTACCTTATTTTTCATTCCTATGCTATAATTACTATATCATGGATAAAAGTTACATACCTTTATACAGAAAATACAGGCCGCAAAAGCTTGATGAAATCGTGGGGCAGGAACATATCAAAAAAGCTCTGACAAATGCCATTGAAACAGGCAGAATTTCTCATGCGTATTTATTTACCGGTCCCAGAGGTACAGGAAAAACTTCTACTGCCCGTATTTTTGCAAAATCTTTAAACTGTGAAAAAGGTCCGACGATTAATCCTTGCGGGAAGTGCGAAAATTGTGTAAATATTACCCGTGCAATCCCGATTGATGTTATTGAAATCGATGCTGCAAGCAACCGTTCAGTAAATGATGCAGAAGAAATTATTCAAAATGTTGCTATGGCGCCGATTAATAGCAGATACAAAATTTATATAATAGATGAAGTCCACATGTTGACTCCGACGGCATTTAATGCTTTATTAAAAACCCTTGAAGAACCGCCCGAAAATGTAATTTTTATCCTTGCTACAACGGAAGTTCACAAGGTTTTGGATACTATTAAAAGCCGTTGCCAGAGATTTGATTTTAAACGTATTACAACATCTGATATTGCTCATCATTTGAGATATATTTCTGATAAAGAAGAAATTAATATAACCGATGATGCGCTTAATTATATCGCTTCAAATTCAGCAGGCGGAATGAGGGACAGTATCGCATTGTTAGACCAGTTGAGCGTTTTAAATGACTCCGAAAAACCTATAGGAGCAGATGATATAAATAAACTTCTCGGGAGATTGTCGTTTCATTCATTGACGATTTTATTTCAATCCGTTATTAAATCAAACGCAGACAGCGCATCGGAAATCCTGAATGATATTTACAATCAGGGTAACGAGCCATCTCAAATTTTGTCAAATTTTCTCGAATATTTAAGAAATGCCCTGATAGTTAAATCAGTCGGCGAAAACAGCGAAAATGTAGTTCAATTAAATAAAGAACAAATCAAAACGTTAGCAGGTATTTTAAAAGACGTAGAAACTCATCAGATTGTTTCGTTGATTGATAAATGTGCAAATTATATAAAAGAACTTAAACTTTCCACAAATCCCAAATTGTGGCTTGACGTTGCGGTTTTAGATATGGCAAATATGATGGAAAATACAAAGCTTGAACAGTTGCAGCAAAGATTGCAAACTCTGGAATCAGGTGCACCTCAACGTTTAAGTTCTCCATATAATACTCCGCCAAAACCAGTTAATAAAATGGAGGGGGTAAAACATACCTTTACAAAACCCGAACCGCAGATTCAAAAAGTGGCTCCCGTACATAACGAAGTTAAAGCTCAAGCTTCCGTTCAAAATAGCGATCCTCCTAAAAATGAACCTCAAGCAACTTCAAGTGCGGGTGGTGATTTGTGGGCAAAATTCTTACAAAGCGTTTCAAGTTTCCCGTCAAGAACAATTTTAAAACAGCAGGCTATACCTGTTAAACTTACGCCCGAAGAAGTTATAATTGCCATTAAACATTCAACATGGTTAAAGAGCTTTTCTCCTGACGGTGAAAGGTTCCCGTTCTTACAGGAAGCTTCAAAAGCCGTTTTCGGGACAGAACCTCATATTATTGTAAGAGAGCCCAAGCAGGATGATATGAAAATTCAAGCTGCTCCTGACCTGACATCTCCTAAAGCTGACTCTACAAAAAAAAAATTGATAATTAACCCGCCGCAAGAGTCAAGCGAAGACGTTGATGATGCGATTGAACAATTTGAAGAAAATGAGCAATCAAAACAAAGCGTATCTGCTGAAACGCCTGCTAAAATCCCGCTAAAAGGTTCAAAAAATCCTGATGCCGCATTCCATTCCGATAACGTAAATATGGTTATGGATTTGTTTGACGGTAAATTGATTGAGTAAAATTTTAATATTTTAACGACTTAAAAAAGCAGATTGACTTTTTTTTGCCAACCTGTTTTTTTAATTTATAATTTTTAGTCGGTATTTTGTAAACGTCTGACCGACATCTTACTAGCTGAATACTTTTTTAGTTAAATCAGCTTTTCTCAATCTGATATTTTGCGGAGTTACTTCAACAAGTTCGTCATCAGAAATGTATTCCAAAGCTTCTTCAAGGGTTAAAATTCTCGGAGCTTGCAATGTTACCATAACGTCAGCCGTTGAACTTCTCATATTAGTTAATTTCTTTGTTTTACAGATATTAACAACGATATCTTGAGGTCTGTTGCCCTCTCCGATAATCATTCCTCGGTATACTTTTGTATGCGGAGTAATGAAGAATACTCCTCTGTCCTCAAATTGAGCAAGAGCATAAGGAACAGCTTCGCCCTGTTCAAAAGCGATAATCGATCCGCATCTTTGACGGCTGATATCGCCTGCATAAGGTCTGTAATGGAGGAACGTATGATACATAATTCCTTCGCCTCTTGTCATTCTGATAAATTCACTTCTGAACCCGATTAAACCACGTGCGGGAATATGGAAAGTTAAATTTGTTCTGCCTTTTGCAGATTTCATATCTTTCATTTCGCCTTTGCGGTTTGATAATCTTTCGATTGCCGAGCCAGCATATTCATCAGGTACGTCAATAATCAAGTTTTCATAAGGCTCGCATTTCTCGCCGTTTATGGTTTTATAAATTACTTCGGGTTTTGAAACTGCAAATTCATATCCTTCACGGCGCATTGTTTCAATTAAAATACTCAAATGCAATTCCCCGCGTCCCGATACCTTGAAACAATCGGTTGAATCCGTATCTTCAACTCTTAAACTTACGTTCTTTTCAAGTTCGGTATATAATCTTTTTCTCAATTGACGAGATGTAACAAATTTTCCCTCGGTTCCGGCAAACGGGCTGTCATTAACAGAAAAATTCATCTGCAATGTGGGTTCGTCAACTTTGATTAAAGGTAAAGCCTCGGGGTGCTCGGGGTCGCATAAAGATTCGCCGATATGAATATCGGAAAAACCTGCAATACCAACGATATCACCTGCATCAGCTTCTTGAATTTCGGTTCTTCCCAAATCGTGGAACCCGAATAATTTTGTAATCTTACCTCTTTGCTGCTGCCCTTCGGCATTTATCCAACAAACCGTATCTTGGCTGTGAACAACGCCCTGTGCTACTCTGCCGATTACAATTCTTCCGACATAATCGTTATAGTCAAGAGTTGTTGCTCTGAATTGGAACGGTTTATTCGTATCGCCTTGCGGTGAGGGAATGTTTTCCAATATGCAGTCAAGCAAAGGAATCATATCCTTTCTTTCATCATCAAGATCTTTTATTGCAAACCCTTGTAAGCTGCTTGCAAAAATAAATGGGAAGTCAAGCAATTTTTCATTGTCGGTTAATTCCGTAAACAAATCAAATACTTTATCTAACGCCGTTAAAGGTTCTGCTGCGGGCTTATCAATTTTATTTATGACAACAATAATTTTTAAACCTAATTCCAATGCTTTTGAAAGTACAAATCTTGTTTGAGGCATAGGACCTTCAGCAGCATCAACAATCAACAATGCTCCGTCAACCATACCAAGAACTCGCTCGACTTCACCGCCGAAATCTGCGTGCCCCGGGGTATCAACAACGTTAATCTTTGTATCTTTGTAATTTATCGCAATGTTTTTAGACAAAATCGTAATACCTCTTTCTCTTTCAAGGTCGTTACTGTCTAAAACACGTTCTTCAACATGTTGATTATCACGGAATGCTCCTGCCTGTTTTAACAAACAGTCAACCAATGTTGTTTTACCGTGGTCAACGTGTGCTATTATCGCTATATTTCTAATTTTTTCATTAATCATAATATCCGCCAATCGTACTTAATTCAGGGTAATACTTATATTTATATTTACATTTATATACTAAATCCCTGAAAAAATTTTTTCAATATTAAACATGAATATGCTCGTGATTTTCTCTGTATGCAAATATTGAACATATTAAACAAATCAGCGCAAAAACTATACCAAAGACCATTGTTAAATGATAGGAATTTAAAAATGCCTTAACAAAACCTTCATCGGCAAACATATTTCGGAATTGTTCAAACAGCGTAATCGTAATTGCAACGCCCAAAATATTGCCGAGATTTCTTGCAAGTGATAATATCCCGCTTGCAATTCCGAGTTCCTCTTTTTTTACGCTTGTTAAAATCGCATTGTTAGACGGAGATTGGAAACAGCCGTTGCCGATACCCATAATTATTGAAGCAAATATTACCTCCCATATTTTTGTATGAGTATCAAATGTAGTGAAAATCAAAAGTGCTGTTATATAAATGCATGGTCCGACCCTTGTTAAAAGTTTGCTGCCGTGTTTGCCCGCATAACTTCCCGCAAAAGGAGAAGATATACATTGTGCAAGAGAGTAGGGCAAAATTAAAAGTCCCGCAATAAACGCATTGTATTTCATTATTCCCTGCAAAAACATCGGAAGTAAAATCGAGTTTGTAAACATTGCCATATATGATGTCATGACAGCGATATTACCGAGCGTGAATGTTTTAATCTTAAACATTTTGAAATTAATCATGGGATAGTTAATCTTTTTATCCCTGAAATAAAACAGTCCGCCAAAAACAAGAGTCAAAACTCCCAAAGCTGCGATTTTCAGAGATTTCCAGCCCCAACTGTGCCCCTCTGAAATTGCAAGCAAAAGTGCAAATAATGCAATCGTAAAATATATAAATCCTTTATAATCAAATTTAAATTCTTTTTTATGATGGTACGAGGGTATGAGCTTATATGATAAATACGCTGAAATCAATGCTATCGGTACAACGGGGGCAAAAATCGATCTCCATCCGAAGAAATGTATCATAGCGCCGCCTAAAGCAGGTCCCGTCATTCCGCCGATTGCAATAATCGATGCGTTCAGCCCGAGTGCTGTTCCTCTGTCTTTACCTTTAAACAGGGTCGCAATAATTCCGTTGCCGTTTGATACAAGAATAGATGCGCCTAATGCCTCTATACATCTGAATACAATGAGCATTCCGAAGTTTGGCGCAAAACAGTTTAACAATGCTCCCGTTCCGAATATCAAAAAACCCGTTGAATAAATTTTATTTTTAGGAAATAAATCTCCCAGCTTTCCGAAAAACGGAAGAAATACGGTCAAAATAAGCATGTACGCAACAATAATCCATTGTATTTGCGATAATGTTATATTTAAATTCTTGGCAATGGGGTAGAGTGCAAGCTGTACGGTTGTAGAATCAAGCATTCCGACAAAATTGCCAAGAATAACTATAACGCAAATAAACCATTTAAATCTCGTGTTTCTCATATATAAAAATTTTATCATAGCTAAAAATTTTCAGATGTAAATTTTTGTAATCGTTAAATTCAATGTAACCTTTAAACTATTAAGAAACTTCATATATATTGAATACACAGCTTTAATATGATATAATTAATAAAGAACACAATCAGTTGGAGTAATGACGAGTTTATGATATTAGGGAAGAAAAAAGCCTTTTCACTAACGGAATTATTAATCGTTCTTGTCATTATTGGTGTTATCTTTGCGGCTATGGCGCCGATTGTTACGAAACGTCATATAGCAGAAACTTCTGAATCAGAATCAATATGGAACTTTGTTGCAAATGACGCCGAAAAAGATGTGTTTTTTGACCCCGGGGTTGAAACTTGGACATCAAGCGTTTATGTCGGGTATACCCCATCATCAAAAAATGATAATGCAGGTAAACTTGTATTGAATGCTGGTAATCTTACCTATGATGGTGGTGAGGGCTCAAGAAATCACAATCAGCCGCAATTACAGTTCAGATTTTCTCCTAATCCCTCGCAACAGGGTAAAGGGGTGAATGCTGCTGATTTACTTGTACTATCAAACAATTTATTTTTCGGAACGGATCCCTCTTTGGCAAAGGGTCAACACAATACGATATACGGATTTTCAAATTTGGAAAATGTTGTAAATATGAATAATGCCACGGTTTTGGGAGCTCATGCAATGAGTAAAGCGAAATTAACCCAAAGCGGAGCAAATCATCATATTATTGTAGCAGGCAGCCATGCCGGATATTACCTTGGCAAAACGGATTCATCTGATGTTGTGTCGGATACCTTTATAGGTGCGGGTGCAGGTTCAGGGAGTGCTCAAGTAAAAAATGCACCCAATGCAAATATAGCTCTCGGGTATCAATCAATGTCAAAGGAAAACAACTCAGGCTCTCACAACGTTTTTGCAGGTATTCAGACAGGTAACGGATTTAATAATGCAAATGCTTCTTATAATACGATTGTCGGTTCTTCGTATTACGGGAAGAATGCCGCATATAATACAATCGTCGGGTATGGAGTCTATGCTCAAGGCGATACCGATATAAAATATATGACTGCAATCGGTTACGGTGCTTGCGGTTCAATCGGCGGAAATAATACAAGCAAAATTGTATGTCTGGGGTATAATTCAGCATACACTTCAAATAATTCGCCCTCAAGAGTTACAACTGACGGCGGGGAGCATATATTTATCGGCGGAGTTCCAGATTCAACCAACACAAAAGGTTTTCCGGGGCGTGCCGTGTTAGAAGTACATAATAACGGCGACAGAGGAAATGTCGTTTTAAATTCAAACCTTGTTGTCAGAGGGAATTATTACCCCGCAGATAACGCCGAATCTAAAATTGTATATAACACTTTAACCGATACAAAAACCATAGGCGCAGAAAATGCTTACTATCGCTGCAATGGTGATACTTTGCGTTCAATACTTTCATACAGAGGTTACGCTTGTAATCAAATGACCACATCTAATCCAAAGTCAATCAACGTTTGGCAAAAGGGAGGGGATTGTTCGTCCGATACAGAATACCCGAAAGGCAACGGATGCCCGAATATCACATCAGACAGAAGATTAAAAAATATCATAAGCGAAAATAACGACGGTCTTGATAAGCTTGAACAGCTTGTTCCGTACAATTATGTTTACAAATCGGACAAAACAAGAACTCCTCATACGGGTGTAATTGCGCAGGATTTGCAGCAGGTATTTCCTATTTCCGTATCAAAGGACAGTAAAGGCTTTTTACAAATCCGCTGGGACGAAATGTTTTATGCGCTAATTAATTCAATAAAACAATTGAGCGCAAAAGTTGACGAATTGACAGGCAAAATTTCCGAGATGTCAAAAGATGTTTTGTCAATAAACTCAAAACAAAATGATATACAAAAAGAATTAAAAGTTCTAAATAATAGAATAAACAAACTTGAAAGGAAGTAATAACAGTTGAAAACAAAAGCTAAAAAATTGTATAACGCTTTTACGCTTGCGGAATTGATGGTCATAATGGCTGTTATGACGGTCGTTCTTGCTGCTGTTGCTCCTATTTTTACTTCAAGATATTCAAATGTATCTTATGATAATGTTTGGTCGCTAATCGGTGCAAGTAATAATAACGATATCTATAATGATGCCCCCGGAAGATCTATGATGGCTGAAAGTTTAATCGGTATTACTCCTATCGATATGGAAGATGTCCGCAGAACTTATGCTCCGTATTCAAAAGTTATTATAAGATCAAGCGACAGAATAAATTCTAATAAACAACAAAGACAAATCGAATTTAAATACGGCAACAATACAACGGGTTACTTATTTGCAGGTAACTATAACTTACTGCTTGGCGGAATGTATAATAATACCAAGTTTAATTATAATAAGATAAACCCGAACAACCCGACCGTTTTTACGGCAGATACAACTAATGCCGTCGCTAATACGGCTCTGGGGTCAAATGCTATGACAAGCCTTTCAACGGGTAAATATAATTCTGCATTCGGGTATAAAGCATTATCTGACCTTACAACAGGTGAATATAACACCGCAGTCGGAGTTTTGGCAGGCAGTTCCGTTACGGCAGCTAAAGGCAATGTTTTAATAGGGTATCATTCTTACGATGCAGCAACGGGGGATTATAATACCGTAATCGGTCATAATAATTCATCTGTAAATAAATCCGTAGCGCATTACAATACGGCAATCGGTAATAATATTTATGTAAAAGGAGAATATAATACCGCAATAGGCGACAGTTCAAATGCCGTCGGTAAATATAATACCGCAATCGGTTATGCATCACTAAATCAGTCAAGCCCTACAAGTTCCGGAGATAACGATTTTCAATATAATACCGCTGTAGGATATAAATCATGCTCAGGTATCGGTTCTAATTCAAAATATACAACATGTATCGGCGGAGTCGGGGTTGATTCTTCAAAAATGAGTTCAAGCGCCCAAGGCTTTTTCAACGATTCTCATTCACGAGTTTTAATCGGTTCTCCCGTTACAAAATACAAAAGTGCCGCAACTTTAGAAGTCCACAATTTGACTACAACTAACAGTAAATATCCTTATCCTGCAGGTGTTGCAAATTTTGAGATGGGGGATTCATCTGTTATAGTAAACGGCAATCTTATTGTAAGAGGGCAATCGTATTTCTTAGGCAAATCACCTTTTCCGATGAGTGCAACTTCACCTGGCAACAATTATGCAAATACTATGGCTTTAATGGGATTTAAATTGTTTAAAGAGGCAGTTACGACCTACAAGCCGTATATGGGATTTGACGGAAGCGAACCGACAATAAGAATTAGAGAAACTTATATGCATGAAAAATATGCGGGCAGAGAACATTGTATTTGTGCATATTCTTGTTCAAATTCATCAAAAGATTACTACAGCGCAGGTCATTACGGACGTGATACATACGATTGGTCATATTTGAACTATCCGATTTATCATTATGTATATGAAAATCCGTTTGGCGGGTACAATTATTTCTGGGGAACAAGTGCAAACAGATGCGGGACTACATACAATGATAACAGCGATTCGTCAAATAATATTGAATTGAGCCGTTCCCACAATATTACTGACGGCGGAGAGAATTCTCCCGGGGCATTACTTTACGGCGGTTCATGCTGTCCTATTCTTAACCCAGGAGGTGTAAGATTTTCTACTAATTCCGTATCAAGCGACAGAAATCTGAAAAATATATTTGATATTTATACCTCAGGACTTGACTCGTTATCAAAACTTAAAATATATGATTATTACTTCAATTCTGACGATTCAAAATCCATTCATACGGGTGTAATTGCGCAGGATTTAAAACGCATATTCCCGACTTCTGTTTCAAAACGTGATGACGGATATCTGAAAATACGTTGGGACGAAATGTTCTATGCGGCTATTAATTCGGTAAAACAATTACATAAGAAAGTTATTAAACTTGCTCAAAATGCAGATAATAACATTACAAGAATAAACAAATTGAAAAAAGATAACGAAATGTTAGAAAACAAAGTTCTTGAATTGTCAAAAGAGCTTGATAAGTTGGAAAAATAATTATAAAAAAATAAAACCTCCGAATTGTCATTTATTTCAGAGGCTTTATTTTATAATTTGCATTTCTTATATTATTTAAGCACAACCGCATCCGCAAGCTGTTGCTGCATCTTGTAATTCTTGAGCTTTATCCGTGTGTTCCCAAGGAACGTCAATATCGGTTCTGCCCATGTGCCCGTATGCTGCTAACAATCTGTAGAATTTACCGCCGTTTTTAGCGGGTAAATTCCTTAAATCAAATTTGTTAATTATACCTGCGGGTGTTAAATCAAATGTTTTTGAAACAATGTTTGATAATTCTTCATCAGATATTTTACCTGTTCCGAATGTATCAACCATGATTGAAAGAGGCTCTGCAACACCGATTGCATAAGCGAGTTCGATTTCGCATCTTTGAGCTAAGCCTGCTGCAACAATATTTTTGGCAACATAACGTGCTGCATAAGCTGCCGATCTGTCAACTTTCGTCGGATCTTTGCCTGAAAAAGCACCGCCGCCGTGGCGAGAATAACCGCCGTATGTATCGACAATGATTTTTCTTCCCGTTAAGCCCGAATCTCCTTGAGGTCCGCCTATGACAAATCTTCCTGACGGGTTAATTAAAATAATAGTATCTTTATCGGGTTTTATATTGCAGGTTTTAAAAACATAATCAATAACAAGTCTTTTCAAATCCTGTTCAATAATTTCTTGAACTTTTTCATTATCGGAAATACCGTCAATTTCAGGATTATGCTGGGTTGATAATAAAATTGTGTGGATTCTGTAAGGCTTGTTGTCTTTATATTCAACAGTTACCTGAGATTTTCCGTCGGGTCTTAAATAATTAACAAGACCTTCTTTTCTAACCTGCGCAAGCCTGTGAGCAAGTTTGTGAGCCAGGCTTATTGGCATAGGCATCAGTTCTGGAGTTTCGTTGCAAGCATAACCGAACATTATTCCCTGATCTCCTGCGCCAAGCTCTTTGGTTTCGGTAGTTGAAGTGTCGGCATTATTAATGCGAGATTCAAGAGCCTTATTAACTCCGTTGCCGATATCTTTTGATTGTTCGTCTATACTTGTTAAAACTGCGCAAGTATCAGCATCAAATCCGCCCGAACAATCTCCGCTATAGCCGATATCTCTGATTGTGTTTCTGACTACGTTTGCTATATCAACATAACAATTAGAAGTTATTTCTCCGCATATAAGAGCCATACCGGTTGTTACCGTAGTTTCAGCGGCAACTCTTGAATGCGGGTCTTTTGTTAAAAACTCATCTAAAATTGCATCAGATATCTGATCGCAAACTTTGTCGGGGTGTCCTTCGGTAACAGATTCCGAAGTGAACAAAAAATTTTTTACTGTCATCTTTTTTTTCTCCTTAATTTCTTTCAGCCGGTAAGGTTTTTAATTCCGACCCGGCATCTTATTACAACAACACGCCGGCATGATAATGCTGACCTGCTTTAAAATAGTGTAGTTCAAACATTTTATATTATCAAATTGTTAACAAGTTTTATAAAGTAATGTTACGCTTTAAAAGGGATAAATTACTTTGCATGTTTCAATGCATCAACACGATTTGATAAAATATTTATCTGTTGTTTTAAATATTGGTTGCGCTTTTCAAGTTTTGTTATCTTTTTGCCAATGCTCAAATTCTGTTTAACCAATTTTGTGATTTTTGTATTTAATTCTTTAATTGAATTTATTGCAGCATAGAACATTTCATCCCAACGGATTTTGAAATATCCGTTTTCATCCTGCGATACGGAATTGGGAAATATTTTTTGCAATTCTTGTGCTATAACACCTACATGAGGCTTTTTGTCTTTGTCGTTTTTAAATGTATAATTATAAATTTTTAACTGATTAATTTTATCAAGTCCGTCATTATTTTTGCCGACTATGGTTTTTAATCTTCTGTCGCTTGTTGCAGAAATTGACGATAACCCCGAGCAATAGCCTGATGTAACAAACGAATAAGTTCCCTGATTTGTTGCACAAGGAGCGGTTATATTTGTGCCGTAAATCTCTTTGCCGTTCATATTAGCATAATAGAACGGGTATAAAACATTACCGACCGTGAAAAATGCTCTGCCACGAACAATTAAGTTTCCGTTAATAATCGTAGTTGTATTTGAAATAATTGAAGGATCGTTTATAAGGTGCGAATTGCCCGAACCAAGAGAATTATGAATTTCCATAACGGCATCTCCGCCATATAGAACAGTACCTTTGCCCCAATTACCGTCAGAATCCATATTGGGATTGCTGCCGATATAGGTTCTGGGAGTTGTATCTGATGCATCTGTTCCAATATCTGTTTTAACGGGAGAATTAGCTGCGGGACCTGAATTGTAGCCTATACATGTTTTATAGGATTCGCCTTTAATATTTTCGCAGGCATTATATCCTATTGCAACGTTATAATGCCCTGTTGTAAGTTTATGTAAAGCGCCCGATCCGATTGCGACATTATTTTTACCGCTTGTAATACTGTTTAATGCTTTATAACCTAAAGCTACATTATATTGGAAATCATAAGAGCTTGTTGTACCGTTATCCTCGCCCTCTCTGTAATTTCCTGTATTCGCACCGATAAATGTATTGTAGTTGCCTATATTAGAAGTCGATTTGTAACCTATTAAGGTGTTTCCGTCGGTTGTTGTTTGAGCTCCCGCAAGATAACCTATCATTGTATTTCTTGAACCTGAAATATTCTTTTCTCCTGCGCCTGCTCCGATTGCGGTATTGTTTTCTCCAAAAGATACAACGCCGAGTGCATTATATCCAAACGCAGTATTTCCTTGCAAAATTTCAGCCGTATTATCTCTGTCTTGAGCCTGATTTAAGCTGTTTACCCCGAATCCTACGTTATCAGACGGATAAGTTTTATATGATTTCAGTTCTTTTAAAGCGGGAAAAGCTCCGCCAAAGAGCATATTCCTGTTATCGGCAACAAAAGATGCCGCAAATTGCCCGGGATCATCAAATGATGATCTGCCATATCTTAATTGCAATTGCCTTTGAATATTATTATTTGCGGTAAACCCCGAGCGAATAGTCATTTTAGACAAAGGAAGATAAGACATTTTTATGTCATTTTCCGAATCAGGGGTAGCACCGAAATATATTCCGCCGTTATAACCGTTGCCGGGTTGATAGAAAGTATCCATGGGACCTGCAAGATAGTTTCTGCTTGCCCATAGCCATAATTCTGTTTTGCCTCTGGAACGTCTTTTTGTGATAAAAGGAGCAAAAGCCGCAAATAATATAGTCAGTACAAGCAGTACAACCATTACTTCCGCAAGCGTAAATGCATGTTTTTTTCTGTGTTTTAGCATTAATACTCCCATATCAACTCTTTTATATAATTATAACATATTATATGAACTATTTCAATTATTTAAAATTTGCCATTAATGTGTTTTTTTGCTGCTTTTGTGGTAGCCTTTAAATATAAATAATTTAAAATATGAGGATATAGTGATGAATAACTTGAATGATTTACCTACGGTATACAACCCGAAAGAAACAGAGGATAAAATATACAAATTCTGGGAAGATAACGGATTTTTTAAAGCTGATGCAAACAGTCCAAAGCCGTCATATTCAATGGTTATTCCGCCTCCAAACGTTACGGGAGTTCTTCACATGGGGCATGCTCTTGATGAAACCTTGCAAGATATTTTAATAAGATATCACCGTATGTGCGGATATGAAACATTATGGGTTCCGGGGACAGATCATGCCGGTATCGCAACCCAAAACGTTGTTGAAAAACAGTTAAGAGCAAAATGTCTTTCGCGTTATGACTTAGGCAGAGAAAAGTTTCTTGAAAAAACCTGGGAATGGGCAAATGCACACAAATCAAGAATTTTAGACCAATGCAAACGCTTGGGTGCATCTTTTGACCGTTCAAGAGAAAGATTTACATTTGACAAAGGCTGCAGCGATGCTGTTAAAGAAGTTTTTGTAAGGTTATACGAAAAAGGTTTAATATATAAAGGAAAATACATTGTTAACTGGTGCCCTCGCTGCAGAAGTGCTATTTCTGACGTTGAAACCGAATACGCTACAGAGCAGGGACATTTGTGGGAAATTTCTTATCCGCTTAAAAATGAATCAGGTGCAATTATAGTTGCAACAACAAGACCCGAAACAATATTTGGTGATGTTGCAATTGCTGTTCACCCTGATGATAAGAAATATTCGGAACTTGTCGGAAAAACCGTTGTAATACCTTTATCGGGCAGAGAAATTCCGATTATCGCAGATGAATATGTAGACAGAAACTTCGGAACGGGTGCTGTTAAAATTACCCCCGCTCACGACCCTAATGATTATGAAGTAGGCAAACGCCACGGTTTGAAACCTATCTGGGTAATTGATGAAGATGCCAAAATGATTGCTTGCGGTGATGTCCCTCAAAAATATCACGGTATGGACAGATACGAAGCCAGAAAAGCTATTGTCAAGGATTTGGAAGATCAAAAATTCTTATTAAGGGTAAAAGATCACGAGCACAATGTCGGTAAATGCCAAAGATGCGGAACTACAATTGAACCGTTGCTTTCGGAACAATGGTTCGTTAAAATGAAACCGCTTGCGCAAGAAGCAATTGCGGCAGTAAAAGACGGAAGAATTAAATTCGTTCCCGAAAGATGGACTAAAAATTATCTTGACTGGATGGAAAATATAAGAGATTGGTGTATTTCCCGTCAATTGTGGTGGGGACATCAAATTCCCGCATACCATAACAAGCAGACAGGTGAAATGATTGTAGCAAAAGAGAATCCTGATCCCAATGTTTGGGAACAGGAAACAGATGTACTTGATACATGGTTTTCATCAGCTCTTTGGCCGTTTGAAACAATGGGTTGGCCTAATACAGACAGTCCCGATTATAAAAAATTCTACCCGACAAATACTCTTGTAACGGGTTTTGATATTATTTTCTTCTGGGTTGCAAGAATGATTACCATGGGACTTGAATTTACGGGCAAGGCTCCGTTTAGTACCGTTTATATTCATGGTCTTGTAAGAGATGAAAAAGGTCAAAAGATGTCTAAAACAAAAGGCAACACTATTGACCCCGTTGAAATTATAGAAAAATACGGCTGTGATGCTTTGAGATTTACAATGGCATCTTTATGCACTTACGGCGGTCAGGACATCAAAATAAGCGACGAAAGATTTGAATACGGTCGTAATTTTGCAAACAAAATATGGAACGCATCAAGATTTGTTCTTATGAACCTTGACGGCATTGATAATAAAGACATTGATTTTTCAAAATTAACAATTGCCGACAAATGGATTTTGGATAAATTAAACAACGTTGCAAAAGAAGTAAATTCTGATATAAATAATTACAGAATTGGTGAAATTGCTCATATTCTGTACGATTTCTTCAGAGATTCATATTGCGACTGGTATGTTGAAATCGCTAAGATTCAATTAAAAGATGAGGCTATCAAACTTAATACTCAAAGAGTTTTAAGATACGTTCTTGATATGTCATTGAGATTGTTACATCCTATTATGCCTCATATAACTGAAGAAGTATGGCAGTTGATACCTAAAGAAACAGATATCAAAGCAATAATGCTTGCTCCTTATCCTCAATATTGTGATAAATTGAGTTTCCCTAAAGAAGCAAAAGAAATGGCGCTTGTATTTGAAACGATTACTTCTTTAAGAAACGTAAGACAAAGTTTTAATATTCCGATGTCATTGAATTTTGATATTCAAATTCAAGCGCCGCACGATGAAAAAGCAATATTTGAAGAAATTGAAAGCTATGTAAAACGTATGGCAAGAGTTAATACGATTTCTTACATTGATGAAAATTCCGCACCGAGCAAATCTGCTACGGCTATTGTTTCGGCATCAAAAATCTATATTCCGCTTAAAGGATTAATTGATTTTGATCAAGAAATTCAAAGACAGAATAAAAAGTTAAACAAACTCTTAACAGAAAAAAAATCACTTCAAGGAAGAATAAATAATCCCAAGTTTGTTTCTAGTGCTCCGAAAGAACTTGTTGATCAAACAAAAGGCAGGATTGAAGAAATTGAAGTTCAGGAAAATGCTATAAATTCGCTCATAAAATCTTTGCAGGATTAATCTATAGCAAAAATATTTATTCTCGGCTTTTACTATAAACGGTAAATAGGAGTATAAATATGAACGCAGATACTATCGGCAGAATTTTAACGGATTCTCAAGCGCCTAAAAAGCTTGTAAAAAGGGTTTTAAAAGAAAACGATATGCAAATCGTTAAGAATTTTACGCCCGTAAATTCAGAATACAAATTGAATTTAGGCAAAGACAGGAGAGTAACTTTAGCAGTAAACGGAGATGAATTTATTCAAAAAGAAGAACGTCTTATAAATAACAAATGGCGCAAAAGTGTTGAAATGCGCTTAAAAGATACTGCTGAGAATGCAGAAAACGCCTTAATTGCAGCTATAGAACTGTTAAAATTCGAACGTGGCAAAGAAATCGGCAACAGAATTTTAAGTTCTTTCGGTATTTTCCGAAAGTAGCTATATTAAAAATATTAAGCATATTTTACAATACTTTACATATTATAAAAAATTTGTTAAGATTACTACATAAAATCATTTAGTGTCAGCTTTAAAGTTGACAATGGAGTTAATTATGGCTACAAAAAAGGGGAATGCGGAAGACGATTTTGAAAAACTTCTTGCACAGTATGATTACAATTTTAAAAAAGGTGATCTTGTAAAAGGAACCGTTTGCGGTTTTGACAGTCAGGGTGTACTTGTTGATATCGGCGCTAAAACTACGGCTCTTATACCGACTTATGAGGCGGTTGATAAAGGCGAAAGACCGGAAGATAAGATTGAAAAAGGTCAGTCCGGAGAATTTCTTATTATAAGAGATGAAGATGAGGACGGAAGATTTTTACTTTCTAAGAAAAAGGTTGATTTTGCTTATGCTTGGAAAGATTTGGAAAAAGCCAAAGCAGCCGATGAAGTTATCCTCGGAACTGTTGTTGATAACGTTAAAGGCGGTGTAATTGTTGAAGTTGCGGGTGTAAGGGGATTTGTTCCTTCAAGCCAGTTAAGATTAAAAGAAGCCGAGCTTGAAAAGGGCTCAAAAATCGAATTGAAGATTTTGACACTTGACGTTCAACAAAATAACTTCATCTTATCAAATAAAAAAGTTTATGATGATTCCGTTAATGAAGTCAGAAAGAACCTGTTCTCTCAACTTGAAGTCGGGCAGGTCGTAAAAGGTGAAGTCGTCAGAATTACCGATTTCGGAGCTTTTGTTGATATCGGAGGGGTAGACGGGTTGTTGCCTTTATCTCAGCTTTCATGGCGCTGGATTGATCATCCGACAGATATTCTTCATGTGGGCGACGAAATTGATGTTGCAGTCATTATGGTAGACCATGACAAACAAAGAGTATCGTTGAGCTTGAAACAACTTGAGCCTGATCCTTGGATTGAAGCTCAAAAGCACCTTAAAGAAGGCGACAAGGCAGAAGGTACGGTTACAAGAATTAAATACTTTGGAGCTTTTGTCGAGGTTTATCCGGGAGTTGAAGCTTTGCTTCCTCATAACGAATTGATTGATTACCAGAATGAAAACAAGGTAATTGTTCAACCGGGAGATAAAATTCAAACTTATATTATAAAATTTAATCCCGAGGACAGAAGAATTTCATTATCAATTCACGAAGAACCTGCGGGTGAAACTTCCTCAGATAATGAAGCGCCTAAAGAAGAAGAAAATTAGAATAAATAAATTTTATAAAAAGACCGTTCAAATTGAGCGGTCTTTTTTTTTTGACTTTTGATTTAATTTTATTAAATATATCATACAAACAGATGTTTATTACACCTCCAAAATAACTGATAATATAACAAAGAAAGTAGTAAACATGCCATTTCGATATCGATTACAGAAAGTTCTGGACTTTAGAATTAACCAAAAAGAAGAACAAAGACAAAAGGTTCAAAAAGCTCAGATGGCTGTAAACAAAGCAGAAGATGACATAAGACGGAACAATCAATCAATCGTCGATACAAAAAACGGCATGCGAACGGCAGACCCATCGTTATATGAGTATTATGACAATTACATAAAGCATTTGTATGAAGAAGCCGAACGGCTTGAAAAAGTGAGGCAAGATCTTCAAAAACAACTGGATATAGAACTTCAAAAAATGGTCAAATGCGAACAAAATGTCAAGGTACTTGAAAAACACAAAGAAAAGAACAGAGAGCTTTATTTGCAAGAAGAAAAATCGGCAGAGCTTAAGCAATTCTCAGAACTGGGCGTAACCCGTTTCTTCAGGCAAAAACAAGAAAAGAATCAAGAACAAGAGTAAAGGTAGAAAAATTATGGGTATAGAAGCAGCTTCAGCAACATCATCGGTCAGCACAACGTCAAGTGTAAGCACTACATCTACGGCAACAAAAACAAATTCAGATACTTCATTTAAAGATGAAATGTCCAAGGTTTCCGAAACCGAATCAAAAAGTGAAACTAAAGCAGCAGAAAAAGAATCTTCTGCAAAGAAAACCGATAAAGCCGTAAAAAGTGAGAAAAACGATAAAAAATCCGTTGATACGAAAAAGACTGAAACTAAAGAAAAAACTCAATCAAAAGACACAAAAAAAGCTAATCAAACTCAAAATAATCAGAATAATCCGCAGGGTATTAATGTTAATCCTCAATTGTCTTTTAACGATGCAAACAGAATGCTGTCAACCGATATTCAGCAAATGATTGAAAATACAGCATCTGTAAATGCACTTAACCAAAAAGGCTGGGGACTGATTACAGGAGATGAAACAAAAACAAATATTGCAATGACAGAAAGTGATGCGGATTTCTTCATCAATCTTACTCAAAATGACAACAACGTAAATATTCAAGGCATTACTTCTCAGGCACAAAATATGTTAAATAACGGCGTTGAAGCTTCACAGGTTAAACAAAACTTCCAAGTTTCTCAAACGCTTTTAAATGCACTATCAGAATCAAGACAGAATAACCAACCTGTCAGAATTGATTTTGATCAAAACGTATCCGTTATTTTAAGAGTCGGTAAAGACGGGGCTTTATCAGCACAATTTATCCCCGGCGATAAGGCTGTTGAACAATATTTAAGACAAAATATCGATTCTTTAAGAACAAGTTTTGATGAGCAGGATTTGCCATACAGCGATTTGTCATACTCAAACAGCAGCAAAGATCAAAATCAACGACGCAGAGAACAACAGCGACAAGGAGAATAAAATATGAATGATGCTTTTATTACGGCATTAAATACTCAATATGCAACGGTAAACTGGATTGATGTCATATCTGAAAATATGACCAATTCTTATACCCCCGGATATAGAGAAAAGCAGGTTAATTTTAAGACTTTTCTAAACGGTGCAATTGTTGATGATTATGAAAAGAATAACGGACAGGGCAAATCAACTCCCGGTACTTCAAAAGATAACTTATTCCTTGAAGGGAAAGGATATTTCCTGACAAAAACCGAGGACGGCAAGAGTGTATATTCAAGGCTCGGCGAATTTTCATTTGACGGCGACGGTATATATCGTGCCAAAAACGGTAATACTGTTCAGGGTTATATCTTGAATGATAAAGGCGAAATTATGCAGGGTATAAAATCCGTAAGTTCTGATTTATACCAAAATACCGCATTAAAAGGGGGAGCACTTGATATTCCGACCACCACAATCAAAATGTGGATTGACCCCAATAACGGTAAATATTTGGGCAAATATGACGAATTTAAAATCCAAGGTGACGGAACAATTTGCGGTATAGCAGAAAGCGGCAAGAAGGTTGTTCCTTTGTACCGTGTTGCTATTAGAAACTTCAACAATCCGTCGGGACTTTATGAATACAAAGACGGTCAGTTCCTTGAAACAGAAGAATCAGGCAAACCTGTTTTGGGGGTCGGCGAAATCAGATCGGGGCTGTTGGAATTGTCTAATGCGGATTTGAAAACGAATATTTCTTATTATCAAATGGCTAAACAGCAAATGGAAGTTGTTAATAAGATTATTTCTTCGAATAAAGATTTGTTGCAGCAGGCATTACAGCTTGTCAGCGGATCATAAATTTAAGTTTATAAGTGCATAAGTTTATAAGAGTTAAAAATAATCTGTAAAATACTTATCAACTTATCACTTTATAGGTTTATAAGCCTATAAAGTGAACACAGTATTAAACTCCATTTACAAGAGGCAGAAAATGCCTCTTTTTTATATTTATTGTTTACATTTGAACAAAAATTTAGTAAAATAAAGATAGTAGTTCGTGTTAACAGTTTAGTTATAAGGAGTGCAATAATGGAAAACTTAAAAGTAGCTATCGGTTGCGACCACGCAGGTTTGCAATACAAAGAAGCAATAATGGATTATTTAAAATTCAGAAACATTGAGTTCGAAGATTGCGGGACATATACTCCCGAATCTTGTGATTACCCTACAATAGCAAGAAAGGTTTGTGAAAAAGTTATTCACAATCAGGCAAACAGAGGTATTTTGGTTTGCGGTACGGGTATAGGAATGTCAATTGTTGCAAATAAAGTTCACGGTATCAGAGCTGCTCTTTGCGGTGATACATATTCTGCAAGAGTTTCTCGTGCTCACAACAACGCAAATGTTTTGTGCCTCGGTTCTCGTGTAATAGGTGAACATCTTGCGCTTGATATCGTTGATGTTTGGTTAAAAACAGGCTTTGAGGGCGGCAGACACAAAAAAAGAGTTGACATGATTGAGTAATACCATTTTACAGACTATTTAAAAGGAAAAAATAAATTGACTGAAAAAGAATTAAATTCACATAAATTTGCATGTATTATTGCTCAGTTTTTGGATGATAAACTTGCAAAAGATATTACAATACTGAATATAAGCAACGTTTCGTCTTTAGCGGATTTCTTTGTAATAGCTTCAGGGGATTCAACAACGCAGGTAAAAGCGCTGATGGAAACCGTGAAAGAAAAAGTTAAAAATACCTTTGGAAGACTTCCGCTGCGTACGGAAAACGATTTAAAAAACCGCTGGAATTTGCTTGATTATGGTGATGTGGTTGTTCATATTCTGCATAAACAGGAAAGAGAAAATTATGCGCTCGAAAAATTTTGGAGCCACGCTTTCTCAATATCGGAAGATGAATGGCGCAAAGCCGCCGCAGAGTACAGCGAGTACAGCAAATAAATTTAATATCCCTTGTACAAAAGACGTACAAGGGATATTTTTTAATTCCAATATAATGATTTCTGTCAGGCTTTGACCGGTAATTATGCTTTCAATTTTAAATATGAATCAAGGCAGTTTATCATAGCATCTTTGTATTTGTTGCATTCGGTTTCTGTTTTAGCCTCAAATCTCAAAGTAAATACGGGTTCGGTATTACTTTGTCTGATTAGCGCAAATCCGCCGTCAAATACAATTCGCATACCGTCAATCGTAATAATATCTTTGATTTTGGCACCGAACATGTCGGGATGTTCTTCAACCTGCGATTTCATATATTCCAAAGTTTCTTTTTTTAATTCATTCGGGCAATGATAGCGAACTTCAGGACTTGAGAATACCTCATCAAACGGTTTAAGCATTTGCTCGATTTTAAAATTCGGATCTGCTTTTTTGTTTTTGGAAACAATTTCAATCATACGACAGCCTGCATAAACGGCATCATCATAGCCGTAATATCTGTCTTTAAAGAACGTATGACCGCTCATTTCGCCGCCTAAAATTGCTCCTGTTTCTTTCATTTTTTCTTTTATATAGCCGTGTCCTGTTTTGCACATTATGGCTTGAGCGCCTGTTTTATTTATTTCATCATACAAAACCTGAGAACACTTTACTTCCGATACGACTTTCATATTTGTTCCTTTTTCTTTAATGATATCAAGAGCATATATAAGGAGCAATTTATCCCCTGTCATAGGTCTGCCAAGAGAATCAAGTACACCTATTCTGTCTGAATCCCCGTCATACGCAATTCCTATATCAGCATGCTCGCTGACTACTTTTGCGCTGATATCTTTCAGAGTTGAAAATGATGCGGGATTGGGGTGATGATTCGGAAATCTGCCGTCCGGTTCAGAGTACATTTCAATGACTTCACAGCCTATTTTGCGGTAAAGTTCCGGACCGACAAGACCGCCCGTACCGTTAGCGGAATCAACTACAACTTTTACTCCTTTGCCGATATGTTTGAACCTGTTTTTCATATCTTCAATGTATTCGGGTATGATTTGAGTTGAAAAATCAGGATTATCAAATTTCTCAGGCAGATTTGACCACAATTTAAAAGTTTCATCTTTTACGTCTTTAATCTGTGCTTCATTAAGAGTTTGATGATTGTATGTCATCTTCAAACCGTTGTATTCGCTCGGATTATGACTTGCTGTTATAACAAGTGCTCCGTCAAGATTGTGGGCAATTTCAGCGTAATATCCGAGCGGTGAAGGAGCGATACCATAATCTTCAATATTATTTACGCCTGCTTTTAATAAACCCGCAATAAGTGCTTGTTTTAGCAAAGGCGAATGTAGTCTTGCATCCATGCAAACTCCGATTTTTAAATCGGATAAATTCTTTCCGCTTTGTGCTGCAAGCCAATTTGAATAGCCTATACCTACGTTATAGAACAATTCTTCCGTTATATCTTCTTTATAAATTCCTCTTATGTCGTTTTTGCCAAACGCATGTTCATATTTTTGCATAATATATCCCCTTTATTTATAATAGTAATTGTATCATGAAAAAATCATTGAATAAATTGTTAAACAGCGAAAGTTTTATGGGGTTGGTTTTTATACTCCCCGCTTTGCTCGGAATTTTTGTATTTATAATAATTCCGATAATTTGTTCGTTTGCCTTGAGTTTTTCAAAATGGGATTTGCTTAACCCCATCAAATTTGTCGGTCTGCAAAATTATATTGAATTATTTAAAGAACCTTTATTTTACAAAATTTTATTTAATACGATAGTTTATGCTTTGAGTGTGTCGGTTTTCGGAGTAATTATTCCGTTAATTCTTGCTTCCGTGTTAAATTCTAAAATCAGAGGAAGCGAGTTTTTTAAAACCGCTTATTTTCTGCCCTTTATTACGCCGATGGTTGTAATAGCTGTTGTTTGGGCGTGGATATTTGACCCTAATATAGGGTTTTTAAGTCAGGTATTAAAAATCCATATAAATTGGCTCTATGACAAAAACTATGCAATGATTGCTTTGATAATCGTTTCGGTGTGGAAATTAATAGGTTACAATATGATAATCTTTTTATCATCAATGAGTTCAATCTCAAACAGCATATATGAAGCGGCAAAAATTGACGGAGCAGATAATTGTTCAATATTTAGAAAAATTACCATTCCAATGCTCTCGCCTACCATATTTTTTGTCGTAATAATTACCATAATAAGCTCGTTTCAGGTGTTTGATTTAATATATCTGATGACCGAAGGCGGACCGTTTGATTCAACAAATGTTTTGGTTTATGCGATTTATAAAAATGCGTTTGAATTTTTCAAAGTCGGCAAAGCAAGCGCAATTGCTTACGTTTTATTTGCCATAATATTAGTTTTAACCTTAATTCAATGGCACTTCAGAAAGAAACTTGTTTATAACGAAAAATAAATTAAAGTTTTACCCTTATAAAGCCGTTATATAACATGTACAAGAAATGTTGCATGGGGTATGTGTTATGAATAAAGATGTATTTGATATTAAGGCAATGAGCGAATTTGGCGAATTTTTAAAGAAAGCCGTTAAATATGAAAAAGGCTCTGATATTTATAGCGAACTTGTAAAAGAACTTATGCTAAAATCTTACTGCGCAAATTAAATTAGCCTTAAAAACCGCTTAATCGGCTATTAAAACATTTGATAAAGCGTTTTAAATAATAGCTATGAAAAAAATAGTTATTATAGGCGGTGTGGCAGCAGGTGCAAAATCCGCATCAAAAATTAAAAGGCTTTTACCTGATTCTAAAGTTTCAATTTATACGGACGATACACATGTTTCTTATTCGTCGTGCGGTTTGCCGTATTATATTCAGGGAAATTTTGACGATTACAGAACCCTGCTTGTGCGATCAGTTGATGAATTTGAACAAATGGGAATTGATGTGCATTTAAAGCTGCCTGTTGTTAAAATTCTGCCCAAACAAAAAGAAATACTGGTATCAAATGATACAACGGCAGATCTTGTAAGCTATGACAAACTTATTATAGCAACGGGCGCAAGACCCGTTATACCGAACATCAAAGGTATCAATGATTTTGAAAATGTTTATACTTTGAGAAATATTGAGGACGGGATAAAAATTCGCACTCAAATGGAACGCTCTCAAAATGTCGTAATTATCGGCGGAGGGTATATCGGTATTGAACTTCTTGAAGCGTTTGTTAAAAACGGAAAACATACCGTAATGGTAGAAAATAACAGACAAATTATGCACAATCTTGATGATGAGATGTCTGATATTTTAAGACAACGCCTTGAATCAGTAGAAAATAAAAATTTTGAAATCTATACGGGTGAAAGAGTTGAAGAAATTACGGGCAAAAATCATCTGGCGCAAAAGCTGAAAACATCAATAGGGCGTGAAATAGATTGTGATATGATAGTCGTTTGCGCAGGAGTAAGACCAAATATTGAAATTGCACGTGATGCGGGGATTGAAATCGGCGAAACAGGTGCAATTAAAGTAAATAAGCTTATGCAAACATCTGTTGAAGATATATTTGCGTGTGGAGATTGTGCTCAAAAAACTCACATGGTGTCAGGCAAACCCGTATGGATTCCGCTCGGTTCAACTGCTAATAAAGAGGGCAGATGTGCTGCAATGAATGCTGCCGGGATTTATAATGAATTTGAGGGGGTACTCGGTTCAATGGTAACAAGATGTCTTAATACAACAGTTGCAATGACGGGCTTGACCCAAAAAACCGCATCAGAAATCGGATTTAACCCTATAACAACAATTGTCAAAAAAGACGATAAAGTAGCTTTTATGCCAAATTCGGGAACGATTACTTTAAAAGTTATAGCAGATAAAATTACGGGGCTTTTGTTAGGCGCTCAGGCAGTCGGTTCGGTAGGCGCCGACAAAAGAATAAATACGGTTGCATCGGCACTTTTGGGACATTTGACCGTTAATGAATTTGGGAATAATGATTTAACTTATTCTCCGCCTTATTCCCCTACAATTGACCCTTTGCTGAACGCTATGCAAATACTATGTACAAAAACTGCAAGAAATTGCTAAATTAATGCATTTTAATGCAATTTAGCGGCAACATATTTTGCAACGGCTTCCCCCATTGAAAAACAGCTTGACTGTACACGTAATGCGCCTTGAGCGTATTCATCGGCGGATAGTGATCGCCCGATAACAAATAAATTGTCATAATCTGCCGACATTAAACTTTCTAAAGGCAATTGATATTCGCCTGTTTGCTCAAGCGTTGAGGAGTTTTTATCTCTTGAATGAATGTCAACGGGATATGATGAAATAACAGCGGGGTGTTCAAACTTTTTCCCCGATTTTAAATCATCAATCGTGTATACATATTTACCTTTTATTCTGTCTGAAGCTCTGATGCCGAGCTTATCAGCAATATGCGATACGTAAGCGTTTTCAAAGCCCGGGAAAAACTCCCTGCAAAATTCTGCCAACCTGTTAATTATTTCTTCGCCTTTGCTATAAGCGGATTTCAAGGCGTTTTCATCTGTTAAATCAATTTTATCAAGCAGACGGGGGCAGTTAAACGCAACCATATCTGGACTTCCCGCTACGCTGAATATCTGGAAATAGTTTCTGTCAGGTTCTTTCAGCGTTCCTTGCTCAACCGCTTTATCAAATAACGGCGTCAGAGCCCAATGTTTATCGGTATCCCAGGTGTAAGCCGTCGAAAAATAAAACGCATTATCAATGTTCTCTACCGTTGTAACATCTCTATTACCATCATAAATTGCCAACCATTCACCGAACTGTTCATAATCCACTCCGCTCATTATAAATCTCAAACTTATCGGAGGAAAATCATTTTCATTTTTCAAAATTCGGCAATTAATTTTTTTAGAAAAATTTAAATTTGCAGTCGCATCTACAAAATAGTTCGCTTCGATACATTCCGATAACATGTCAATAGATTGAAAACAGTTATCCGTATATATCGGCTCGTAATATACGGATAATATTTTTGAATTTTTAGTTTTTATCTCCAACACATTAGAGGATAATTTTATATCAACTCCCGAATTTATTAGCATATTAAAAAGAACATCTTTTAATTTTATCGGATCGAACCAACCGGGATTGCCAAGGTATGTGATTTGCCCTTTAACCTCTTTCATAGCTTTTATTAAATCCAGATAAAAATCGATATTTATCTGGTTCTCACCCGATTTCATGACGGGAACGACAAGCGAACCGGTCATTGTGCCGCCAAGATAATTTTCTTTTTCGATTAAAAGTGTCTTTAGCCCCGATTTTGCTGCTATATATGCGCAAGCACAACCTGAAGTTCCTCCGCCGACAATTACAATATCATATTTTTTCATAGCTTGATTATAGGCTATCTTTACAAGTCATGCAAATTTATATACCAATGTTATTTATTAAAATGTTTAATATACTGCGTGGCGGATTTTTTGTTTGAATTTTGGACTTCTGTTTCACGAGCATTTATAATCGCCTCATTTTGGCTTGTTAAATTTTCATCACGATAAAATATACCTGCCCTCGTATTTAAAAGCCCTAAATCAAATTCTGACAGGGGGTATTTTATTAAACTTTGATTTTTGGCTACAATGGTACCGTCGAATTTGTCAAAGCGTTTGTTATAATTGTATCCGATACAGAAACCTGCGCTTTTCATTGCCGATCTCACGCACGCAGAAGAAGAATAAGTCAAAAGCATTCCATCATCTTCAAGCAAATTGAAAAGCGCTTTGAAAAAATCATAGCTCCATAAACATGGACACTTTTTAGGGGTGAAAGCATCTAAAAATATCAAATTGTATTTGTTTTTATCTCGGATAATAAAACTTCTTGCATCAGCGATTTTTGGTTTGAAAATAAAATCGCCTATTTTAAGGCTATTAGCAGCCTTTTTATAACATTTAGTTACATACAGATAATATATATTATGTAAAAACGAAAGAAAGTTCGTTTTAGGCTCAGTTACACCTGAGCAAATATTAAATTCTTTAAAACGGTCGGCAAAATACGGTCGGTATTTTTTATCTGATAAAATACGCAAAACTTGCGAATTTTGATAAATTTCAGGGTTATTCTTCAAAATTTGGTCAAAAATTATATAATTTATGAAATTTTCAATTTTTGGCTTATTGCTATTTTTTATTTTAAAGTATTTATTCAAATGATGTTCTGATATAATTTCAGAATCTTTTTCATAATTTTTGCAACCTGTTTTTGCAAAAGGCGATAATCCGAATAAAATTTCATCATTATCAAGTGCGGTTACAGAAACTTTATCAAAAATATTATCCGTATATATCGTATTGATATTTTCGTGCTTATTGAAACTTGAGTTTTTATCAGTATGTATCAATTCGATATTATATTGATGATTTTTAGGTGGTTTATTATCTGTATGTATCGTATCGATATCTTTATTCATGTAATTATTTTTGCAAAAATTTTTTCTTACAAAGATTTTTCTCTTGTGCAAATTATTTTTATTACTGTAAATGAAATTTAGAAAAGCTTTCGTGTTGTAGCCGATGCCATGGCAAATATCAAGAATTTTTATATTGTCATGCAATAACAAAGTATCAAAATCGGCAGGGTATACGAATTTGTCATAGGCTTCTGTCAGGGCGCCAGTTGCACTGTGGTAGATGTCGTTAAAATCCGAGTTATAAAGCCCTAAAGAACCGTCGTTTGTAAAATACGGTTGAATTTCGCTCATAGTCTAATTATACGCCCAAATTTAAGGCGTGTATATTTGTAAAGTTTTGTTACTGAAAGCCCGTTATTCGTACAAAACAGGTATATTATATATTTTTAGGGTTATAATATAAATTAATAAAAAGGATATTATAAAAACATGAAAATTAGTGTAAAAGTTCCTGCTACAACAGCAAATATAGGCCCCGGGTTTGATTGTCTGGGAATGGCATTGCCGATTTACAACACGGTAACGATTGAAGAAACGGTTTTACCCGGAACAGGTGTTGAAATCAATGTTCTTGCCGATAGTGCATCAATTGACGAACTTGAACTTGAACATATACCGTCAGATGAAAACAGCCTTGTATATAAAGCGGTTGAGGCTCTTTACAATTCAATCGGGCAGGTGCCGGGGGAATTAAAAATTACTGTTAAATCTTCAATCCCTGTAGCTAAAGGACTTGGCAGCAGCGCATCAGTTATAATCGGTGCACTTGTTGCGGCTAATGAACTTCTCGGGCACCCTGCAGATGAGCCTGCATTATTATCCATCGCATGCGAACTGGAAGGACACCCTGATAATATTACACCCGCTTTAGTCGGCGGATTGGTTATTTCTTCTCAAGAGGAAGATGGTTCGGTGCTTTATCGCAAACTCGAATGGCCTCAAGAATGGGCTGTTACCGCTTGTGTCCCCGATTTTGAACTTTCAACGGATATTGCACGCTCTGTTTTACCTAAAGAAGTTGCGCTTTCTGATGCAGTATTTAACGTTCAGAGAATGGCTATGTTTATTCAAGCTGTTCATACAAAAGATACAGAACTTATGAAATCAGCATTGCAGGACAAACTTCACCAACCGTACAGAATGAAGTTAATCCAAGGTTTTGACAAAATTTATGAAGGTTTAAGATTTAACGAAAACGTTTTAGGCTGTGTTATTAGCGGTGCAGGATCATCAATTTTGATTATTTCATTAAGAAATGATCTTGAAAAAATCAAAGACACCGTGAAAGAGACATGGGCCGATATGAATATTAAAGCAAATATAAAAACCCTTAACGTTGAGCAAAACGGCGCATTGATAATATCTGATGATGAAGATTAAGCTTTTATGGCTGTTTGATTTATCAATTCAAGCTTTTCTTTGCGAGTTAGCTTATGTTTTATTCTATACTCCTCTTTAAGAGCTTCTGATTTAGTCTGAAATTCTTTGGTATACAAGATTTTTACGGGTTTATTTGCTTTCGTGTATTTTGCCCCCGTTCCGTTGATATGTTTTTCAAACCTTTGTTCGACATCATTTGTATACCCGCAATATAGCGTGTTATTTTCGGTTAAAAGAATATAAACATAATATTTTGTACTCATATTATTATAATATTACTATTTTTGCATATTTGGTATAAACTGAATGTATGATAAATCGTTATGCAATTTGTTATAACCCTGTATTATCGTATTCAAAAGAAGCCGTAAATAAGCTTCAATCGCTGCTTGACAAAAGCAAAGTTGAATATGACACATTCAGTCTTGATGATATGAAAAGCGGATATGACTTTATATTTGTAATCGGCGGGGACGGTACGATATTAAAAACGGCAAGGTTTTATTCAAAACTTGATATCCCCGTGTTTGGTATAAATATGGGGCATTTAGGCTTTTTATCACAAGCCTGCGAAGATGATTTAACAAATGCGGTTGAACAGATTTTAAAAGGAAATTACAAAATCGAAAAAAGATTAATGCTTAAATGCGGATCAACAAGCGCTTTAAATGATTTTGTAATAAAAGGTGCGGATTCATCAAGAGCTTTTAAATGTTCGCTTGAAATTGATTCAAAATTTGTGTGCGAATATTTTTCAGATGGGTTGATTATTTCGACCCCGACAGGTTCAACGGCTTACGGAATGTCTGCGGGAGGTCCTGTTTTAGCACCGGAACTTCAAAACCTTGAGATTGTTCCTATCTGTCCGCACACGTTCTCCGCAAGACCGCTTGTAATCTCTTCTGATTCTGTATTAAAAATTACCGTACCTGATGAACAAAAATATTATGTATGTGCTGATGGGCAGGATACATTTGAATTTCACAAAAGCATTACGATTTCAAAAGAAAATTATTGCGCAAAGCTTGCCCTTTTAAAAAATAATGATTTTTACAAAGTTTTGAGAAATAAGCTACATTGGGGAATTACTCCGTGCTAGTCATTTTATAAGGAGATTTTAAAAGATGATTAAATATGAAAAAGCCGTCAATATAAGCAAACTCGTTGCACTTTCATCTTTGATATGGCACGAATACTGGAAAGATTACTTGTCTGAAGAACAAATAGAATATATGGTAGACAAGTTCCAATCCGAAAAAGCCATTCAACATCAAATCCAATATGAACACTACACTTACTTCTATATTTATTATAATCGTGAATTGATAGGCTATATCGGGCTTGCGCTCAAAGATGATTCGATTTTCTTATCAAAATTCTACATTAAAAAAGATTTCAGGCATAAGGGAATAGGCACAAAAACATTTGAATTTATAAAAGAAGCCGCAAAACAGCAGCGCCGAGATAAAATTACGCTTACAGTCAACAAGCACAATACAAACAGCATTAATGCATACAAAAAATGGGGATTTAAAACGGTTGATGCTGTTGTAACAGATATCGGCGGCGGATTTGTCATGGACGATTATATTATGGAATATAAATTATAGTATATATTAATTTTTGTTCATAATTAGTGTAAATTTTCTTGTACTTTTGCCCTTTTTAACTTAGTATATTGTTATAATTACACTATTGTAGTATTAAAATCTTATAAGAGGTAAATAACGTGGAAAATATCGTAGCAGACTTGTTCGCAAAAAAAGAAACACCATCAACCAATGAAAATTTTCGTTCAAATATCAATCCGACCAAAATTAAAGTTGTCGGCGTAGGCGGAGGCGGCGGAAACGCAGTTAACCGTATGATCAGATCAGGTTTAACCGGAGTAGAATTTTGGTTAATGAATACTGATATGCAGGCGCTTTCTACAGGTCAAACGAAAAACAGAATACAGTTAGGTTCTCTTTCAACTCACGGTTTGGGTGCAGGAAATGACCCGACTGTAGGCGAAAAAGCTGCAGAAGAAGCCCATCAGGAAATCACACAAGCTCTTGACGGCTCTGATATGGTATTTATTACAGCAGGTATGGGCGGCGGAACAGGTACAGGCGCTGCTCCCGTTGTTGCAAAAGTCGCTAAAGAACTCGGTATTTTAACTGTCGGCGTTGTAACAAAACCTTTCAGTTGGGAAGGTAAGAAAAGAATGAATCAGGCTAATGCAGGGCTTGATAAATTAAAAGAATATGTTGATGCCGTAATTGTTGTACCTAACGATAAGTTACTTCAAGTTGTCGGCAGAGAATACGGACTTCTTGATTCATTCGGAGTTGTTGATGAAGTCTTATTAAGAGGTGTTCAAGGTTTAACAGATATCATTACGGTTCCGGGAATTATCAACGTCGACTTTGCAGATGTTAAATCTGTTATGCAAAATTCAGGTTCGGCTTTGATGGGTATCGGTAAGGCTCAAGGGGAAGGGCGTGCTGTTAAAGCGGCTCAACAGGCTATCAATTCTCAATTGCTTGAAGCTTCAATCAATGGTGCATCAGGTGTTATTGTTAACATCACGGGCGGTCCCGATATGGGTATTCACGAAGTCAGCGATGCGGCATCAATTATCCACGATGCTGTATTAGATGATGCTACCGTAATTGTCGGAACAACCGTAAACGATGCTATCAAAGACGGTTCTATTTCAATCACGGTTATTGCTACAGGTTTTGAATTGAGAAATTCATCTCCAGTTAATTCATTCAACAGCGCAAGCTCTGATTTATCAAAATTAAACGCAGCTGATTACTTCTCAGGTGCATTTGATACTCAGCCTAAATCTGTTATGAATAATAACAATGCAACCAAAGATCGTGAAGCTTCAAGAAACTTCAATAATATTGAAATCCCTGATTTCTTGAAAAGATAAATAACGATTAATAATTGAATATAATAAAAAAGAGCCTTTTCAAAAAGGTTCTTTTTTTGTTTTATTCACTCATTATCGATAAATTCATCATCTCTATATCGTCATAGTCTAAGTGGGTTGAATATGTATTGTGCCCGGTTTTGATGGTGATTTGGTTTGCGCTGTCAGCTTTTATCAATGATGATGGGATTTTTATTCTTTGACCGTCGCCGTTGATTTTTATTTCGCCAATTTTACTGTTATTAAAAAACACTTCTGTCGGGGTGGAATATGCTTGTGTGCGAATTTTATTTTGCCCCATTTGTTTTGCAAGCTTTGTATCAAGCCCGCAAATGGAGCCTATAACCAGATAATTTGTGCATTTTTTAGCATTTTGGGTCATTATAAAACTTTTGCTGTAACTCGGGCCGCTTGATTTAAGGCGAAATTGGTTAGCATTTGCCGAATTTTTTGAAAAGCTGTTATCACCTAAGTGAATAATATCGGTATCAAGCGAGATATCCATGGGTTCGCTTTTTGCTATTTGAATATTTATAGGGGTATTGAGGCTTTTGTTATTATTAATCGTCAAAGAAAATGGTCGATAGCCCTCTTTTTCGACATTCATAATTGTAGGTGATGTAATTTTAATATCAGGCAATTCAAAATTACCGTTTGTATCGGTATAAGTTCGGAAATTCTTTTGAGGAATGGTTATTTTGGCAAGGTCAATAGGCTTTTTGGTTTTAGAATCAATAATTTTGTTTTTATTTTGAAGTCCGGATTTCGCAACTCCGCCCGTATAAGTTGTTGCACAAGCCGGCAGAACGGACAGAATAATTAAAAGAAGTATGTATTTTATATTTTTCATACAGATATTAATTCTCAATTTTTGATAAAATTAATTCTATATGTGTATAAATAGAATGTTTAATAATATTTGTAGTTGAAATATAATATTTTTTTGATAGAATAATTATATACACACCAAAAGTATGCCGGTGTGATGGAATTGGTAGACGTGCCGGACTCAAAATCCGGTGGGAGTCAAATCCCGTGTCGGTTCGACCCCGACCACCGGCATATAAAAAATAGGATAACTTCAGTTATCCTATTTTTTATAGTTTCATGTCGGCATACAATGCCGAACATCCTTTATATTCCTAACTTCTATAATTAACCTGCTTGAGAATTAGCACCGTTAATTACTTCAATAATTTCATTGGTAATTGCAGATTGACGCAATTTGTTATACTGAATAGACAAGTCATGTATAATTTTTTCGGCATTAGTCGTTGCAGCGGACATTGCTGTCATACGTGAGGCAAGTTCGCTTGCTTTAGCCTCTAACAACGCCTGATAAAAAGTGTTTGTGATAAACATCGGAACTATCTTTTGTAAAATATGATGCATATCCGGAATAAATTCCATAAGCGGCTCTATTTCGTTATCATTAATTTTTTCATGATTATCTTTAACACCCTCAATAGGCATTACAGACCATCTTACGACTTTATAGCTTACCATATTTTTAAATCTTGTAGTTATAATTTCGATTTTATCAATTGAACCGTTTACGTAATATTCTGCTAAATCTTCAGCAATATCACGAGCTTCCATTGCATTCGGAGTTTCAACAGCGCTGAAATATTTCTTTTCAATACTTACGCCCAGAGCTTCAAGTTTTTTGCGCATAATAGAAACTCCTTTTTGCCCTGCAACAAAGACCTTAACCCCTATGCCTTGGGACTTATATTCTTTTATTGCAGTTAAAGCAGCCTTTACGACGTTAGCGCTATATGCTCCCGCAAGCCCTTTGTTTGAAGTAATTACAAACAAGCCGACATTTTTAATATCACGCTTCTCCAAAAGTTTCGGGTAATTATCAACGGCTTTTTTGATTTTCAACGATTCTGTGCTAAATTCACCAACCGAATTTAACAGCTTTTGAAACATGTGATAAAGCTCCAATGAGTAAGGGCGGGAAGCCTTGACGGCAGTTTCCGAACTCCTAACCTTTGCAGAGGCAACCATTTTCATTGCCCTTGTAATTTTTTTAGTGCTTTCAACACTATTTATTCGCTTTTTTATTGTTTTTAAATTAGCCATGGTTTTATTTTTACCCTGTTTTTGTCTGGATAGCAATCCAGACCTACTTTGTATTTTGAAGTCTATAAACTTATCAACTTATAAACTCAATTTCAGAATGTTGATTTGAAAGCTTCCAATTCTTTTGAAAGAGCTTGTTTATCTTCATCAGACAACGCATTACCTTCATTTAAGCTTTTTGCCAAATCTTGCATATTAGCATTGAAATATACAAACCAATCGTTTTTGAACTTTTGGATTCTATCGTTTGCAATATCATCTAAAAAGCCCTCATTTGCCGCATAAAGAATTGAAACCTGCTCTGCAACACTTAACGGATTGTATTGATGTTGTTTCAAAATTTCCGTCAATTTTTCACCTCTGACAAGTTGCTTTTTGGTTGCATCGTCCAAATCAGATGCGAACTGAGCAAATGCTTCAAGTTCTCTATACTGTGCAAGTGCAAGTCTTAATGTTCCTGCGACCTGTTTAATACCTTTGGTTTGAGCTGCACCGCCGACCCTTGAAACAGAAACACCTGCGTTTATTGCGGGTCTGATACCCGAATTGAATGCATCGGATTCAAGGAAAATCTGACCGTCCGTAATTGAAATAACGTTTGTCGGAATGTATGCTGAGATATCGCCTGCCTGAGTTTCTACAATAGGCAATGCTGTAATGCTGCCGCCTCCGAGTTCGTCATTTAATTTGCAAGCTCTTTCCAAAAGTCTTGAATGAAGATAAAATACATCTCCGGGGTAAGCTTCACGTCCCGGCGGTCTTTTTAAAAGCAAACTCATTGCACGGTATGCCTGAGCGTGTTTTGATAAGTCATCATAAACAATCAAAACATCCTTGCCCTGTTCCATAAATTCTTCACCTATTGAAACACCTGCAAACGGTGCGATATATTGTAACGGAGCAGATTCATCTGCCGTTGAAGAAACGATAATGGTATATGCCATTGCATCATGTTCTTCCAATGTTTTTGCAAGCTGAGCAACGGTTGATGCTTTCTGCCCTATTGCAACGTATATACAAATTACGTTTTTGCCTTTCTGGTTAATTATAGCATCAATTGCGATTGCCGTTTTACCTGTTTGCCTGTCGCCTATAATCAATTCTCTCTGCCCTCTGCCGATAGGAGTAAGAGCATCAATTGCGGTTAAACCTGTTTGAAGCGGTTGATAAACCGATCTTCTTGCAACGATACCGGGTGCGACCCTTTCAATCGGTCTTGTTTTTTCATATTTAATTTCGCCTTTGCCGTCAATAGGTTTACCCGTAGGATCTACTATTCTTCCGATTAAACCGTCGCCGACGGGAACAGATGCAATTCTGCCCGTAGTTTTTACAACGGTTCCTTCTTTAATGTGGGTATAATCACCTAAAATTACGACCCCTACATTATCATCTTCAAGGTTCATTGCCATACCCAAAGTCGAATTTCCGTCGTCAAATTCAACAAGTTCGTTAGCCATAACATTTCTTAGCCCGTAAACTCTTGAAATTCCGTCGCCGACCTCAATTACGGTACCGGTATTTGCAACTTCCGTTTGAAGTTCATAATTTTCTATTTTATTTTTGATAATCGAGCTGATTTCATCCGGTTGTATAAGTGCCATTTTTCTACCTCAACATGTATTTACTAAACTTTTCTATTTCAGATTTAACACTCGTATCAATTACGTAATCTTCAAATTTGAATGTTAAACCTGCGATAATGCTTTCGTCCGTCGTCCAATGAGGAACAACATCACAATGTAACTTGTTTTTTAATCTGTCAAGAATTGAATTTTTTATATCATCAGACAGATCAATTGCAGAGATAATTTCAACATTTTGAGTGTTTGTTAATTTATCTGACATCAAACAATATGCATCAAATATTGAATCTATCTCATTAAATCTGTTTTTATCAATCAATATATCTAAAAATCTTAGAAGTTTTTCATCAATACCGTCTTTAAATATATCTTTTATGATTTCTTTTTTCTTGGAATTTGTTATTGCCGTATTACCTAAAACGATTTTTAAATCATTTGAATTATCAACAGTCATTTTGATTTGCTCAAATTGCTGTTTGATTTTATCCAATGAATTATCCTCGGCACCTATATCAACAAGTGCTTTGGCATACGTTTTTGAAATTGCAGATATTCTGTTTTCCGTCATTACAATTCCGCCTTATCAAGTTTGTCCAAGCCGTCTTGTATAAATTTGTTATGCAAGTCGGGATTTGACTTTAACATTTCAATTATGTTATTTCTTGCTTGTTCTATTGATTTTTCAATAGTTTCGTTCATAACTTCTTTTGAAATGTTCTTTTCTTCTATTTTTATTGATTTCTCAATATTATTTTCGATTTTATCAATCGTTTTTTGGGTTGAAATTTCAAGTTGTTTTTTAAATAACTCGATTTTGTCATTATTAAACTTTTCAATTTCTTTTATTTCGTCAGGCAATTTGTTCAATGTTTCCAAAGCTTTGTTCATAGAAATGTTTGAGCTTTCTTTTTCGCTTTCAGACTTTTGGATTTTATCTTTAACTGCTTGGACAACATTATTCATCAGTTTTTTGATGTCGATTTTGTCAAAAACCCACCAAAAAAACCATACCATAAGCGCAAAGTTTACGATATTTGTATCTATTAAGTATTTGATTATGTCTATGATTTTATCCATAATTTTATCCCAGTAGTTTTGAAGTTATAGCAGAAGAAATTTCGTCTTTATTAATGCTGTTTTTCAAGTTTTCTTTGTCATTATTAAGGACTTCTTTTTGCTGCTGAATCTTAAATTTAGAATTTTCTTTTTCCTGACGAATTTTTTCAAATGATGATTTTTGAATTGCGTCCAAATCATGTGCCGATTTTACCCTGCCGTCCTCTTTGGCTTTAGCAAGTCCGTCTTTGTATTGTCCTGTATATTCATCGGCCTTTGATGATAATTCTTTCGCCTCATTATAGTTTGAATTGATATATTCGTCCCTTTTTTTCATCATTTTGAGCATAGGACGATAGAATATGGCATTCATAATTAACATGAATACTATAAAACTTATCATACATACTAAAAATGTTGCGTTAATTTCAATCATTTGAATCAGTCATTTCCTTGCTTTTGTCGGGGTAACAATCCCGATCTGCTTATTTGTTTAAGTTTTTAAGATGATAGGTTTATAAATAATTATTAATTTAACTATTTTTCAATGCGAAATGCTAAATAAAGAACTTATAAACTTATTCACCTATGAACTTATAAACTTTTTATTTAAGTACCAACGTAATTGCGATAAACAAAGCATAAATTGCTGTTGCTTCTGCTAAACCTGCACCGATGATGAAATCTTTGAAAGCTTCATCTTTCATTTCGGGCTGACGAGAAATTGCATCCAAAACGCCTTTTGTTGCAATACCTAAACCAAGACCTCCGCCGATAGCACCAAAACCGATTGCTATACCTGCGCCGAGTTTTGCTAAGTCTAATGCTTGTTCAATTGCCATAATTTTCTCCTTTTCTTTTATTAATATTATTAATTATTCTCTTATATTTTCTCTTATTTATTCCTTTTGAATTGCCATTGTAATATACGTCATTGATAACAGCGTAAATACTAACGCCTGAATTACCGCAACAAATATTTCAAATAGCATAAACGGTAAAGGAAGTAATACCCCGACCAAGCCTAACATTGTCGTTACCAGAATTTCACCTGCCAAGATGTTGGCAAAAAGTCGGAGTGCCAATGAAAACGGTCTTATAAACAATTCCATGGTATCAACAAAAGTGATAATCAAACCCTCAATGCTGAATCCTTTAAAGAAGAATTTAAATTTGTTCTGCTTAACTCCGTAATAAACATAATAAATTAATACAACAATTGCCATTGCTGCCGTCATATTGATATCATTATCAGGAGAGGCAAATTCCCCCGTATGAAGATGAATAATCTTTAACGGTAACTGCCCGAACAAATTCGCCGTCAAAATGAACATAAACAATGTTAATACAATTGCAATATGTTTCTGAGCATTATCATCACCCATGCTGGCTTTTGTGATGTCATTAAAATATTTAATAATTCCTTCACTTATAGCCTGCAATTTTGTCGGAACCATTCCCATGTTTCTTGTCGCAAAGAGAGCAAAAACAATCAACAATGCCATGGTAATCCACATTGTAATAATTGTATCCATGTTAAAATTCAAAGTTTTGCCAAATAGTGTGGCAGTATAAACCCAACGTTCCATGTTTCTCCCTTCTGAACTTTTACATATTAACATAAATATTAAATCAAAGGGAATTGTTAAGTTTTTTTAAGATAATTTTGTGCGAAATAAAATTGTGTACTTGAAATTTGTTTGTTGTATAATAAATTTAATTAGAAATTTTTGATTAGAGGATTATATGAATATAATTACGCTAGGAGAGATTGATTCTACAAACACTTACGCCAAGAATAACATTGATACCCTGAAAGACAGGGATGTTGTGCATGCCCTCAGACAAACTGCGGGCAGAGGCAGATTGAACCGTTCGTTTGTTGATTTGGGCGAAAATAATTTATTCTTTTCTATCGTATTGAAACCCTCACAGGATTTTAGGAGCGTTTATGCAAATATTACACAGTATTCATGCCTTATTTTGTGCAAGATTTTTGAAAATTACGGGTTAAATGCTAAAATCAAGTGGCCGAATGACGTTATGATTGACGGCAAAAGAAAAATCTCGGGGATTTTGTCTGAAACCGTTATGGAAAACAATAAATTAAAAGGCTTAATTATCGGAATCGGTGTAAATTTAAACGCAGATAAAGTTTCTGTTGAAGCAATCCAAGGCAGAGTCGTAACGGCATTGAACCTTGAAATCGGCAGAGCAGTCAATCCCGATTCTTTCTTAAACGAATTTTTCGAAATGTTTTTCAAAGATTACGACAAACTTTTAAAATGTGGCTTTGAATTAATAAAATCCGATTATGTTTCAAGAAACTGTTTTCTTAACAAGGATTTAAGCGTGCAGGTTCTTGACAGCGTAAAAGCAGGTTATGCAAAAGATATAAATAACACGGGTGAACTTGTTTTAGTAACCCCCGAAAATAAAGAATTAGTATTGAATATAGGAGATATTTTATGAACAATTTAGAAATTGGAATGGCTCTGATGATTATCGGAGTGGGATTTGTTCTTGCTTTTCTATGGCTTATGATTATTTTCATGGGCTGGATGTCAAAAGCTGTTGCTTATTTGAACAAAATCTTTCCCGAACCGGTAGAAGAAGTCAAAAAAGCGGTCAAGAAAACTTCTGACAACGTAGAAGCAGCTATCGCATTAGCTATCGCAGCTATCAGAGCAAAAAGACATCAGTAGGAAAAAGTTTTGTACAGTTATAATGAAAGGATATAAATATGAGTAAAAAACCAATTAAAGTTATGGATACGTCTTTCAGGGACGGTTTCCAATCGGTTTACGGGGCAAGAGTATTTGTAGATGATTTTATTCCTGCCTTGCAATCTGCAGTAAAAGCAGGTATCAGACATTTTGAAACAGCAGGCGGGGCAAGATTTCAATCTCCGATTTTCTATTGCAACGAAAACGCTTTTGAAACAATGGACAAAATCAGAGCAGCAGTTGATGAAGTTGCTCCCGGTGTTAATTTACAATCTCTTTCAAGAGGTGTAAATGTTGTAGGTCTTGATTCTCAGCCCAGAGATGTAATTGATTTACACGCAAAAATGTTCAAAAAACACGGTGTTACAACCGTTCGTAACTTTGATGCATTGAATGATGTTAACAACTTGATTTATTCAAGTCAATGCATTAAAAAACACGGTTTAAAGCATGAAGTTACCATTACAATGATGGAATTGCCCATCGGATGTACGGGTGCTCATGATGTTGCTTTCTATGAAAGAGTTTTAAGATCAATCCTTGACTCGGGCATTGAATTTGATTCTTTGGCATTTAAAGATGCTTCAGGTACTTCAGCACCAAGAAAAGTTTATGAAACAGTTAAAAGAACAAGAGAAATCTTAGGACCTGATGTTGATATCAGATTCCACTCTCACGAAACTGCAGGAACCGGCTTAGCTGCATACTTAGCAGCATTAGACGGCGGTGCTAATTGCATTGACCTTTCTATGAAACCTGTATCAGGCGGCACAGCACAGCCTGACATCGTTTCTATGTGGCATGCATTGAAATATACTGATTATGATTTAGGTATTAATGTTGAAAAAATTCTTGAAACAGAAGAAATCTTCAAAGAATGTATGAAAGATTACTTCTTACCTCCCGAAGCTATGTCAACTAACCCGATGATTATTCAATCACCACTTCCGGGCGGCGCTTTGACAGCTAATACTCAAATGTTAAGAGACAACAATTTAATGGATAAATATCCCGAAATAGTTACCGCAATGAAAGAAGTTGTTGAAAAAGGCGGTTTCGGTACATCAGTTACACCCGTTTCTCAATTCTACTTCCAGCAGGCATTTAACAACGTTATGTTCGGTAAATGGAAGAAAATTGCTGAGGGCTACGGCAAAATGGTTCTTGGCTATTTCGGACATACTCCTTGCCAACCTGATGCAGAAGTTATTAAAATTGCTGAAGAACAGCTTGGTTTACAGCCTACAACAGAACATGTTGTTGACTTAAATGACAAAGACCCGAACAAAGGTCTTGCTGTTGCCAAGAAAAGACTTGAAGACGCTAATTTACCTGTTACGGATGAAAACTTATTCATCTCTGCAGCTTGCAAAGAAAAAGGCATCTTGTTCTTGCAAGGTAAAGGAACAATCGGTGTTCGCAAAAAGAGCGTTGCTGATTCTGAACCTAAAGCAGAAGGCAATAATACAAACGGTTATACCGTTACCGTTAACGGTAAGAAATATGCTGTTGCACTTGAAGGCGATAAAGCTACGGTTAACGGCAAATTGTATGATTTCAGTATTAAAGACGGTATTGAAGCAAAAGCTGTATCAGGCAGCGGAACTCCCGTTAAAGCAGCTTTGCCCGGTAACGTTTTGAAAGTTTTGGTTTCTGAAGGGGATTCAATTGCTGAAGGCGATGTAATTGCCGTAATTGAAGCTATGAAAATGGAAACCGAAATCAAATCGCCGGTAGGCGGTACGGTTAAATCCGTAGATATTGAAGTCGGTAATAAAGTCCAAACAGGACAAGTATTGGTAACAATAGGTTAGGAGGCCGCAAATGGATATTACAGATGGTTTATATAATCTGTGGCAAAATACCGGTATCTACAACCTTATCTTGTCACCCGATCCGAAATTGCACGGAGTTGCACAATTCCTGCATGTATTCGGACACCCTATAATGCTTGTCATTTGCTTATTCCTGTTATGGTTAGGTATTAAAAAGCAGTATGAACCTTTGCTTATGGTTCCTATCGCTTTCGGCGGCATTTTATCAAACATTGCGTTCTTGGATCCTGCTGATGCAATCGCAGGTCCGAACGGATTTTTGGGAATTATATTTAATTTTGGTATTAACAAAGGTATATTCCCGTTAGTAATCTTTATGGGTGTAGGTGCAATGACTGACTTCGGTCCGTTGATTGCTAACCCTAAAACAGCGTTATTAGGCGGTGCGGCTCAGTTCGGTATTTTCGGCGCATTGCTTTTAGCTTTATGCTGTTTCGGATTTACCTTACCTCAAGCGGGCGCTATCGGTATCATCGGTGGTGCTGACGGCCCGACATCAATCTATGTAACAAGAGCTTTGGCTCCCGAATTGTTAGGTGCAATTGCCGTTGCGGCTTATTCATATATGGCATTGGTACCCGTTATTCAACCGCCTATTATGAAGTTGTTCACTTCAAAAGAAGACAGAATTATTCAGATGGAACAGTTAAGACCTGTTTCTAAAAGAGAAAAAATCACTTTCCCTCTTGTAATTCTGTTTATGTGTATAATTTTGTTACCGTCTGCATGTCCTTTAGTCGGTTCATTCACATTCGGTAACTTATGTAAAGAATGCGGAGTAGTTGAAAGATTATCAGATACAATGCAAAACTCTTTAATCAACATCGTTACAATCTTCTTAGGTTTAACCGTTGGTTCAAAGTTATCCGCAGATCATTTCTTAACGGTTCAAACATTATTCATCTTAATACTCGGTATCATTGCATTCTCATTTGCAACAGGTGCAGGTGTTATTATGGCTAAGATAATGAACTGGTTTGAAAAGATTGCAGCAAAAATACAGCATAGAGAACCTAAACTTATCAACCCGTTAATCGGTTCGGCAGGTGTATCTGCTGTTCCTATGGCAGCCAGAGTATCAAACAAAGTAGGTTTGGAATATAACAACCAAAACTACTTATTGATGCACGCTATGGGACCGAATGTTTCAGGTGTAATCGGTTCAGCGGTTGCTGCAGGTATCTTACTTGCTTTATGCAAATAAGTATAATTATTTATAATATTTTAAAACAACCGTCTCAAAATCTGCGGCGGTTGTTTTTTATAGTAATTTTATTGTAAAATTATTATATGAAAAAGATTGCGCTTTATAATACAGAATTGATTAAACCGTTCAAACAGTATTTTGCCTCTAACGATGTCGAGGTTAAAGAAATCTCATCTTTAGGCAATACTGATGATTTTGATATGGTTATCACATATAATTGTCCTGATTTTGTTACAAAAAATTCAATAAATATTCACCCTGCTTTGCTGCCTGCCTATAAAGGCGTTTTGAATCCGATAATTGAGGCTTTTAATGACGGTGTCAAAGTAAGCGGCATTACGGTTCATAAAGGCGATAAAATCTTGGCACAGTATCCTGTTTTATTATCAACCGATACTCATTTTGATGAATTTGAGCAAGATATGCAAAATGTTCAAAATAAACTTGTGCCTGTTGTTGTTGATTGTTTACTTCAAGATAAAGTATTTGATTTTCAGGATTTATTCAAAAGCCCGTGCGTGACATCATTAAATTGCAAAGGTTGCGGGGCATGTCATAAATAAAATATAAGTGAAGTAGCAAATTTTGATATTACGGATTTTAGGAATAGTATGAATATTACCCCAATTACAAATAATTATTATACAAATTACAGTAAAACAGGCTACAGATATGCTCAAAATAATACCCTAAAGCCGCAAACACCGACGTTTCAAGGCGGAGGGATAAATGCATTCAGCGAAAAGAAATTTCATAAGTTTGAGTATTTTTTGCGTGTAATTTCAAACAGATTTTTAGACAGGGTCGAAAGCCAAACATCAAAGCAAATTACAAAAAATATTGCGCAAATAGAACCGACTTCAAGCAAGAAGTATTTAAATCAACTTGATGCGATTAGCCGTTACTATGCAAGCAATAAAACTATAGATGTAAATATTGAAGATAAAATACTTGAGAAAGTCGCAAAAGGCGACAAATCGGTAATTTTTATAATGAATCATTCAAATCAACGACAAGATCCGTCTATGCTTGCCGTTTTAAACAGCTTGCTTGTTGAAGCTTATGAAAAATCAGGCAAAGAAAATAATTTTCCGATTCCCAAAATTATTTTAAACAAAGATATTTTGACTTCAATGAATCCGACAAAACGTAAGGCGTTTGAAGCATTCGGCGCTGTCGGAGTCGATGCTAACATTCATAATGCTGATAAAAGATATAATGCAAGGGCATTTTTGCCGATAATTAAAGATTTTATAAAAGACAAATGTAATATTTTTATATTTCCTGAGGGCAAACTCGCCGTAAGAAAAGAAATGAGCTTTGATTCAAGGTTTCAAACAGGTATTGCGGAACTGATAAATAAAGCCCTTGCAATTAAAAAAGAAGTTACCGTTGTTCCGGTCGGTTTTTCTTACGGAAAAGGCAAAAATAAGACCTTGAACGGTATGCAAATAGGTGAACCGGTTGTATTTAAAAGAGATAAAGATGTTACAACCGTAAGCCACGGCTCTGTTTTAAAATCAGAGTTTGGCGATAAAAGCCTCAAAGATTTCTTCTCAAAACATAAAGACGAAAATGATGTTGTAATCACATCAGGCGGTATTCCCGTTAGAAATAAAGAGGCAACCGATTATATCAAAGGAATTTTGTCAGACAACCTTGAAATCTGTGCGAAAGAAGCAAATAAAAAGCTTAAAACTCCGTTAAATGACAACACCCCTGAAATAGTTTAACAGCAGATTATAAAAATAATCTGCTGCATTAAATTATAAATAATTTGTAAGTTTTCTTTACTTATAATTACGTTTCCCGCCATTAATCCAAGGGGCAGCTTCCAAATCATCAATGTTATACTTCAAGATATAATCATTACCTGATGATTTTTTATACACCTTTGAATTTTTTTCGGCATATTGAACCTGTTTACCTTGTATAATATTGCCCTGATTGAAATAAGGCGTATAGTAATTAACTTTTTGTTGATTTTCATCCGCATTAGCTGCAAGCGGAGCAATCATAAGTAATGCCAAAATAAAAACTGCTTTTTTCATTTTATATTATCTCCTGATTAATTGTTGTTAATATTTTAGCATAGAAATTATTTTCCCGCAATCATGTAATTTTTCACGCCCCTGCAAACTGTCTAATTCGATTAAGAATGCAAAGCCGACGATATCGGCATTGAGTTTGCTTACTAAATTATATGCAGCTCTAGCAGTTCCGCCTGTTGCAAGTAAATCATCCACTATAAGAACTCTTTTGCCCGGTTCTATTGAATCTTTATGAATTTCAATGGTATCTTTTCCGTATTCAAGTCCGTAAGATTCTGAAATTGTTTCTGCGGGAAGTTTGTTGGGTTTTCTTATAGGAACAAATCCGCAGCTCATTTTGTATGCCATAGGCATTCCGAATATAAATCCTCGGCTTTCAATCCCTGCAATATAATCGATTTTATCATCTTTAAATTTATCGCAAAGATAATCAATCATAGCATGCAGAGTTTGAGCATCTTTAATTCCCGTTGTGATATCTCTGAATATTATTCCCTTTTTAGGAAAATCGGGCACAGCCCTAATCTTTTTCTTAACATCTTCTATTGACATTGTAGTCATTTTTTTATTTCTCCTTTATTAAGTTTTTAAGATTCTTACATTTTCAGAAGTTTTCTCAATTCTTCTTTTGCCTGTCTGATTTTATCTTTTGCCTTTTGAATTGCACGTTCATGCATTACAAGTCCGTGAGCAGTTTTGCCCCATTCCAAATCTTTTTTCTTGAACAGAATTTTAGCACCGATAAAGATTACAAGCGGGAACCATATAATAAAGACATAAGCCGATGTAATGACAGACTGAGTGAAAGCGTCGATTCTGCTGAGATTATCGTATTTGCGCAAAGCGTAGCGGAATGAGAGCATAAATGCTATACCGATTATAATGCCCATAATAACAGAGGACATTAAAACAGTCGGCGGTGCACCTTTTACAAAAATCTTTAATATCAATAAAAATATTTCAATAATGAACCATGTCGGCAATATAAATTCTGAAATATAAGCAATGGTATCAAGACGAACCCTCAACGACATTTTATTTGATGTCATGATTCCGCCGAAATATTCAAGATATCTTCTTATTGTCCCTTCAAGCCATCTTCTTCTTTGTCTGTACAAAGGCCAAAGATACATTATACCTTCTTCATAAACAATTGTATCTTTGCAAAATCTGACGTCCCAGCCTTTTATATGAAGTCTTGTAGATAAATCCAAATCGTCTGTTATAGTATAATTGTTCCACCCGCCGACATCTTCTAATGCTTTGCGTTTAATAAGTTCGCCGTTACCTCTCAATTCAACAGCGCCTTTAACCGCATCACGACTGACCTGACATGAAGTGTCCATTGTCATTTCATTATTCTGACATTTGGTTAGCAGGTTGATATCTTTATTTCTTATGACTTTTCTTGCCTGAACAGCACCGACATCATCAGGTTCAAGCTCATATACAAGATTTGTCAAAAAATCTTTATCCATTCTTGCATCCGCATCAAAAACCAAAACCGCTTCGCCTTTTGCAATTTTTAAGGCATTATTTAAAACGGCAGATTTGCCGGGGAACGCATTTTTATCTCTTACTAAAACTTTAAATCTTTCGCCATATACGGGCTCTAAGGATTTTAAAACCTGCGCCGTATTATCCGTACTTCTGTCATCGATTGCTATAACTTCATAATTCGGGTAGTCCATTTTGAAAACGGCTTCCACAGTTGCAGCGATGACAGAATCTTCATTGTGTGCGGGAATCATAACCGACACAAACGGTTTATAATTTTCGTTTTTAACTTTCGGGTGCTTTAATTCTTGCCTTGAATGTACTTTAGTTGCCAGAGTAGCGACTATAAAATATAGCGCCATAAGAGCAACAAGTATTCCAAGCCCCCAATCGGTGTAATTTTGGAAGATTATTATGAAAGCAGTAATGACTGCTATAAATATAAAAAGTAAGATTCTTTCTTTCATATCTTAAATCCCAATAATTATATTGTAGCAAAAATAAAAAAAATTTGCCTTAAAATTGAAAAATTTATTATCAACAAGCCTGAAATAAGCTCTATTATTGTAACGAAGTGTTAAAATTCGTAAATATACTTGCATTATGGGAAAAAATCCATATAATAGTATGGTACACAAGAAAAGGAGTTTAATTATGAACAAAGAAGAATTAGTACAAGAAATTTCAAAAAAAGCAAATGTTAGCCAAAAAGAAGCTGCATTAGTTTTATCATCATTGGTTGATACTATTCAAAATACTGTTAAAAAAGGACACAAAGTAACTTTGGTTGGTTTTGGTACATTTGAATCACGTAAGAGAGCGGCAAGAACAGGCAGAAACCCTCAAACAGGCAAAGAATTAAAAATCCCTGCTAAAACTGTTCCTGCTTTCTCTGCAGGTAAAAAATTCAAAGTTGCCGTTAACGGTAAGTAATCAGCTAACAAAAAATTAACAAAAAAGAAGTATCCTATTTGTGTTATACAGATGGGATACTTTTTTTTTAAGCATATTCCTGATATATTTAGATAGTTATAAGGAAAGAAGATTTTAGCATGCTTAGCGCATTATTTTCAACATTTATCGGTTGGCTTGAACATATTATATCAAACTGGGGCGCATGGGGTATTTCGGGTATAATGATGCTTGAATCATGCAACATTCCTATCCCGAGCGAAGCAACCCTGCCGTTTGCAGGCTATCTTGTGTCTAAAGGTGAATTAAACTTTCATCTTGTCGCATGGGCAGGAGCTATAGGGTGCTTACTGGGATCTATTCCGTCGTACTATCTGGGATATTTCGGCGGAAGAAAGTTTATTGAAAAATACGGGAAATATTTTCTTGTTTCTCAAAAAGACCTTGATGATGCTGATAAATGGGTTGAAAAATACGGCGATTGGTCATTTTTCTTATGCCGAATGCTGCCGATTGTTCGAACATTTATATCTTTGCCCGCAGGGATATTAAGAGCTAAGAAAAGATTTTTCTTTACTATGACATTTTTAGGATCGCTAATCTGGTGTTATGTCCTTGTATATGCGGGAATGGAACTTGGTGAAAATATCGAAAAAATTAAACCGCTATGGCACAAGTTTGATGAGCTCATTCTTTCAATATGCCTTGTACTGGGCTTATATTACATTTACAGACACGTTAGAAATTTCAAAAAGCATTCTTAAAATTGCTTTCGGACTTATGTTCTAAAACCGGAGCAATCGAACTTCTTTATCTATCGGATAAAACATTTTTGCAGCTTTTTTAAACTGTTGAGGATTTGAACTCACGTAAAATTCCTCATTGCCCGATTTTGTTGAAGTGCTGAGTAATTTACTGCTTTTCAAATCATCTGCAATGTATTTTGCAAAAGGTTTTGCAGGGTCAATAAATAAATTCTCGGGCGCAAATTCAGACAATACAGGCAGCAAATACGGATAATGAGTACAGCCTAATACTATTTTATCAGGTTTATTTTTGAGCATTTTGTCTAAATCCGATTTAATAACCTCAATACTTTGGGGTTCATTTATAATATTTTTTTCTACAAAGCCGGCCCAATCTGGGCAATATTGACCGTAAACTTTGATTTTTGAATTGAATTTTGAAATTTCATTCGGGTAAGCATGTGAATTTATGGTAGATTTTGTGGCAAATATCCCGAGGCGCTCAACATCAAGTAAAGATAAGACCTTTGCTACAGATTGAACAATCGGATACAATTTAAATCCATACAAATTTTTTATATCATTGTATACTGTTGAAGATGTAGTATTGCAAGCCATAACAACCGCTTTGCACCCGTTTTGGTAAAAGAATTTAAGAATATTTTTTGAATATGAAATAAGCTGTTCTTTTGTTTTTTCACCATAAGGAACATGAACGGTATCGCCGTAATAAAGATAATTTTCATTAGGCAAAAGTTTTTTAACTTCTTTTAAAACCGATAATCCGCCTACACCCGAATCAAAAAAACCGATTGGCGCATTATTTTCTTCTGAAGTAGTCATCTATACCCTCTACTATAGCTTTTGCGGTTGCATTTTTACGGGCTTCCGTAACAAGCTGACCTCTTTCCCATGCGTTGGAAATAAAGCCTATTTCGGCTAATACTGCCGGCGCTGTAGTATGATTTATAACATAAAATCTTGATTTAAACAAGCCGCGGTCTTTAGATTTCACATTATTAAGCATTGCGGCATGAATACATTTTGCAAGCAACAGACTGTTGTCTTTGTAATAGTGAGTTTCAAGCCCGGTCGGAGAATCGCTGTTGCTTGAATTTACATGTATACTTACAAAGATATCGGGATTAACCCTTTCGCTTATTGCAACTCTGTCTTTTAATGATACATAAGTATCGTTTGTTCTGGTCATTGAAACCACATACCCTTTGTTTCTTAACATCTTTTCAACACGTTTTGAAACATCAAGGGTTATATCTTTTTCATTTATACCGTTTCTTAAAGCTCCGTAATCCGTTCCGCCATGACCTGCATCAATTACGACATAGCGCTTTCCGTCATGCTTTCTTTTTGTAACAGCAGGCAAAGTTACGGGCGTTACCTTTATTTCTTGCTCGACATTTTCAACTACGGGTTTATATTCGCTTGGAATATGGAGTTTAATTCTTAAAGTCTTGCCGTTGCTGCCTAAATATACATCAGCTTCATACCCGCTTTTTACAGGCAAAGAGAACTTTGCACCTCCGTTTTTTATATCGGTCATTTCAAGCGTTTCAAACGGAGTTTTGCGGAGCTCTGATTTTATCGCACCGCTGTAATAGTTATCGACATTGTATAAATACAATTCGAATTTATCGCTTGTTCTGCTTACCCCGAATATCAACGGATTAGAAAAAGCCAGTTTCATGGAATAATTAAATTTATCGCCTTTTTCAGACGTTACTCCAATCATATTAACGGTTGAAAAATATAGATTAAGGGGACTTGTCGTTTTTGTATTAAGAATGGCAAGCTTTTGGGTATCATCGTAAATTACGGGAATATATTTTTCTGGGTTTGGAGTTTTTATGACAATTCTTGCCGTGCTGCTGTTAAATTGACCGATTCTTAAGACATCTGTTCCCAAGGCTATATCTTTGTTTCTCAAAACAGGGTTTACAACCGCATTATTAATATCAAGAACAAGCCTTGAGGGGTTAGCAAGATGTACGGGCTTTGCAAGCGTATACGTTCCGATTCCGTGAATAATCGGCGTTGTTCCTTTCAAGGTAACACTATCGATATAATATTTTGATCTTAGCATTAAAGCTTTGGTTGCAAGTATATTTTGCGAATTTTGGTTCGCATTTGAAACAAATGCCGAATTTATTTCACCTATTGTGTTTTTTGATTGATAAAGTTTTCGGTGAATATTTATATTCTCATACAGAGGATTTGTGCCGGACTCTTTGTAAACCTCTTGGAAATAGTAATTTGTCGGTTTTGGTCTTTCAAAAGTAACAAAAAGCGTATTATTTAACTTTTTTAACCCTATATCAGAAGGCGAAAAATTATCCGAATAATTGAGCGAAACACGCACAATATCAGGCATTCTTGAAATTTGTGTTACATGAACTTCTATAATATTGTCGCTATCAATAACATAATCTTTTGCCGAACCGTTTATTAAAGCAGGCTGCAAGTCAAAATACGCAATTTTATTCACCTCATCAACGGTAAGCTGAGGTTTGGGCGAAAATGCGGTATCGAAATTATCAAAAGTATTTAATGCAAGAAATGATGCCGAATCGTCAAATACAACGGAAGTAATATTCATCGATTGAGCGTAACATTGCATAAAGAACAAATTCAGGATAAATATAAATACTAAAAATAATTTTGAAATAATACGTTTCATGATATTCCCTATAATAATTATAAATAACAATACGATAATGGCAAATATGTTACGCCAAAAAGATTTTTACTTGAAAAAATAAAATGTTTTGAGTAAAATAAAGGTGTTGAAAGTTTAAATATAACTTATGCGCCCGTAGCTCAGCTGGATAGAGCGTTTGGCTACGAACCAAAAGGTCGGGAGTTCGAATCTCTTCGGGCGTAAGTTTTAAAAGATAAGGTCTGAAACCTTATCTTTTTACATATTGTATATCTTTAATTTCTATTTACTTATTTTACCAAAACGAAATCGCCCGAATGCACAATTTCAGAAAGAGCCGCAGCAACATCATTATCTAATCTCATGCATCCATGAGAAACTTTTTGCCCAATAGATTCGGGGTTATTATTTCCGTGGATATATTCTCCGTTATCCCCTCTTGCACCTGTATCAGGATCAACCGTGTATAAATGAAGAATATTCGGACCGAAAGAATCGGGATATTTTCTGCGTTTTGTCCATCTGCCCGCATTCTCATAAGGATATGTTTCAATATAGCCTACAACTCTTATTCCTCTATGCGTCGGAGTGGATTCTTTTCCCGTTGCAACCGAAAACGCATTTACAGCCTTGCCATTGTTATTATACAGGTAGAGAATATTATTATTTATATCAACAACTATTTTGGCTTTTTGCGCAACACCCCTAATTTTTATGTCAGGAGAAGGAGCAAACGCCAAAATTGTAGAATCAGAAACACCTTGAGGGGATACCCCAGTTTTTACAAATGTATCTTGAGGTGGTTGACTTTGCGCCATAGATTTACTCGGGGCAGAAAATACCAAAACACCAGTCAAAGCTGTTGCGCCAAGGGTATATTTTATTGCGGGGAAATTTATATTCATATCTTTTTTAAATATGGTAAAAATATTTTTTGCTAAAAAAAAACGGAACAGCTAAATATTAAGTTGTTCCGCTTTTCTTTTATGATTTGTAATTATAAATTACTTAATCAATTCGCCGACAGCTTTAAGAACTTGCATTCTTGTTGCAGCATCTTTTTCTGCTTCTGTATACAATTCTTCAGCGTGTTCAGGATTTGTCTTAGTAAGAGATTTATATCTTCTCTCACTTCTGATAAAGTCTTGATAGCTGCCTTTCGGATCTTTTGCATCCCAAGTGAACGGATGTTCAGATTCGGGGTTATATCTGTACAAAGGATAATAACCTGCCTCAACTGCACGTTTTTCTTCGGTTTGAGTCTTAGACATATCAATACCGTGTGCAATACAAGGTGCATAAGCAAAGATGATTGACGGTCCGTCATAAGCTTCAGCTTCTTGGAATGCTTTAAGAGTTTGTGCTCTGTCTGCTCCCAATGCTACTGATGCAACATATACATAACCGTATGACATGCACATCAAGCCCATATTCTTTTTGTATGTTTTCTTACCGCCTGTAGCGAATTTAGCAACTGCAGCAGTCGGAGTTGATTTTGATGCCTGACCGCCTGTATTTGAATATACTTCGGTATCAAGAACCAAAATGTTAACGTTCTTATTCTGTGCAACTACGTGGTCAATTCCACCGTAACCGATATCATTTGCCCAACCGTCACCACCGATAATCCAGATTGATTTATCAGTAAAGTAATCTTCAAGTTCTTTAATCTTAGCGCATGTCGGACACATATCATCTGCATGTTTTTCGAGAACTTCTTTTACTTTGTTTTGAGCTGCTACAGCTTCGGGAGTTTTTGAATTATCCCAATACTGCATAGCGTTTTCCAAAGCTTCTTTTACGTCAGGTTTTGCATTCGGATTTGCGATAACTTTTTCAACGTTTTCTTTCAAAAGTTCTCTGTTAGAATCAACAGCCAATCTCATACCAAAACCGAATTCGGCGTTATCTTCAAATAATGAGTTAGCCCAAGCCGGACCTCTGCCTTCTTTAGTCTTTGTATAAGGGATTGTCGGGAATGTGCCCGAGTAAATTGAAGAACAACCTGTTGCGTTTGCTACGATAGCATTTTCACCGAACAATTGAGAAACCAATTTAACATAAGGAGTTTCACCACAACCTGCGCAAGCTCCCGAAAATTCAAATAACGGTTTTCTGAGCATTGCACCTTTGATTGTCTTAGTTGTATTTTTGCCCATTACGTTATCAGGTAATTCATCAAAGAATTTTTCGTTTTCCTTTTCGCCTGCTGCAACTTCTTCTTCAATGGTTGACCATCTGAAAGCTTGTTTTTCAGGTGCCATTTTCATTGTAGGACATTGATCGGCACAAACGCCGCAACCCGTACAATCTTCGCAGTAAACCTGAACTTTGAACTGTTCGCCGTTTGCATTAGGTCTTGCATCAACCGTCTTGAATGTTGCAGGTGCATTTTTCAAGCTGTCTTTTTCAGCAAGTTTTGTTCTGACTGCAGCATGAGGGCATGCGGATGCACAAATACCACATTGCAAGCAGTTTTCAGAAATCCAATGAGGAACACGAGGAGCAATACCACGTTTTTCTAAGCAAGCTGTGCCTGTCGGGATTACACCGTCAACACTCATTGCTGAAACAGGGATATCATCACCTTTTTGTCTCATTGATGGTTCAATTACGTCTTTAGCGAATTTATCAGCATCTTTTGAAATCATTTCAACGTGTTCAGCGTGAGCTACACCGTCTAATGATTTAGGAACAACAACTTCTTCGGTTGCATCAACAGCTGCATCAATCAATGCTAAGTTCATATTAACAACATCGTCGCCTTTTTTCTTGAAAGTCTTGGTTGTCATAGATCTCATACCTTCATAAGCCTGTTCGAACGGAATAATTCCCGAAACTTTGAAGTATGCAACCATCATAACCGTATTAGCACCTTTACCTCTTAAACCGGGTTGTTGCTTAATAAGTTTTTCGGCATCAACGTTATAGAATTTGATATGTTTGTTGATGATAGTTTCTTGCATATCTCTTGTTAAGTGAGAGAATGCTTCCTCTTTAGACCACGGAGAGTTAAGTAAGAACGTACCGCCCTCTTTGATGCCTTTTAACAAATCATATCTGCCGATATAAGCATGAGCAGAACATGAAACAAAATCAGGCGCCGTGATAAGGTATGTAGATTTAATCGGTTTGTCCCCGAATCTCAAGTGAGAAACAGTAACACCGAATGATTTCTTAGAGTCATAAGCAAAGTATGCTTGAGCATCTTTGTTTGTATATTGACCGATAATTTTGATTGAGTTTTTGTTAGCACCTACGGTACCATCAGAACCTAAGCCCCAGAACATGCAGTTTGTAGTTCCTTCGGGTTCGGTAACGATGTGTTCTTCAATAGGTAATGATCTGTGAGTAACATCATCATTGATACCTACGGTAAAGCCGTGGAAACCATTCTTTTCAGAATGTTTGTAAATTGCAAGAACCATTGACGGCGTAAATTCTTTAGATGCTAAACCGTATCTGCCGCCGATTACCCTGATATTCTTGCCTGCTAAAGCAGCTGTTACATCTAAGAATAAAGGTTCACCGATAGCTCCTGGTTCTTTTGTTCTGTCTAAAGCAACAACTCTTTTTACAGAGGCAGGTAAAGCTTCATTAAATCTCTTAACGTCAAACGGTCTGTATAATCTTACTTTAACCAAACCGTATTTAGTGCCTCTTTTTGCATTCAAGTAATCAATTGTTTCTTCAATTGTTTCGCAGCCTGAGCCCATTGCAACGATAACGTCAGTTGCATCCGGTGCTCCGACATAATCGAACGGATGATACTGTCTGCCTGTTACTTTTGCAACTTTGTCCATATATTCTTGAACGATATCAGGAACGGCATCATAGTATTTGTTAGATGTTTCTCTGCCTTGGAAGTATACATCACCGTTTTGAGCACCGACCTTTGAAACAGGGTTTTCGGGTCTTAATGCTCTCTGTCTGAATTCTTCAATATATTTAGGTTCAACAAGTGATCTTATATCATCATAAGAAATTTCTTCGATTTTGTGAATTTCGTGAGAAGTTCTGAAACCATCAAAGAATTGCAAGAACGGAACTTTAGCTTTGTAAGTAGATAAGTGAGCTACAAGAGCCAAATCCATTTCTTCTTGAACGCTGTTAGCGGCTAACATTGCATAGCCTGTATCTCTGCAAGCCATAACATCGGAATGATCTCCGAAAATCGCTAATGATTGAGCAGCCAATGCTCTTGCCGCAACGTGAATAACATGCGGAAGCATTTCACCTGCAACTTTATGCATAACAGGAATCATCAAAAGTAAACCTTGAGATGCGGTGTAAGTAGAAGTCAAAGCACCTGCTGCTAAAGAACCGTGAACGGCTCCGGCTGCGCCTGCTTCTGATTGCATCTCAGCAACTTTTACTTCTTTGCCCCAGATGTTTTCTTTATGTTGTGATGACCATTCGTCAACCCATTCACCCATTGTTGATGAAGGTGTGATGGGATAAATTGCCGATACTTCGCTCAATGCATAAGCAATATGCGCTGCTGCGTAGTTACCGTCAACAGTAATTGTTTTTGCCATAGTATAATAACCTCCTTATTTAACTATATACATAATATCCACAACTATTTAAGTATATGATAATACAAACATATTTTTATTACAAAATATATTGTCGGTTTTTTGTGTTTTATTTAAAATAATGTTAAATATTGTAAAAATTGTAAACATAAAATTCGAGATTTAAGCAATTTTAAATCTTTACGAAATTTAATGCGTTTGAAATAAGGACTTTTATATATGTTAATTACCCCGTTAAAATTAAATTTATCTACCCCTCAAAATGTTAAACACGAAAATAATTATCCTCAAAACAGAATAAATTATTTCCACTCACAACCCGCAAAAGATGAAGTATCATTCAGCGGTAAGCTTCCGAAAGTCGATAATACTTTCTTTAGTGAAGCGCTCGGAAGAAGTTATGATGCAGGAAAACCAAAATTCATTGCAATTGCAAGAGAATTTCATGCCTCATTAAAAAGAGTTGCAGCAAAACTTCAGGCATACGGATTTACTTATGATGATGCATACAATACTGCACACCCCGTTAAAACCAAAGCATCATTTCTTGATAAATCTAAAAGACAAGGCAGCGTTCAGGATATAATCAGGGGAACAGTTTACTGGCAGGATCAGCAGGATATTCCCGCATTCAAAAAATTTCTTGAAGAAATGAAAAAAGAAGGTTGGGAAATTGCACCTTTGCGTAAACGTGATCCAAATACCGACGGATTTGTTAAAAATAAAAGAGGTTCTATTATAAAATTCCCCGATTTAGAAATAAGACAAAACGGCATAACGGAAGAATCTCTTGCACCTTTAGGCGAATTTTTACAAAGAGCGGAAATTTCTAAACCCCGTTCATCAACTTATGCCGATTGGCAGATGCGTTTCATTTCAACCAAAGAAAAAGGCATGCGTGAAGGACGTCAGGATTGCGAAGTAATTTTCTTATACGGTCCTCATTATAAAGATGCAAAAGAAATTGAACATACTTATGTATTTGAGCCTTGGAGAAAATTAAGAGAACTCCATGTTGATATGAATCCGACAAATCATCAAAAAAATTCAAGCGGATTTACGATTGCAGAAAACGTATCGGAAATCCACAAAAGACTTGTTCAATTCGTTTCTCACCCGTTATTTACAAACGCATACAATGCAGATTTAAAAAACAAAAATGCAATTAAATTACCCGTAGAAATAAGTAATTCATATTGCAATTTGATTATGAACTATGCAAAATCAATTGAAAAAGCACTTAAACCCTATTACAAAGAAAAAGCCGGTTTAATTGCAAAAGATGAACAGGTTGCCGAATTGATTAAACAATCACCCGCATATCTTATTCGTGAAGATAAAAATATTTCAGCAAAAGAAATTAAAGATAAACGTGCAGAATTAAAAGAATATCTTGATAAATGCCAGCAGGACGATATTGCTCTTGTCAGAGAAGTACGTGCAATGCTGCAAAAAACAATTGATAAATTCGGGCTTAAAGACTAAACGTTTATTATTGCGACATTTTCAATATGATAGGTATGACAGAACATATCAAACGGCTGTACCGATTCGACTTTTGCACCTTTTTGACACAGATATTTTAAATCCCTTGCAAGGGTAGACGGATTGCATGATACATATATAATTTTACCTTTGGACAGGTCATAAGCCCTATCTAAAGATTTTTCGCTGCAGCCTTTTCTCGGGGGATCTAGAATAACAGCATTAAATTTGCGCTTTTCATTGTCTAAATATTCGCCCGCATCGCCGCAATGAATTTCAATATTTGAAATATTATTTAACTTGGAACTCAAGATTGCAAGTTCAACGGATTTTTTATTTTCTTCAATTGTAACAACCTGCTTTGCTTCGTCGCTGAGGCAAATTCCGAATGCACTTATTCCTGCATAGGCATCAAGGATTGAGGCGTTTTTAAAATTATTTATAATGTATTCTTTTACATATTTGAAAATATTTTCTGCGCTTTTGGGGTTAACCTGAAAGAAAGTTTGCGCAGTAATCCTGAATGTTTTATCAAGGATTTTTTCTTCAATATAATCTTTCCCGCAAACGCATTTTGTAAAGTCCCCTAAAATTACGTTTGATTTTTTCGGATTGAAATTAACACACACTCCCGTTACTTTGTCGAATTTGTTATATATAACATTACAAAAATCAATTACGTTATTTGATATATTTGAGCCGTCAGAATTTAAGACAAGCGCTACAAGGTTATTGCCATTGTATGCGGAATTTCGTATTACAATATGCCTTAAATCGCCTTTGTGAGATTTTTCACGGTATCCGCTTATATTAAATTTCGGCGCCGTTTCTTTGATATATTCAATTATTTCATCGCAAATTTCAGGCTGAATAGGACAATATTTTATATTTACGATTTCATGGGTTTTATTTTTATAATATCCCGCAATTATCCTTTTTGAATTTTTGGTTTCGGTAATGGGATATTGAATTTTATGTCTGTAATTTTTAATTTGAGGACTTGGAACAGGCATGGGTACATCTATATCAAGAGCGCCGATTTTTTTAAGAGTTTCTTTTACAACTTGTCTTTTAATTTCAAGCTGATAATCATAATCAATAAATTGCAATTGACATGCCCCGCAAACTTTTTGCATCGGGCAAAACGGCTTCAACCTGTAAGGAGAGGACTCAAGAAGTTCAACCACCTTTGCCCTTGCATAATTTTTAGTAAGTTTTGTTATTTCGATTTTAACCTTATCCAAAGGACAAACATCATCAACCATTACCAAAAAATCGTTGATTTTTGCAAGTCCTACACACAAATTGCCAAGTTTATCTATTGTTACAATATAATTATCGCCGATATTCATAACTGAATTTTAACACGAATATATTAACAAATTTTTATATGTATGATATTATTGAAATATAGTCTTATAAGGGGTCTTTATGAAAAAAACATTTATTACGCTGTTATTTTTAATTCCGTTTTTAACAGGCTGCGCAAGTGTAAACACAAATTTAACCATAAATAAAAACAAATCAGCCGTTGTTACGGTAAATCTTAAAACTGATAAAAAAGCATCATCAAAAGATTTATCAACAATAAAATCAAATTATAAAAAATTTCTTGATAAGAATTACAAAATTACAAACAATTCAACAAAGAAAACTTTCAAATATAAAGCCGTAAAAACGGTTAAAAATTTGAAAAAAGAAGATATAAACCTTTCCTCTCTCGGTTTTAATACGAAATTGAAATCAGGAAGATATGTTGATATCAAACATAATTTCTTTGTAACTTCATACAATATTAACATGGTTTATGATCTTAGAGCACAGGTTACTAAGATTAAAAAAGCTAAGAAAAATGCCAAAACTTCTAATGCAGGGTTAACACCCGAATATTTTCAAAAATATGCGGATAAAGATTTGGTCGTCGATAACAGCATAAACCAAAGAGCTGATATTGCGGAAAACTTTGAAAGTAATGTTATATCTCAAAAAGAGGCATCAGAAGATGCCGATAACGCTCAAGCCGATAAAAAAGTCCAAAAGCCGCACGATAATTTAAGCGATTTTGGAGCAAAGTTTTCCGTAACCCTGCCTATGCCCGCATCTTATAATAATGCTGACGATTCAAAAGATAATACATATTATTGGAATATTAAAAAAGATGAGCCTACGGAAATTAAGCTGCAATATGTGGTTTACGGCGGATTTGCGATAACATTTATTTTGCTTGTCGGCGTGCTGCTTTTGGTTTACCTTGCAAGAAGAATCTGGCGCCACGACACCCTTAAAAGAATCGGAAATAATAATTAAAAAACGGCTTTCAACACAAAAAATGAGAATAAATTACGCCTTACTTTACCATTTTATTTAAATTAAGCACAAAAAAAGAGCCTATCGGCTCTTTTCAAAATGGTGGGCGTTGTAGGACTCGAACCTACGACCCTCTCCTTGTAAGGGAGACGCTCTACCAGCTGAGCTAAACGCCCTCATTTCATTTGGTTTGCACTCAGCAAAAATATATTACCAAGAACAAAATTTACTGTCAAGAGTTTTGGAACTTTTTATTTATTTTTTCGTCAAATGTTATGTAATTGATTTTTAGATGATATATTGAGGAGATAGCATGGATAGTGATGTAATTTCGTATGAGAAATTGGATTTGGGAGAAAATTATAAATCTTTTGACAATGTTGTAAGAGAAGATGATATATTACAAGACTACCTGAAAGAAATAAGCAAATATAAACTGTTGAAACCTAAACAAGAAAAAGAGTTGGGGCGTTTAATAAAAGAGCAAAAAGACAATATCGCAATCAGAAAACTTGTTCAGTCCAATCTGCGCCTTGTTGTAAATATTGCAAAAAGATACACGGGGCGTGGAGTTCTTTTTATGGATCTTGTGCAGGAGGGTTCTATCGGGCTTATGAGGGCAGCTGAGAAATTTGATTATCGCAAGAATTTTAAGTTTTCAACCTATGCGACATGGTGGATTAAGCAGGCTATCGCAAGAGCAGTTGCGAATAACGCAAAAACTATCCGCATTCCTGTTCACATGTTAGATAAGATTAAGAAATTTAAAAAAGCTCTTGCGCATTTAAATGATGTATTCGGACGGACTCCGACAGATGAAGAAATTTGCAGCGAGATGAGAATAACAGAAAAACAACTTGCAAAAATTAAGCATTCAATTATTCTTGACCCTTTGAGCATTGAAACACCAGTAACAGACGACCTCAATTTGGGCGACTTTATAGAAGATAAAATTACGCATTCACCAGATAACACCTTGAGGCAAAAGCAGATTGAAGAATCAATTCCCGAGCTTTTAAAGAGTTTAACAGCAAAAGAACGTCAAGTAATCTTGCAAAGGTTCGGAATTAATTCTACAGCGCAAAAAACATTACTTGAAGTCGGAGAAAATCTCGGATATTCAAAAGAAAGAATACGGCAACTCGAAGTGCAAGCACTCAGAAAAATGAGCACAAACCCGAAAAGCAAGCATTTTAAAGATTTGATAGAAAGTTAAAATTTCGCTAAGAAATTATTGTCGAATTTTGCTATGGCGGTAAACTTTTATTGTGCCGTAACATTGTAGATTAACTTCTAAAATTATTTTGCAAGCAGAGATTTAGCAAATTCAATAGAACGGTCATTTATGTCGCCGCCTGCGAGTTCGGCAAGCGCTTTAATTCTGTTCTCGCCTTGCAAAACATAGACTTCAACTTTAGTTTCATCTTCTTGCGATTTGCGCACATAAAAATGCTTATCGGCCTTTGATGCAATGATAGGCTGATGAGTAATCACAATGACCTGATGAGATTTGCTTAAATTTTCGATTTCGTCTGCAACGCTTTGTGCAGCGTGTCCTGAAATTCCCGTATCAATTTCATCAAAAATAACCGTATCTATATCGTCCGTATTTGCAAAAATCGATTTTATGGCAAGCATTACTCTGGAAATTTCTCCGCCTGATGCTACTTTAGCAAGAGGTTTTAAATCCTCGGAAACATTTGTTGATATCATAAATTCGACATTATCAATGCCGTCAGGCAAAAGGTCATCTTTTGGCGTAATTCGAATTTCAAATCTTGATTTCGGAAGTTCAAGAACCTCCAGTTTATCCTGAATTAAAACAGACAGAACCTTAGCATAATCACTTCTGCTTTTGCTTATTAGCTGTGCAAGCTGCATAAGTTCATCTTTTAAAGTATTTATTTTTGAGGTTAATTCTTCTATATTTTTTGTCGAAAATTCAATTTTTGAAAGTTCTTCGCTTGCATCATTATAAGTTTTTTGAACGGCTTCAAGGCTTCCGCCGTATTTCCTTTTCAATTTATCCAGTACAAACAGTCTTTCTTGAATATCATTTAATCTTTGCTCATCGCTATTGAGATTTTGCGAATAATCTCTCAAATAAGATGCAATGTCCCTCAAAGACTCATTGACCGCAATAAAATCATTATTTATATCTTCAAGTTTCGGGTCATAACCTGCAGCTTTTGACAAATCATTTTTTATTTTTGACAAAGTTTCAATAATTGATTCATCATCGCCGTTTATTGTCCAATAAGCACTTCCGGTCAACTCTTTTAACTTTTCAGCATTATTTAAGACCTCAAGTTCGTTTTCAAGTTCGGTATCTTCATTAGCCGATGTGATTTGCGCATCTTCGATTTCATTTATTTCAAATTTGAGGAAATCAATTTGAGATTGAGCAGCATTTGCCGTTCCTTGGGCTTCAGATAATTGTTTTTGCAAATTGGAATACTCTTTATAAAGCTTTTTATATTTTGCTAATGTTTCACCATAAAAATCCTTTGCATAAGCATCAAGCAAAGTAATATGATATTGCGGCTGCAAAAAAGTATAGGTTTGGTGCTGAGAATGAATATCAACAAAAAGAGTCCTCAGCCTTTTTAAAAGTTCCTGATTAACCATTGTGCCGTTAATTCTTGAACGCACGCTGTTTTGAGTAATCTCTTTTGAAATGGTAATTTCTTCTCCGCAATCATCTATCCCGTTTTGTTCAAAAATTTCAGAAACGTCATGATGATTTTCAAGAATAATCTCAATCAAAGCTTTGTCGCAGCCCGTTTTTATAACATCTTTTGAAACCCTGTTAGAAAAAACAAGATCAATAGCGTTAAGCAATATACTTTTACCTGCGCCCGTTTCGCCCGTAATAACATTTAAGCCTTTGTCAAAATTGGCACAGAGTTCATCTATAAGTATATAATTTTTTAGCTTTAACTGTTTAATCATAATCTTACGCTATTTTTAATTTTTGGGAAATTATAAATTTTTGCCGCAGCATTTTTTGAATTTTTTACCGCTGCCGCATGGACAAGGGTCATTTCTGCCGATTTTTTTAGACAAATCAATCTGAGGTTTTTCTTCGTTTTCTTCAATAATACCGAGCGTCTTTGAAAAGGCATTTGATCTGTACAAAACCGTTGTTGATGACATGATTTTGTTATTCAAATATTTTCTTTTGTATTTTTGAAGTAATTCATCTAAAGTATAATTTTTGCCTAATACTTTGTTTACGATTTCCATAAAATTCGGGTGTTTTTCAGCCACCGTTCTAATTATGTTTGCGCCGAATTTATCATTTTGCAGGAAGTATTTTATACATTCAGCATAACCTGAGATCTTTGTATAATCATCTGCTTCAAAGATTTTGTTAAACGTTCCGAAAAAAGGAACGGCATACATACCCAAATCCTTATCGTAGATAATAGCAACATCATATTCTTCGTTGTGAGAAGAAAATCCGCCAAGAGAATTTTCAAGGAAATTATCATAAGAATTGTTAAATTCGGGGATTGAATAGAACTTGTATTCTTTCGGTTCTTGAATTAAAGACGAATAATCATCTTTCTTGCCGCATTCGGCAAAATCATTAAATTTCCCGATAAGTTCATCAGCTTTTTTATTTGTAGTAATGACAACGGGCGTTCCGAAGTAATCCATGAATTTTTTATAAATATCAGCAACATCCTGTTCGATTTCTTTTTGCTTTTCGGGATTGTCCAGATAAACAAGCTCGGGATTTTCAATAATTTTAGCAACAGCAAATCTGTATGCATCCGATTTTCTTGAAGAGGGTAATACGCCTGATATTTCAAGAAGATAATAAATTCCGTCAATTTTTACAATTCTTGCGATGATAAACTCTCCGCACCCTAACCCTCTGAATGCCGTCATTTTCATAAGAGATGTAACTTGATAGACTTTCTCGTTGACGATATTCAAGAAGTCAAAACCTGATTTATTAATTCTTTTGATTTCAAAAACAGAAGATATAGAGTCTTGCATTGCTTCTACAATTTTCTTTTCATCTTCGGATAAATCAGGATTATTTTCTATATAGAGTTCTGGAACACTTTTATAATCTTCGCCGATATTACGTTCAAGAATATATGTAAAACAAGCGGATTGAAACGAAACCCTGTTATTTGCGTTTGCTCCGATTGTTCTTAAATATTCATTAAAGTCATCTTTTATATCCTGATGAACCTGAATGAAATTTGCAATATTTTTTATAACGTTATTTATTTGCTCCATGCGTGATTGTAAATTCATTTTTATCCCTCTTATTTTTAAAGTATTCAATGTCAAGATTACTATTAATTCAGTTAAAACACAAATATATTAAGCTTATGTATAATTTGTGTCAATTAGTCCGTAATTTATTTTTAAAGATATAACTTAATCAACAAGTTTGAAATCACCGTTCTTTTTGATATGTTCAACCAGACCGCCATCATTTAAAAGCTTTATCATAACGGACGGCAAAGGTTCTATTTGAATAACCGCTCCGTTTGTAAGGTCTGTTATTACACCCTTTTTTATATCAATATCAAGTTCATCACCGTCATCAATCGCATCGGTATCGCATTCAATTGCAAGCAAACCGATATTTATGGCGTTTCTGTAAAAAATTCTTGCAAACGATTTCGCAAGTACAGCGCCTACTCCCGCAATTTTCATAATTCTCGGAGCATGTTCTCTTGATGAGCCTAAACCAAAATTATGTCCTGCAACAACAAAATCACCTTTCTTAACCCGAGATGCAAAAGTTTCATCAGCATCTTCCAATACATGTTTTGCAAACTCGTTTAAATTTGAACGCAAATGGTATAATCTTCCGGGGGCAATGTGATCTGTTGATATGTTATCTCCGAATTTGAAAGCTTTTCCTTTCATAATATACTCCTTTTTATACATCGGCATAAATAAACCGAAACAAACGCTTATTTTATAATTATATTACAAAATAACAAAGACTTCACCTTTGTAATATTTATCAATGTAGGATAAATACAAAATTCTTCCCGCTACCATAAAAACAAAAACTATGGTATAATCATTTAAAAGAGGTAAAGTTATATGTATTTTAAAAGAAGATGTAAAATAACGTTTTTATGCAACGGAGCAACCATATATTCAGAAGAAGGCAGATTTTCCGATGCTTTAAATTATCCGCCGTTATCTGATTTAGGGGTGGAAGAAACAGAAAATATTGTTAAATATTTAAGAGACAGAGCAATAAAAAATGATGCGATATATTCATCACCCGCCTTGCGAACCAAGCAATCGGCAGATATGATTGCGGGATTTTTCAAGCAGGATTATGAAGTAGTTGATGAATTAACCCCCAGAAAATGCGGTTCATGGAACGGCAAGACTTATGAACAAATCCTTGCAAAATTTCCTGACGGCTTAACCGATGCTCTGATAAATCCGGATGAGGAAAAAGCTCTCGGCGGAGAAACAAATCAGGATTTCATAAAAAGAATTAAAACCGTTATAGACGGGCTTGTTGAACGTAACATAGGTAATAGGATTATCATTGTAACACATCCTGACGTTATTCAGGCTGCAATATGCGGAGCGCTTGAAATCCCGGGAGATAAGCTTTTCAAAATCTATGTAAGAACAGGTAGCGCAACACAAATAAGCTATTTTGAGAAATGGTCAAGTCTTGTATACTGCGACCACGTTCCGCTGTAAAATGCCTCTGCGAACCTGACAGATTTAACAACTATAAAAAGAGGGTATCATAATTAAATGATACCCTCTTTTTTAGTTTGAAAACCAATTATTTTAAATTAGTCATTATTTTCAGAAGTTTTTTCAGCTGAAGCACCGTCTTTATTGATATCTTTTATGCTCAATGCGATTCTATGTTCTTGCGGAGTGAATTTCTTAATAAGAACTTCGACATTGTCGCCGACTTTGAATCTGTTAAACGGATTAACATTTTCTTCTGCCATTTCAGAAACAGGAAGCAATGCCTCTACTCCGGGGAAGATATTAATAAATGCGCCGAAACCTGTTACTTTGTTAACTGTTCCGTTGATAATTTGTCCTTCTTTGAACTGACCCTCAATTTGCTGCCAAGGATCTTCACCCATTCTCTTTAATGACAAAGAAATTCTTTTCAATTCGTTATCAATTTTGATAATTTTAACTTCCAATTCCTGACCTAAAGAAATTACGTCTGACGGATGTTTAATTCTTGACCAAGAAATTTCAGAGATAGGAAGTAAACCGTCAATTCCGTTGATATCAATGAATGCGCCGAAATCAGCAATTCTTACTACCTGACCTTTAACAACATGTCCTTCTTCAAGTGATGCAAGAATATTATCAACAACCTGATCTCTCTGTTCGGCAATAGCTTGTCTTTGAGATAAGATAAGTTTATTTTTCTTAGGATCAGCTTCCAAAACTTTGACTTCAATTTTTTGATCCAAAAGACCTTCAAAAGGTGTGCCTGTTCTCAATTGAGAAGAAGGAATGAAACCTTTCAAACCAGCAACGTCAACCAATACACCGCCTTTAACGACTTTTTCGACCTTAGCCAAAATGATGTCGCCTTGAACTTTTGCATCGTTTAATTGTGCCCAAGCTTGAGCAAATGCCAATCTCTTTAATGATAAAAGCATACCGTCATCATCTGTTTCTTCTTTTAATACGTAAAATTCTTTAGTATCGCCGATTTCAAGTTCGGGAGTTTCCTCAGAAGAAGAGGCAATTTCTCTGTCAGGCAAAAATGCTTCTGTCTTTGTTCCGTGAACGCTTACCAAATAACCGTCTTTTTCTCTTTTTAAAATTGTTCCCTCAACGATATCTGCTACCGAGTTGGTTTTTGAAAAACTTTCGTCCAATAATTTTTCAAAATTATCTAATGTTGCTTGTGCCATTTTGTTTTTCTCCTTTTCTTTTGTTTATTTAAACATTAGTATTTGTTTTTCTACGTCATCAATTATGTTTTGCGGAGTTGATGCACCCGCTGTAATGCCTATATTTAAAGCATTTTCTATATCATTTTTATACGGTTCAAGATCTTGGGATTTTTCTATATGAATCGTATTCGTAATTTTTTTTGAAATATCTGCAAGATGAGTGGTATTTGCACTTTTTTTTGAACCAACAACCACCATCAAATCCGATTCCTGCGCAAGTGAACCCGCCTCGGTTTGGCGCATGCGGGTGCTCGGGCAAATAGTATTTGAAATATGCAGTTCCTTTGCAATAGTCGTTAAATATTCTATAATCGGCAAAAGCGTTGAATAAGTTTGAGTTGTTTGAACAACCACACCGATTTTTTTATTGTTTTTTAATTCCTGTTCGTGCGCTTTTAATTCATCAACACTTGCAGCAACAATGACATTATCGCCAAATTGCTGCGCATTACCTTTTATGCCGATAACTTCAGGATGCTGCGCCTTGCCGACAATTACAAGAAAATACCCCTGTTTAACAAGTTCAACCGCTTTATCTTGAACGGCTTTCACATAAGGACAGGTTAAATCATAAGGTTCAAAGCCTGCATTTTTGATTTGTTCGATAACTTCAGGGCTTTCACCATGTGTGCGAATAATACAAATTCCATCGCCTTTGTCAGGCAGAGTTGTTAAAGTTTTTATACCAAAATTGCTCAAATCATCAATGACTTGAGAATTGTGGATAAGCTCGCCTAAAATGTATACGTTATTATCAGGATTATGCGCTTTTATATCTTTTGCTGTTTCAACGGCTCTTTTTACACCGTAACAGAAACCTGCATTTTTTGCTATTTTAATATTTTTATTATTCGGCAATTTAAAATTGTCTTCTTTCAAATGGACTCGGAAGTAAAGATTTACTTCCTGTAAACCCATTACAACATAAAAAACATATTAAATCAAGCACTAAACCCAATAAGATTTAAATTTTTCGCTGCGCTGTTTCCAGTTAGGTAATATATTTGAATTTAAACCGATATTTGATTCAAAATCGTCAGGCTCATTATTGTTGTTCGTTGCAACATAATTTGAAGCTTTAGCCTGTCCCTGGATGCGGCGCATCCAGTTATCCCCGCCCGGCATATCAGACGGATTTGTAATCGGCTGCGGGTTTATCATTTGCAAATCCGCAACATCCATATACTGCTGAGCATCGCCGCCCAAGATGTTATAAAACTCTTTTAAACTAGCCGTGTTACCTGTTTTTCTCAAATCTGCAAACATTGTAGATAATTGACGGGCATCAGCATATCTTATAATATCTTTTTTCTCAATATTTAAACTTGCAAGAGTGCTTGCAGGCAATGATTTAATCAATGCGGGATTAAGTTTTACCAAATAACGGATTAAAGGAATGTTTTGACCGACAGAACTTATAAATCCGATAATTGTTGCCGTATCTTTTGTCGAAAGAACCTGAATAAATTTTTGTTGATATTCGGCACTAATTGTACCGAGTTCATTGTATACCGTGCCTAATTGACCATTTTGAGCAGCAGTTTTAATTTTTTCGATTTTCTCAGCAGGAATTGAAACGCCTTGAGTTTGAACTTCTCTTACGGTTTCATTTGCTACTTTTGCAACATCTTCTTTTTGCTGTTGTTCGGTTTTTTCGCTTGCTTCTTTTCTTGCGCTGTCAACTTTTTTTGCAGCGGCAACTTCTTCTTTAGCTTTTTGGGTATTTTGCTTTTCTGTCCAAGCTTCGACTTCTTTTTGAATTTTTTCTGTTGTAGCTTTTGCAGCCAAAGCAGCGGCATCTCGTTTAGCTTCAGAGTCAGCAACAAGCATTTGATTTATTGCAGCCTGATATTTCTTTTGAGTGTCGGTTGAAACGTAAGTAAATGCTTTTTGAGTCGTTTGAGTTGACGATGTCGTACGTTCTGTTCTGTCTGCTTTAGAAGAGCTCGAAGAATTTGACGAGGAAGTAGATGATTGACTTTCTTGGGTTCTGTCTGATGATGAAGATTGAGCGACTTCTCTTTCGTAAGAAGTTTGCCCCGTTTGACGAGCCTTGTTTATAGAACTGATTTGTTCTTGAGAGTAACCGTTGTTGCGAATTGCATTATCAACATAGCTGCTGTATTGAGATTTAACGCTTGAATCAACGTATTTTTCAGCCGCAGCTAATCCCTCGGTTACAGATGCATCACTAATTGTCGAATAGTATTTTGCATCATTTAACTGTTGCTCAGGGCTGCCTGTTTTTATAAAGAATTTTGTTGATAAAGATTTCTTTGCGGAAGAAATATCGGCACTCGTTGCCATATAATTTCTGTATTCCGTTCTGTCAGCTGTATTATAATAGGTATTAATACTGTTTGTTCTTGCTTCACCAAATAAAGCATACGCTTCATCGCTTTGAGCATGAGCAAGTTGTTTCATTTGGTTTAAATCAAAAAATTGTGCAGTCTTTTTCTCAAGAGAATTGATTTTATTTAACTGCGCTGTTGACATGAAATTTACATTTTCTTTACGACAAGCAGCTATACCATTTTCTATGTGAGAGAATGTATTTACATCACCGTTTGCCATAGACTGTGCCATAAACAAATCAGCTTTATCAGGAAACATATGTGCAATCTGCCTATTAGCTTCTTCAACAGTAAAATGTTTCTCATCTATTAAGAACTTATGCAACATTTTTATTTCTACATCTGAGCTGAAAGAATTTCTAAAGTAGGTATCATTTAATTCTTGTATAAGTTCTTTACGCTCTTTACCCGCAAATTTGGTTTTCATATATTCTTCGGGAGTTTTATTGACAAGCATACTTTTATTAACCAAACTGCCCATATTTGCTTCTTGATTTAATACTTCTGCCGAACCTGTTTTTTCAAGTTTAATATAATATTGATACAACTCTTTGAGTTCGGGAGTATTAAGCTCACCGTTTTTATTCATTAGTTTTAATTTATTTGCAATATCACGTTCGGTAATTGTGCCTTCTTTGTCTATACTTAAATAGACTTTCGCTTTCGTTTGAAACGTTTTCATTGTTTCCTTAACTTTTGGATTGTTTGTCTTGATTTCATCAAGATTAATGTTATCCGCAAGTTTTGCAATAAATTTCTGTTGTTCTTTGGTATCAGTTACAAGCTTTGATACATCAAGATTTTTATCTTTCTTTATCTGATCAAAAGCTGCCAAAATCAATTTATTAAAAGTTTCTTTATCTTCTTTTAATACTTTGGGATCAATACCAAAGATTTTTTGACCGTAAGTTTCTATTTTACTTTCTATATATGCTTGTTTTTCATTAAGCGATTTCAACTCTCTATATTTTGGATCATTCTGAGTCAAAACAGTATCCATAATTTCGTTTAATTGCTGAGCTGATGACTTCTTCGGGTCATTGAGAATTTTTTCAAAAACCTTATTTAATTTGTGCATAGGTAAATTATCAACTCTGTTATTTAATTCGGTTTTATCCAAATTTATCTCGATTTTATTATTTTTTGTAGAGTTGATTTTGTCGCCTTTAACACCTGCATCAGTTATAAATTCTGCAAGCTCATTAAACATGACCTCTCTTTGTGCTGAAGTCATGTCTTTTTTTAAATTTCTTTTATCCCTAAAAGAGGATATAAGCCCATCACGATATTTTTGTTTATCTTTTTCGCTTTTTAATGCCGAATAATTTGAATCATTTTCGTTTAAATACTTATCTATAACTCTTGAAGTTTTTTCATAAGCGGTTCCGCTTTTCGAATACACCTCTTTATATTCTGACATCTTGCTTTCTGCAGCCTGCTCTTTTAAAGTCTTTGGCTTTGCTTTTGTGTCATCAGGGGAAATGGTTTCTTTATTTTCTGTTTTAGGATTTTTTCCAGCCTGTTCTGTTTCATAAGCTTTTAATAAATTCTGAACTTCTTTATCATCAGTTTGAGATTTTTGCAAGAAATTAAGTAATTGTTCAGGGGTTGTAATGCCCAATTCTGCATACTTTGCTTTATTTTTTTCAAGTTCTTGCTCTAATACCGTAGATTTTATTTGCTGTGTATCGGCACTCTTTACAGGCTGTTGAGATTTAGCAGCTGATAATCTCCCTGAGGCATCAGAAACTTCTGATTTTTGTTTGTTTTTGTTAACTAATGGAATAGGAGCAGATTTTTTTGCAGCAGGAGCAGCTGAAACAGTCGGCTGAGATGCCGTTGTTACAGTAACTGCTTTTTGAATTTTCATTTCATCTGTTGCCAAAATTCAATTCTCCTTGCACATAGCATTATCACTTACTATATATTCAAAAACATGCAAAATGACTGATATTCAGGTTTTAGGCATATTGTTACAATAGTTAACATTATATATTATTAAAAGAATTTTTCATATCTTTCATTCTTACGATCCATACAATGAGGAGATGAAGTTTCTGAATAAGTTATTTTTGTTTCATTATTCAAATTAGTTGAATTATTTAAGAAATTAACAAGTCTATCGGCAGTATCAATATCAATAGGTTCTTCATCAGTATAAACACCAATGTTATTACCTTTACTGTCAATCATCGGACCAAAAACCTTGACTGCATAAAAATCATTATCATCTCCGGTATTATGATAAACCAATTCTCGAACTTCTTCAGGTTTAACATACGCACTCTTTGGCGGCGTAAAACCTCTGGTTATAATAAATACATTTGATACATCTTTACTATAGTCATATCCTTTTTGCTTTTCAGCAGCAAAAACCATATCACATTTATGGTAACTTGCGGTTGCAGGAGCGGATGAGACAACCTTATACAGAGTGCTTAAACTTTTCCATCCGAACGGTGCATCTGATTGTTGTGCTTCTCTAACTGCAGGGAAATCGGTGAATGTTGCTTCATCAATTTCAGGATCAGACTTAGTTTGCGCAACTTCAATTTTATTACCCTCAATCGGTTTTGCGGGAATTGAAGAATTTAATGTCGCAGGATTTGCCGCAAGCAAAACAATCACGGGAACTCGCACCGCATTTGATCTTATAACATCAGATATATTATTGTTTGAAGTTTTTTCTTCACTCCCTTTAAATTTAACACTATTATTTAAACCGCTAAAATTTGTACCCGTAATTGCATTAACTTTCATTATTAACCCCTTTCGTTTTACCGACTTTATTATATCAATCGTTGCAGAATTTGTAAATAAAGATATACGATTTTCATATATCTTTACGATATACATTAATAAACCCGAACAAAATATTTTTTGCGCTTTTGATAAATTTAAGAAATATTAGTTAATTTCCTGCATTCGTTTATTAAAAAATCTTTTCCGGTGTGTCTTTCAATAAAATCCCATGGCAAGACTTTATCAAACGAATAATTTTCAAGCGCAAAATAATCGGCATCAATTTTTAATTCTTTTGCGCAGCTTTTAAATGCACCCAATTTGCCGCCCTTTTTATAAACATCAATCATAAAATCAGCAAGAGTTCCATTTCCTCTTGATAAAACAGCCTGCCAATAATCCCATTTAGGGCTCGAAACGGATACCCCGACCCCGATTTTGCGCATTTCCTTTTCAAGATATTTTGATTTTTTCTCTAAGCTTTTATTGTCCTCTCTGCCATACCATTGGAACGGGGTATTAGCCTTCGGAACAAAAGTAGAAAATCCGAAACTTATTTCAAATCCTTTAAAAGTAGCTTTTATTCGTTTTGCAAGATTTATCAATTCATCAACATCAGTCTGAGTTTCTGTCGGCAGACCTATCATTCCGTAAAATTTTATCCCATGGAGTCCGCAATCTTTAGCGACTTTTACGGCATTAAAAATCTGTTCTTCATTAAGATTTTTGTTAATAACCTTTCTCAGTCTTTCGCTGCCTGCTTCAATAGCTAGCGTAAGATTCTTTTGCCCCGCATCAACAAGAGTCTGCACAATTGTTGGTTTAAAAGAATCTACCCTGAGCGAAGAAATTCCCATTTCTATATTTTGATTATTTTTTATTTTTTTATCTATATACTCACAAATTTTTTCAAAATCAGGATGAGCCGTGATTTGTGCCCCGAGCAAAGCAATTTTGTTTGTATATTTCAACCCGAGTTCTATCGTATCAATAATTGTTTGATAAGGAACAAATCTGATAGGCATATTCATATATGATGCCAAACAGAATGCACAACGATTTGCGCACCCTCTTTCGACTTCAAGTATAAAAGTATTTTTAAAGAAAGCGTTTTCGCTTATTACAGGGGTATAAATGCATTGCGAAAGCTTTTTGGTGATTTTTTTTACTTTTTTGTTTTGATTAAGCGACGGAACATAAACCCCGTCCATTTTTGATAATTCTACCAGTTTTTCATGTTTTGAAAGGTTTTTATTTTGAATGCAAAATTTTACGGTATTAAGATTAGAATCTTCGCCATCGCCTATTATCATAAAATCAAGAATTTGTTTGTAAGGCTCGGGGTTGGAAGTTATAACGGGGCCTCCCGCAAAGATAAGCGGAGCATCTTCGCTCCTGTCAGCAGATTTAAAGGCATAACCGTATTTATCCATAAATGCCAACACTTGCAAAAAATCCATATCAAACGAGAGCGAAAAAGCGATTAAATCAATTTTTTCTTTCATAATGGACGTAGTTTTAGTATCAGAGTAAACTCTTTCAATATTCACATCATCAAGCATGTCAATATCTTTAAAAAGCCACATATATCCTAAAGATGAGAGCGCAAAAGACTCCGGTCCCGGAAAAACAAACCACATATTAAAATCGGAATTTTTATTAACCTTTCTGTTGTACAAAAAAATCTCGTTTGAACTATTCAAGCTTAGACTCCGCTTCTTTTGCATTCATTGGAGCAAGGTATAACTCATCCACAAGCACACAAACGGTTGCAGCGATTGCAGGGGATAAAATTACGCCCCATACCCCTAAAAATTCTTCAGCTACAAATAAAGCAACAAGAATTGTAATGGGGTGAAGTTTCATAAACTTGCCGAATAAAAACGGTCTTATCATATAGTTTGAAATATTTTGAACCAATAAAAATCCGACAATGGCAAGAATAATTTTCACAACACCAAGCGGGAAAGCAATTGCAACGATTACCGAAACGGCAATCGTCGGGCCTAAAACAGGGATAATTTCGCAGATACCCGAAATCAAACCTAACAATATTGGATAATCAATTCCTAAAATCGCTGCAACAAGCGCAACCATTAAACCGACGGCAACCATTGATAAAAGCTGTGCTCTTACATAATTACCTACTTTAGTTGTAATATCATGCAAAATATTAGCAGCTTTTTGCTTGATTGCAGGCGGGAAAAATTCAATAAATTTATCTTTCAAATACTGTTTATCAACAAGGATATAAAAAACGAACATACAAAGCGCAAGTGCAACAAATATTGATTGGAAAACAGCAACCGTAGCATTGATTGAACCGTTTACGATGCCTTGAGCAATGTCGCCCGATGAACTTATTAAAGAATCTGTCGTAGGCATCAAATCTCCTACCGAATGACCGTATAATTTGAATCCTATCAGGAATTTGTATAAAGCCGAAACTTTTTGCGGCAAGATTGCAATTAGCAACTGTACTTCTTTAATTCCGACAATAATTATAGGCAATATCAAAGCAAAGATAACAAGAATTGATAACAATAAAATCAGTATAGATGCCCAGGTTCTGTTTTTGATTTTTTCTTCAAATTTATTGACAAAAGGATTAAGCGCTGCTGCAAGGATATACGATGCAAATAAAAGCAGCAAAAGACCCATCAATTTCGGTGCGATAAGCAAAAGCCCGACCGCAAGTATTATAAAAATAATCGTTTTTACATTTAAAAGTTTTTTCAACATAAATAAGTCCTCATAATTTATTAAATTATAGCACATAATAATTTATTTATGATAAAATAATAATGTAAAGACAAAAAGAGGAAATATTATGCAAGCCCGCAGAGCATCAAGAGAATTAGCATTTATCTTGTTATCACAATTTGACGGAAAAGTTCCGGATTGTTCAAAAGAGAACTTGGACGATTTAATAATAAAATCTATCAGAGTTTTAATCAGTAGCTCAAATGAAGAATTAAAAACATCTTTGGGCGGTTTAATTGATATGAAAAACAGAATTGAAGATTTTGAAGCAGAGCACGAAACGAATTTAAAACGTCCGATGGGTGCAGAAAATATCGCAGTACCTATGATTATGAGTTCTGAAATGAAATCAAAAATCAATACAATGATAGACGTTGCAGAAAAAGCTATTGCAGGGCTTGAAATTGCAGAATTTACAACTCTTGATTCCCAACAGCAGGTAAAAGATTATGCTGTAAAAATAATCAAAACTTACAAAGAAAATTCAACAAAAATTGATAAAATAATAAAAGAACACGTACAGGGCTGGGATTTTGACAGACTTGTCAAAATGGACAAAGATATTTTAAGAATTGCCCTTTCCGAATTGCTTTATATCAAAGAAACCCCGATGAAAGTTATCGTAGATGAAGCCGTTGAACTTGCGAAGAAATATTCAACAGATGACAGCGCATCTTTTGTTAACGGTATTTTGGCTAAAGTAATTGTTGATAACGGTTTAAAATAAAGCTTTTTAATAGGCATTGAGCGCCTGAGTATATATTCTTATTATACGGTAATTTCTTTTAGAGCCTGAACGTATTTTGATGCGTAAACAGCTCCGATTGCACCGTCTGATGCTGAAGTTATGACCTGTCTGAGCGGAGTCGTTCTGACGTCGCCTACTGCGTAAACGCCCTCAATTGAAGTTTTCATGGTTTCATCAGTTATAATAAAACCTTTTGAATCCTGTGCAAGCTGACCGTTGAAATAGTCAACATTCGGAACTATTCCGATATAAGGGAAAATCCCGTCAGTTTCAAGGTTTGAAATTTCACCTGTTTTGACATTTTTAATCACAAGCGATTTTACGCAATCTGTGCCTAGAATTTCTTCAACTACACTATCCCAGATAAATTCAATTTTTGGATTTTTAAAAGCTCTTTGCTGAATAATTTTATCTGCTCTTAATTCGTTTCTGCGATGAATTATATAAACTTTTGACGCAAATTTTGTTAAATACATACCTTCTTCAACGGCTGAATTACCCCCGCCGACAATTGATACTACTTTGTCTTTATAAAACATACCGTCGCAAACTGCGCAATAGCTAACACCTCGTCCGATAAATTCATTTTCGCCTTTAACTCCGAGTTTCATTGGTTTTGCACCCGTTGCAATAATAACGGATTTTGCGCTGAGAACATGTTCTTTTGTTTTGATAATTTTCGGATTTGAAACCAAATCAACAGAAATTATTTCCTGCATGGGGAACTTTTTAACATCAAACATATCGCAATGCTGTTCAAACTTTTCCATCAAATCATATCCGCCGATTTTCATCATTCCGGGGTAATTTTCAAGTTCAAGATAATTAGACGGCTGCCCGCCAAACATATTGATATCCACAATAGCAACAGAAAGTGCACTTCTTGCGCTGTATATTCCCGCACTCAATCCCGCAGGACCGCCCCCTAAAATTACAACATCATATTCTAAATTATCCATAATTTTTCCCTCAAACTCTATAAAAAAGTTACTCGATAATGGCACTTCCGCCGATTTTTTCTCCCGTAATGGCATATTTTGCTCTATCCGTTTTTGAAACGGCACCGTTTACATAGGTTTTAATAACAAGTACATCATAACCTTTGAATTTATCTCCGTCAATATTCATCTCAACTCTATCTGTTAAAGTTTTTTGCTTATACTTCCCGTTTTTGGTGAATATAACATGTTTAGCAGATGCATCATTTACATCAATTTCTGCTTTTGCTCCGTTAAACATATTATATAATGTTATGACGTTACCCGTACGTGATAAGTTCCACACATCGACGGTTTTATTTTTAAAAATTTGAGAATTACCCTCTAATTTAACCGCACTAACTCTCCAAGTCCCGTAAAAAGATTTCGGAACCATTGTAACAGACCCTGTCAGCAAGGTTGTTTCCTCGCTGTTTGCAGCGTTTATATTGGATACTAAAACAATAAATAAAAATAATATTGATAATAATTTTTTCATATAACCTGTTTAATTATAAAATTATCGGAGTCAAATTTTTTATACCAATGACATTTTTTCTTTTAAAGATTTTGCCGATTCTTCATAACCCACTCTACCCATAAGCGCATAGGTATAATTTTTTGTCTGTTCGGCTGAGGGTTGGTCGAACGCATTGATATTATACAATGCGCCCTCAATTGCAATTTGAACTTCTAACATATACAAAAGCTGCGCAATATGGTATCCGTCAACTTTTGGCATGCTAATCGTTACGGTAGGTCTTGAAAAATCACAAAGGGTGGCTTTTGTCGATTCAGCCTCGGCATTCATAAGCTCATTTATTGATTTGCCGCTTAAATAACCGATTCCCGTATATTGGAAAATTTGCGGAATTTCAACATGTGTATCAAAATCTTTTATTCTGATAAAATCAATAACTTTATTGTTCGGACCTTCGTTAAATAATTGGAGCTGCGAATGTTGATCCGTTACACCGACTGCTTTTAGCGGAGTAGGTCCGACATGAGTTTTTACTCCGTCTAAAGTTACGCTTTTGCCTAAAGACTCGGCGCACAATTGAATAAACCAATCGGGAACATATTTTAATCTGTTTGAATACGGCATCAAAACGATTTGATTTTTACCGCATTTTACATCTAAAAGGAAATGGATAAGAGCATTTTGCGCTGCAATATTTTCTGTTATATTCGTATTTTTTAATGCCAAATCCATATCTTTTACGCCGTTTGTAATTTCATCAATATCAATTCCGACAAGCGCAAAGGGCAATAATCCGACAGCCGAGAATACAGAAAATCTGCCGCCGACATCGTCAGGTATAAAGAATGTTTTATAACCCTCCTGTTCTGCTATCTGGCGCAAAATTCCCGTTCTTTTATCGGTTGTTGCAATAATATTTTTTCTGTAATCGTCGCCTAATTCTTTTTCCAAACGGTCTTTCAATACCATAAATTGAGCCATGGTTTCAACGGTGTCGCCTGATTTTGTGATAACGTTTACAAGAGTTTTCTTTAAATCCAAAATATCTGACAAAGACGAAACTTCATCAGGATCAATGTTATCCAAAAAGTAAATTTTCGGGAAATTGTTTCTTTCTTCTTTTGATAAAAAGTTCCAATAAGGATGAAGCAAGGCATGCGTAACAGCCAGACCGCCTAAAGCCGATCCGCCGATACCAAGAACCAAAACATTGTCAAAACGACCTTGAACAAGTGCGGCATATTCTTTTACGTACCATAATGTTTCCTCGCTGTACCCGAGATTCATCCATTGCAAACCCTGTTCGGGCTTATCTTTTCTCTGGTTTAAATCCGCAATAATTGCCGCAATTCGGGATTTATAATTTTCAAATTCTTTGGCTATACCCAAACCGTTTTCATTCCCGATAACTTGACTGTTAGAACCCCTGTAATCTAATTCAATCATTGATTATCCCCATATATTTAACTCTCCGTAATTATATTAATACGCTAAAATTCAAAATACAAGTGTTCTTTGCGCTTTACACATGTATAATTTAGAAAAATTATCTTTTTATATAAAGGCTTTAATGCAGGAATAATAAATAATCCCCGTTTATTTAAAAGCGGGGATTATTTTATTTATTGTATTTTGAAAGGATTTATATTAACCGTTCTGGCAGAATTTCATTGTTCTTTCAATGTTTTTATTCATTGCATTTTTGATTGAATCATATTCTGTTTGAAGTGAAGTATGTTCTGTATCGATATTTTTAAGTTGAATATCATAGATACTGTCTTTTGCTTGAATATCATTCATTGCTCTTTGATATTTTGCTTCAGCTTTAGCTACCGCAGCAGATGTATCGGTTTGTTCGGTAATACTTGAACAAGATTTGTAATCCAATGAATTCCAATTGTATGAAGCATCAACCTGTTCCATTGTTACAAGCCCAGATTCAAATGCATGTTCCATCCAGTCTTTAGATTGAGCAAGACCGTTTTCCAAAACTTTGTAACCTTTTTGCATTCTGTTAAACAGGTTTGTATACCATTGAGCTTTAGAATCAGCATTGCCTGTGTTGGTTGTATCGTTTTTATCAACCCATGCATATTTCGGTTCGCCTAAAACGTCAAGCATTTTATCAACCAAATATGAATTTAATACGCTGCTGAATCCTGAATTGGTTTTGTAGCTGCCATCGGGATTAAGCTCTGTATATGAACTTAAATCTTCTTTTTGTACGAATTTATCTAAATCCGTTAAGTAGTTATCATTACTGTCTGTTGCATTTAAGGTTTTGTTTACGATATCAGCTCCGTAATGATCCGTGAAGTATTTCAAAGCTTCATTATAAGCTGCAAGGTTTTTATCACTTGTAGAGCTGTTTGCTGCATATTTTTGAGGATCTATAACCCATCTTGTAGATGATACTAAATCCAAATATGCATCTATGAATTCTTTATATACATCTTCTCTGGTATGAACACCGCCTTGATCATTAGTTTCAACTTCATAGTCAACAGTTTTACCGTCTTGTGTTCTGTAGAAGCTGTAGCTGTCATCATCTTTTGTATAAATTATTGATAAATACTTGTTGTATTGAGCATCAGACGGGTTTTCGGGAAAATCTAAAGCCGAAACATTTATCTTATCACCGGCATTATAAAGTTGACCGTCATAATAGAATCCTGAAGCTGTAACAGTCAAGTATGATTGACCTTTAGAAACGCTTTTGATTTTATCGGTTGTTACCGTATTTCCTGAATCATCGACTTCAGTCCAATAATCAATTTGAGGCGGATTGATATGAAATTCAACATTGCCTACCGTGTAAGTTCTTTCGTCTTTGTACGGTTCTTTATCTTCATATTCATAAATATAACGAGCCGGGTTATAAGATAAACCAAGGTCATTTTTAATTTCTGTGGAAACTTGCTTATATATTTTTGTTTCAGGAGCAACTTTAGAAGGAGAGCCCGAATCATCAGGAGCATACGCTGCCGTCTGGGTTCTATCGGGCAAATCAACATTTACAAGAGATTTTGCGAATTCTTCAACATAAGTGCTGCCTGATGCGTTTAAACTGGCTTTAATATGGTCATATGCATAATTTGCAGGATTACCTGGAGCTCCTGCAGGATTATCTGTACCTTTAAGTAATTCATTTATTACATTAGGAACTTTGTTTGTTTCAGCATCTCTATATTTTTGCCATAAAGCATCCGTAATTTCTGATTCTTTTTTCTCTGCATCACTTGAACCGAAAACTTCATTTGCTAATACGGGTAAAATTTTATCGTACAAACCGAGTGATTCTTGATAAAGTTTTTGAGCTGCGGTTGTATAGTTTAAATATTCTGTAGATGCATTTTGTGAAAGAGATTTTTCATACATCTTTTTCAAGTCATCATTAGATAAACCTTTGAAATATTTATCAAGGTTGTTATTTTTTGAATTACCATCAGAATCTACTCCGCTTTTATAGAACGAAGTAAGTTTAGCTTGTAAATCATTTTTCTCACCGCCAACGGAATCATTGAAAAATGTTGTTTCGTATTCCAAACCATGTGCCTTTAAAAATCCTTCAAGGTTATCGGAATTGCTTTTGAAGATTTTTGCATCTTCTTCACTTACCATGATAAGACCTGCGGAATTGACGATTCCGTATTGAGTATTATACGGGCTGTACTGAGTTAAAGAATTGAAAGTTAATGCTTGAGTTTGGCTTGTACCGTCCATTGTATTATTTGTAAACATAAGTTGAGCATTATTCAACGCTGAAACATAGTCATCACTTGCTTGAGCAGACTGAGTAGCAAGACGCATTTTTGCGTTGTTGATAGTTTGAGAACGCAATTCATTATCTGCAAGTCTTGCGGTTATGGTTAATAATCTGGCTTGTGATGCTGCCATTCCCATAGTAATCCGGTCCTTTCATTTTTCCTTTATTTCTATTACTCTTTATATCGGTTCATTTTGTGCGAAACTTTAATATTTTGAGGGGTATTGTTAAGTTTTTGCAACAATTAATTTTAAGGAGTTTTTCAACAAAAAAAATCTTCCTATTTTAAGGAAGATTTTTTATTTTTATAAAACTTCATATATATTTATTAACCGACCGAGCTGAATCCGCCGCAGCTGCCGCCAAAACTACCGCCACCAAAGCTACCGCCGACTGATGATCCTGAAAAAGATCCGTCGCCCGTGAATGATGAAACATAAGATGAACAATCACTCATACCATTCATTGCGATAGAATATTCACTTGTATAACCGCCCATATAAGGATTTGAAGAATCAGCGTATTTTGAATAATCAATATCTGCCTGAACCGAAAACATATACATATCGTATTCATTTGCATCTAAAAGACTCGGCATTACGTTGCTTCTATTTGCAAGTATTCCTGAATTTTCAACAGGATGATTTTTAATATTTGAGCTTCTTCTTGCTGAATTTGTTTTCTGAGCTTTTTCACCAAATAATAAAATCATATTCTCATCTCCTAATATCTTTATCGTTTCTTCACTTATATAAAGTATCAAATTTTTATCGGATTTCAGCATGGATAGGTTTTGTTACATTTCGTAATATTTGAATAGAGATTAATATAAATCCATGGATTGATGTTCATAATATCGCAAGGCTTTACAATTATAGAGGTTAGGGAGGACAAAAGCATGAAAAAAATATTATTGACTATAACTTTCATATTTGCATTTTTATTCTCATCTCTGACAGCTGATGCTAAGCCGAATTACTTACATTCAATTACATTAGAGAAAAATAATAATGCATACAATATAATTCTTGAAGCAGATTCAATTGCAAAGCTTACAAGAAAAGTTAAATCCGACAATGAAATCGTTCTTAATCTTTCGGGTATAACTTCATCAGAGACCGTAAATGCTCTTTATAAAGGCAATACAAATATTGATAATTTGATAGTTGAAAATTCAGGGTTTAATAAATTAAAAATTTATATCTCCGCTCCGAATATTAAATCATCATCTGTTATTATGAAACCCGCACAGGGCGCAGCTGAACTTGTCGGAGAGGGAATGCCCGTTAATAAAATCGTATGGAGCATAGTTGTTCTCGGGATATTGGCATTTACCGTTACACGCTCCGTTAAGCGCACAAAAGAAGACAGCAAGCTGCTTATTAAAAGAGATATCAAAGACAGAGAAATTGCTTTGTATAAACAATACAGAAGAAAATTGGACGAAGATATAAGTCTTGGCGAAAATAAGAAAATGAACAAAATGCTGAGAAAAATCGACAGAAAAATTGACGAAAGATTATCAATGACTATGAAATAACATACTTTATGTTTATATATCCCTAAAACATTTACTTTTCTAAGCAAACATTAATTGTTTGCTTTTTTATTATGCTTGCGCAAAATATTTATCAATTATATCTTTTATCTTTTGAGCCGAATTTCCGGTACCATAAGGGTTCTGAGCCTTTAGCCTAGAGGAAGCAAAATCTTTATCCAAAACAGCACTGCTTGTATTAACGATTTTGTCATAATCAGCGCCGACCAAAACGGAAACTCCCGCATCAATACCCTCTTGGCGTTCTGTTTCATATCTCATAACAAGGGTCGGGCACCCGAATGTCGGAGCTTCTTCTTGGATACCGCCCGAATCGGTCAAAATAAGTTTGGCATGTTTCATCAGATATACAAGATTCGGATAATCCAACGGATCAAATAAATGAACATTTGAATATTTGTTTAAATGTTCATAAACTTTGTCATGTACGTTCGGATTCGGGTGTACCGGCAAAACGAACGTATGGTTATTATATTTTTGAACAAGAAATTCTATTGCTTTTAAAATACTATCAAGTCTTTCGCCATGATTTTCACGCCTGTGAACGGTTATTAAAACCAATTTATCATCAATTATTAAATTTTTATCTTCAAAAAAGCTTTTTGCATTGCGCATTGTATCATCTGACAGGCAAAACAGCGCATCTGTAACGGTATTACCGGTAATAAAGATTTTATCTTCACTTATATCTTCTTTTAAAAGCGCATTTTTATTTTTTACTGTAGGAGCAAAATTCAAAGCCGCAACACGTGAAGTCATCTGGCGCATGACTTCTTCGGGGAACGGTTCGTAAATGTCATAAGACCTTAGCCCCGCTTCTACATGCAAAACGGGAATTTTATTATAGAAACTTACCAATGCTCCGCACAAAACAGTCATCGTATCGCCTTGAACAATTGTTGCATCAATTTTGTTTTTTGAAAAAACCTGTTGTTCAAGAGAGGTCAAAATTCTGGACTGAACCTGCGCAAGACTTTGATTTTCCCTCATACAATCAAGATTTATATCTGCTTTTAAATTAAAAAAGTGGAGCGTTTGATTTGACAATTCCTTTTGCTGTTCGGTATTGCAAATAATTACGTTATATTTTGATTGATATTTTTTTAATTCTAATATTATTGGCGCAAGCTTTATAACTTCCGGTCTTGTACCAAATACAAAAAGTATATTCTTCTTATCCATAATTTGAGTTTATTACAAAAATTACACTATTTCAATTTTATATTATACCCGAGAAGTTTACACTTTCGGATAATTTTTCCCTTGTATGTGCGTTGTTTAATATCCATGATAAAAGGAGTATAAGATGATAGAACTGTATATGCTTGAAACATGCCCTTATTGCAAAAAAGTATTAAATTATTTAAATGAAAACAATTTTAAATATATCACTCATAATATCAAAGATAAAAATAAGCATGACAAACTGATTGAACTTGGCGGTAAAGAGCAGGTTCCGTTTTTATATGACAACGTAAAAAATATTAAAATGTATGAATCTGACGATATTATAGCTTATTTAAAATCTTTAAAAGGGCATGAAAATGAATAATGAATCGTTTAATGAAAACCCGATGGAATCAAACGAATGCACCTCAAGAGGAGTGTGCTCCATTCCGCCTGCAATTGCCGCTTTGCAAGAACTTATCAGATATCTTATACTAAAATCCGTATTTTATATTGTGAAACTTGAAGAACTTAATCTCTTTAACGAACAAATTAAATCACAGATTATTAATATAATCGCAAACCTTATGTATATAAACGAATACAACGAACAACAGATGTATTTGCTCTCACAAACTTGCTATTATATTTATGAAAATTCCAAAGAGAAGTTTCTGCAAACAAGCAAAGAAAACGATTTACCTCCCACAGATCAAATAAATTACAAAAGCACAAAAGGCATTGCAGGTGCAATAACTTACGGCTCATATTTATTAAAATTAAAAAACGAAATTCTATCACCCGATATAAAAAATCTTCTTGAAATATTATTTTTAACCTACAAAAGCGCAACACATAATATTTCGCTGCTTGAAGATTTTAAAATTCCGACAGGCGAATATTCATCAAGCATTATTAAATCAATCTGCAAATTAGCGCAAATAAACTCTTCCATAATAAAAAATGAAATATCAAATATGTCTGTTTTGGATTTTAATCTGAGATTAAAAATCGCATCAGAAATGTTTAAAAATTTCGGCAACATCACAAAAACCAAAGTTTCTTTTTCTTCCCGTAAAGGCAAATGTATACTCGTTTCGGGGAATAACTTTTTTGATCTTATAAACATTCTAAAGCTTACAAAAGATAAAGATATTGATGTTTATTCTCACTCAAATCTGCTTATTTCTCACGCCTTTGATAAATTTAAACAGTTTCCAAATTTTATCGGTCATTACGAAAATATTAAACATAATTGCGTTGCAGATTATGCGACATTCCCGGGAGCCGTACTGCTTACCAAAAATTCTCAAAATAATACCGCATACCTCTATCGGGGGCGAATATTTTCAAACGATTTTGTAACCCCGACAGGCGTAATTAAACTCGAAAATAACGACTACTCAAAACTAATCCAATCTGCTCAAGATGCAAAAGGCTTTTCAAAAGGACAGACAAGAGAAAGCACTATGGTCGGGTTTAATTTAAAAAATATAAAATCGACATGCGAAAGGCTATCTCAAAATATACAAAACGGTATTATAAAAAGGATTTACATACTTTTTGACGGATTATATACAGAATCCGAACAAAATTACATAAATAAATTTGTAGAACATATTAAAAATGATGAATTTGTAATTCTTTATTCTAATATCAAAACAGATAAAGATAACGTATTTTGCGCAGATTGCGCTAATAGCCCCGCACTTGCGGCATATTTGACGGACATTATGATTTTAAAAAACTCTTTATCTAAAGTATCAACATTCATTTTCCCGTACTGTGATATTTCTGCAATAACACTTGCCTTAGCATTTTATGAGATGAATATCAAAAATTTATACATTTCAAAATGCAGCGCAAGAACGGTCAACCCCAAAGTATTTAAGAGTTTTATAAAAAACTGCAATATATCAATAGTTTCAGATGTAGCAAAAGACCTTGAAAACATGCAAAAAAAATTCCGCTTCTAATAAACAGAAACGGAATTTTTTATATTTTTTTACAGATATTAATATCTGTAATGAGCGAAAGCTTTGTTTGCTTCAGCCATTTTGTGGGTATCTTCACGTTTTTTGCATGCAGCACCCTGACCGTTTGAAGCATCAATGATTTCGTTAGTCAATTTATCCTTGAAAGACTTTCCGCTTCTTTTCTTTGCAGCTTCAATAATCCATGAAGATGAAAGAGCGAAGCCTCTGTCAGCTTTAACTTCAATAGGAACCTGATAAGTTGAACCGCCGATTCTGCGAGCTTTTACTTCCAACAAAGGAGTTGCGTTTGACATAGCCTTTTGGAATACTTCCAACGGATCCTGATTGGTCCTTTCTTTGATAGCTTCAAGAGTTGTATAGAAAATTCTTTCAGCAAGAGATTTTTTACCTCGTCTCATAATTCTGTTGATGAATTTAGAAACATCTACGCTGTTATATACCGGATCTGCTAAAGGAACTCTTTTAACAGGTTTAGAACGTCTTGACATTACTTCTTACCTCCTTTTTTCTCTTTTTTAGCACCGTATTTAGATCTTGATTTTGCTCTGTTAGCAACACCTGCGGTGTCTAAAGATCCTCTGATGATGTGGTAACGAACACCGGGTAAATCCTTAACACGACCGCCTCTAATCATAACAACAGAGTGTTCCTGAAGGTTATGTCCGATACCCGGAATGTATGAAGTAACTTCAAATCCGTTAGTTAATCTTACACGAGCTACTTTTCTAAGAGCTGAATTAGGTTTTTTAGGGGTTGTTGTATAAACCCTTGTGCAAACCCCACGCCTTTGAGGACAATTCATCAAAGCGGGAGATTTAGTTTTTGATTTTAAAACTTTACGTTCCTGACGAACGAGCTGGTTAATGGTTGGCATAATTTCTCCTTTTTACCAATTTGCCCTATACATGCCTTTATTGAAATACGCTTGGGCGTCACGTTTTCGGCTACAACTTTTCAGCAAAACCGTAATTTTCGGAGTAAATTAATTTACCCCCAGCACGAAAATTACTGCTGATATACCTTTATCAAACATCAATCACAACCGATTGTCAATAGTTTGCGGGATTTTATATTATATTTTTTCACAATAAAATTCTTATCTGACAGCACCCTCAATCAATGAGGAAATTTTGTAAATTACGGGATATTTTGCAAGCAGCGAAAATGACACAACATATATCATATAAATTACAAAAAGTAACTGAAATAATGAATACCCGAGTATAAACGGCTTATTTATAACAAAATCTATAAAAGACATTAATATTTGAATAATCGGGATTTTTGTCAAAATCGAATAAATTATATTATATCCCATGCACAGAGTAAAAACCGCAAAAGATACAAATATCGATTGATAAAGATTAAATTGGAAGAATTTTGACTGCCTGATTTTGGCAAAATATAACAATATAAAAATAACAATACCGCCAAAGCCCGCAGTCAGATACGTAATGGCAGAACAAACTCTGCTGCCGATACCGTTTTCAGACATCAGTTCACGCATGTTTAGCCTGCTTTTCTCAATACATCAACGTAATCTTCCATGACCTGACTGTAAATCAATCTGTATTCATCATTTGTAGGTTCAAGACTGATTGCGGCTCTGTATGATTGAATGGCTTGATCAGTATCTTTATCAAGATAATGAGCATTACCGAGCAATTCATATATTTCCGCATTGTTAGGATCTACATGAAGCGCCTGTTTATACATGTCAATTGCTTCTTTAATTTTATTTTCGTTTGAATACAAATTAGCAAGCAATACATAAGCATTCGATTCTTTAGGGCTGCATTCTATAGCCTTTTTAAACATTTCTTCCGCAACATCATATTCTTTAAATTCGGTTAAAGAAATTGCATAGCAAATGTAGATTTTGTACTTATCATCTGTCATTGAAAGAGCTTTTTCATAATATGCATAAGCCTGCTCTCGGTCTTTCATAAGAGTAAGAGCATTACCGATACATACTGCGATAAGTTCATTATCCGGAGCCAATACAAAGACTTTTTTGAATAATTTCAAAGCTGTTTCGTAATCAAACAATTTGAAACAAACATTCCCCAAATCAATTAATGAATTAACATTTTCGGGATCAAGCGAAAGAGCTTTTTCATAATAAGCTTTTGACTCGACATAATCTTTGTTATCCTGATATAAAAGCGCAATGGCATTATAAATCTCCGCATTGGTCGAATTTAAATCAATTGCACGGTTATAATAGAATAATGCTTTGTCAAAATTCTTCCATTCTGCAAATACGTTACCGATATTGTAATATATCAGATAATTTTTGGGATTAACCTCAAGTGCTTTATTATAATATTTCAAAGACTTGCGGAAATCACGTTCGTAAAACCACATGGTACCCATACCGACAAGCCCTTGAACATCATCGGGCTTTACGGCAAGCAAACTGTCAAGAACATTCATGACTTTGTCATAATCCTGTTCCTGAATATAAAGTTCTGCTAATTGGTGGTAATTTTCAATATTTTGAGGCTCTTGAGCCATTTTAAGCGTCAATGCGCTTATTTTTTCGTTTAATGTGTTATCTTTCATAGTAATTTCATGATATATTATTATGCGTTTTTTGTAAATTAAGTTAAGAGAAGTTAATATTTTTTCTATATCAGGGATATAAAAATACCTTAATTGTTAAAAAAAAGGCAAAAATTTTTGAATGGTTTCATGTTCTTTTGCTCAGGCGATTTCGGTCAAATAATGCTCTGCGTCATGCTTTCAGCATGTTTACATTTCTTAACATGAGAACACAAAAAAGGCAATTATTAAATATAAATTTTTTTTATATAAGTACGAGGACAATAACACAAGGATAAAGGACAATGGGTTTCTTATTAGGCGCATACGGAAAATTGGCTGCAGGATCTAGATACAGATCCCTTCAAGCTCGTATGATGCGTATTCAATCAAAATTGAGACGCGCATCCCGGGATGTTGCCAATATGGAAAAAATGATAGACCGTCAGCAGAAGAATATGGAACAAGGTTTAACCCTCCAAAATTCAACTGCTAAGCAAATGTACCAAGCTACAATGTACACGGCAATGCAAAATGATCCTACTTATGCAGCAGCAATGAAAGTCATACAGGACAATAAAGGATCAACCGAAAACAATACAAGCATATCAGATGCCTCAACAAAAATTTCAACAATTCAAGCTCAATTCCAACAACAAATATCAGCAATGAACTCTTATGCAGATACAACAACTGCAATGAACAAACAGCAAATCGAAAACTATATCGAACAAATGAGAGATCAAATGTTGGAACCGTTGAAAGACGAAGAAGATTCATTACAATTAGAAAAAGATACATTAGAATCTCAAATTCAGGTTGCAAAACAAGATTACGAAGCTTGCCAGAAGATGGAACAATCAGATGCCAAAATGCTTGCACCGAACTACACGGGCGGTCAGGGCTAATCCATACAGGCAATATAAAGATTTTAAAAACAGGAACGAAAATTTTGGTTCCTGTTTTTTAGTATGTAATTAAATATTTATTTCTTACATTCTTTCGGGAGCCGAAACGCCTAAGATATTTAAAGCGTTTTCAAGCACGGTTTTGAATGCATAAACTAAAGCTAATCTTGCTTTGGTTAACTCTTTATCATCTGTTATTACACGGGTTGAATTGTAGAACGAATGGAAATCTGCAGCCAAATCCTGAACATAACGGCAGATTGTATAAACCTGTCTGTCTCTGGCAGATGTAACTATCAGATGCTTAAATTCTTCCATCTTCAAAATCAATTTTCTTGCTTGTGCTACGGTTTTTAAAATAATTGTTTTATCAAAATTGTTAATCAACTTGTCAAACTCAGCTTTTGAAATAGCGGGAGGAATATCTTCTCCCGTTTTTGTATCAATTTTCGTATCCGTTGCATTGCGAATTATCGAACAAGCTCTGGCATGCGCATATTGAACATAAAATACGGGGTTCTCATCCGTTGACTTTTTGGCAAGTTCAATATCAAAATCAAGGGTGGTATCAATACTTCTCATAATCATCCAAAATCTTGTAGCATCAACCCCGACTTCATCAACAAGATCTTCTAAGGTAATCATATTTTTACGCTTACCCATACGTACTTCTTTGCCGTTCATAACAAGGTTTACAAGCTGCCCCAAAAGAATTTCGAGTTTATTCGGGTCATATCCCAAAGCCTCTAATGAAGCTTTTACCCTTGCAATATAACCGTGGTGATCTGCACCCCAGATATCAATCATTCTGTCAAACCCGCGTTCAAGCTTATCGGCATGATATGCAATATCAGAAGTCAGATAAGTATTTGAGCCGTCGACTTTTTTAATAACTCTGTCTTGGTCGTCGCCATAATCAGAAGATTTAAACCATACGGCGCCGTCTTTTTCATAGATCTTTCCTGCTTTTTTGAGTTTATCAATATAAAAAGCAACCTTGCCGCTTTTGTGAAGTGTCGATTCAGAAAAGAAATTATCAAAATGAACTCTCATTTTGTTTAACAAATCTCTTTGAACTTTTTCTTCATAAAGCCTTGCAAAATCGCAATAAACTTTTAAATCGATTTTATAAACATCATTTTGAGCATTTTTTAAAAGCTCTTTATTCTGTTCGATAAAAGCTTTTGCAACGGGAATTAAATAATCACCCGGGTAATAATTTTTTCTTTCTTCTTCGTCTGTCGGGAAATCAACAATTTCGCCAAACTCTTGTCTTATTCTGATTTTTAAAGAGCGACCGAGCTTTTGAATTTGAGATCCCGCATCATTTATATAAAATTCCTGATAAACATCATGACCGTAAAATTTTAAAAGATTAGCAAGAGCGCTGCCCATTGCAGCCCATCTTCCATGACCTATGTGAAAAGGTCCCGTCGGATTAGCCGATACATATTCTAAGATTATTTTTTCTTTGTTAATTTTTTCGGGACGTCCGAAGTTTTCACGTTTGTTGATTATTTCTTGGGTTAAATCGGATAAAATAGAATCACCTGCTTTGAAATTGATAAAACCTCCGACAACGGAGTATTCGTTATCGTCTTTTTCAATATATTCTAATATCGCATTTGCAATCATAGGCGGAGCAATTTTTGCATATCTCGCAAGAGAAGATACGTTTACGGCGAAATCCCCGAAATCAGGATTTTTAGGTTTTTCGACTACGAGTGTTCCGTTTGTATATTCACTCATTTGCCCGACTTTACCGTCTTTAATAGCGTTATTCAAAGCCGTTTCAATTTTATTCAAAAAATAATCTTTTATCATAATTTCCTCTGTTACTTGCCTTATTGTTATTGTGTCAGGCAAAAGCCTGACCTACAATTTTTTACTTTTGGCTGCTTTTGTCGGCACAGCAATGCCGACCTACATTTGGGGTGCGACATCACACTCTACAAAAATTATATAACAAAAATTATTTTATAAAAGATTACAGGTTCAATTATGCTATTTAATAATGCAAAATCTGCCTTTACAAAAAAGCGCAAAGACAGATATATGCATTAAACCATAAAATTTTTGTCGCTAAAAATCGTACTCGGGAATTCCAAACGGTTCATTATTTGCATCTTTATCAACAAATGCAAGATAATAATTCATTGCCGTATCTTTGCAGTTGTTATATAAATCATCTGTTATAAACTGTTTATGATCAGAGGTTCTTTCGCCAGAATAATTACCCATAACAGATGCATATTTTTCAATATCATCCTTTTTCAGACCTCCGCCGTAAGCTTTTGTTTTGGCGTCTGTTCCCGACGGTCTGATTTCAATATATTTATCATCAAATTCAAAATACGTACCGTCGCCGACAAATTTTACCGATTTCAAATTATCAAACGTTAAACCGTCAGATGAGAATTTGTCGTTTAATATCTGTTTGATATTATCAAGGGTTAATTTCCCCGTTTTATAAGCAATAGCCATTGATAAATAGAACATATCGTTTTTTGTACGTTTTTGCTCGCCTTGAGCCTTTTCAACTTTTAATTTGTTAATATCTGGTTCAGATTCGTTATAATAAGCGATATCAACTCTTGTATCAAATTGACCGATAATGTGATTATCTCTAAATACCCTTGCAAGATTTTGAGAAAGCATTGTATCTTTTAGATCTGCAACCAAAGCCGATGTTACAACGATTGCTTCCGTTGCACTCTTTTCTCTCATTGCAACGGCACATCTGCCGGATTTTGATTTTATGAGGTCTTCGCTGCCAATAATCATTCCTCCCGATTCTTCGCCTGCAAAAAGCAATCTGGGGTTCTTACCGAGATTTACGGCATTTCCGAAAACATCATCTAATATAACATCGTCATTGGGGTGTTTTTTGAGTTTTAATTCGACCTTTTTCATAATATTAGCGATTTCTTTAAACCCGACAGGTACATTGATAACTTTTACACCGTTATTTTTGCACCATTCATCCCAAGAAAGCGCTGATGCGGTTGTCTTAATCATAAATCTGGGGTTGTTGTGCCATAAGCCTTTTGCTTTCAGTTGTTTTGCCCAGAAATCAAATATCATCAAAAATGCCTGATTAGCCGTGAATATGGTTAAAATTCTGTTATCATCCAGTTTCATATAATCAACACCGAGTTTTGCAAGTTCGCTTATTCTGTCCTTGTTCTCGATTTGAGTAACGGTTAATCTGTCATGATCAGGGTCGGTAATTAAAACAACCGTTCCAACAGGGTATTTTGCAAGGCGCTTTTCGTAATTCATTGTTTCTATAACGGGGAAGAATTTTGTTCCGTCGGGTCTTTTTGCAACGACAGTTGCATCAACCGAATAATCATAGAAAGCTTTTTCGCCTGACGGAGTGTGATCATATTTGCCGATTCCGTGGAAGAATGAATCCTCTTCTTTATCAAACCAATCGTATTTATTCGCAACTCCAAGCTTTGTCAAAACTCTTGATAAAGTTCTGTATGCAGAACCTCCGACACATTCAACGATTATTTTTGAATTGAAATTCTTTATTAAATCCAAATTAAAATCTTGCGCAACACCTGATTTTAAGTATTCTACGTATAAATCAACTCCATCATTTAAATTTTTCATGACATTCTGATTTATTAAAGGATTATCCCGCGCAGAAATTTTTATTACGTAAGATCCGTCTTTTTCGGTTTTATCAAAAATTTCCTGTATTTTATTTACAAATTCCATTGATTCTTCGGGCAAATACTGACTGCCTTGGCAATTCAAATCTTTTGTAGCGTTTTTAACGGAAATACCATGGCTTGAAGTTATGTATTCGCCGCCAAGCAAATCCAACTTAAAAGCCAAAAATGATGCAAGCCAAATAGGAATAGTTTTTCTTTCATAAGGAACAAGAGTTTCAATTCCGTTTGCTGTCTGTATTCTTGCAATGGCATCCAAGAATAATTGAGAGTTGTAACGAACTTCACAACCTGCAACTTTTACAATTCGTTTGCCCTGATATTTCTCTTTTGCAACAAGAGCCTTTGCAAGGGTGGCAAGAACTATTCCGACTATATTAATCGGGAATCTCGTATCCTGAGGGAACAATATATTTTGAGGACCTCTTATGCCCGCTGTTGAAACTTTTGCTTCTTTTGCGTAATTTGCAAACCACTCTTTTAAGTTTAAACCCTGAGGATTATTTTCGCTGTATGGTTCCAGATGTTCTTTTTTTAGCGTAAAAGTAAATTCGCCTTTATTTGAAAAATCCATTAAGTTAAGATTTTTAACATAATCGGGTGTTTTATCATAAACACTTTTAAATAATTCGTTTTCCAATTCATTGTTACTGTGTTTTAATTCTGACATATAAGCCCTCCTTGCCGACACTTGAATGCTAATCTTTATAAAATTAATAATACTATAAAAAAGATAAAAACAAATATAATTTGTAAAACTAAATTTAATGGAACTTTAACGATTTTTTATGTATAATATATTTTGAAACTCAGGGAGAGAATTTATATGGTACAAAAGAAATATTCAAAGAAAAAAGCATCGCAATTTAACTGGTTTCGTGCCATGTGGCAGGTTATTGTATGCAAAATCATATATATGATAAGATTTATTTTGATTTACAGGGTAGAAATCCACGGGTTTGAAAACATTCCCAAAGATAACAGATACATTGTGTGCCCGAACCATTTGTCTACTCTTGACCCGCCTTTAATTGCAGGTATTATGCCAAGACGTGTCGCATTTATGGCAAAAAAAGAACTTTTTGCAATACCTTTATTAAGATGGTGGCTTGATTGGCTCGGAACATTTGCGGTTGATAGAGAGAAGTTAGGACCCTCAACCGTTAAAACAGCCGAAGCAGTTCATGATAGCAAATGGATTCTTGGAATTTTCCCGCAGGGAACACGAGGACTCCCCGGAGAAATCAAAGGGGTTACAAAGGGTTTTGCAGGACTTGCAAAGCTTACAAAATGTAATATTCTGCCTGTCGGAATTACCGGTTCGCAAGAAGTTAAATGGCTGCCTTTTTCGGGAAAAATCGTTGTTAATATAGGTAAAATTATACCTTACGAAAAAGACTTAAATTCTATTAAAGATAAATGGATAAAATCAATTGGAGAATTAACGGGATTTAAATATATTGAAGATAGTGCCGAAGAAAACGGGGGTAAAGAATAGATGGCTAAAGAAGCGAGAAATTACAACAGGAGATTTGCAAAAGAATACAACTGGCGCAGAACACTTTTTTATATGTCATTTTTATATTTTATAGTTTATCCTCTGTATGCAATATTTTACGATTACAAAATAATCGGCAGAGAAAATATTCCGCCCAAACAGGCAAAAAAGGGCAAATATATTTATGCCGCAAACCATGTGTCGCAATTTGACCCGCCTATGGTAACTATGGCCGCTAACTGTCCTATTGCGTACATGGCAAAAAAAGAATTGTTTGAACCCGATTGTAAAATTAACGCACTTGTAAAAGCTCTAGGCGCATTTGCTGTTGACAGAGTTAAACCCGAAATTGCTACATTCAAAACAATTAAAGATATTTTAAACACAACATGGTCATTGGGAATTTTCCCTCAAGGCGGAACAAGACCTTACGGCAAACTCGAAGGGATAAAGAAAGGTTTTGCGGAAATCGCAAAAGTTGCAAAAGCCGATATCGTTCCCGTTGCAATTGCCGAATGGACAGGATATTTAAGCATAATACCGTTTAAAAGACAGCATGTTGTAATAAAAGTCGGCAAACCGATTTCTTACAAATTATCGGATGAAGAAATCATGTATCAATGGGCGCAGCAAATTTCTGAAATGGCAGATTATGAAAATTGTGTTCCCATTCCCAAAGAACGTCAGCAAGCAGCCCAAGAAGATACTACAGCCGCTAATGTTTAAATTTTCAAGATAAACACTTTTAAAAGCATAAAATAAAAGCCCCTTTTTGGTAAGGGGCTTTTTATTTAAAGAAAGGAATCATTTATTAAATCTATGCTGCTTTTGCAGCTACGTTGTTTGCGTTCATATCAACAGTTTTTGCTGTTTCGGGAGCTGCAGAGTTGATATCTGCTGTTTTTGCCGTTTGAGCATTGCCATCAAGTTGGTCTAATTTTTCCAATGCATTTTTAGCGGCATTTGCTACTTCAGGGTCTTTATCTTTTGTTGCGACCGTGAACAAAGTTGTTAAATCTTTTTTGTATTCAGGGTCTTGCATATAAGTTAAAGATTGAATTGCTGATGCTCTAACATAAGGGTTAGGGTTGTCTTTTAACTGGTTTACTACATTTACTGCTTCAGGTAAGTCAGTTAAAGGAACCGTTGTATTAGTCAATTTCTTAACTTCATCAGCATATAATTTATCTAAGATTGCGATTGAGAACAATGCATAACTCTTATTTCTTTCAGCCAATTCTTTCGGAGCAAGAGTATCAGCTAATTTTTTATCTTCATCGCTTACTTTTTCACCTTTTAACATTTTTTGTCTTGCATCGATTTGAGCTTGTGAAGGTCCTTCAGCTTTTGATGAGTCGAAAGATACGATTTTATTTAAAGCATCAAATACTTTTTGGTCAACCAATTGAGTAGCCAATTCAGGTTGTTTATTTACGATTTCGGGAATTTCTTCCATTGCTGTTGCTTGAGCTTCGAAACTCGGATCAGCCAACTTTGCGATAAATCCGTTCAAATCAAAAGGCGGTTGAACTGATTGAGGTTCTTGAACTTCGGGTTTATTTGATACTTGAGGCTCGGGAACTTGAGTTTGCGGTTCGTTTTGAACCTGTTGAGGCTGTTGAACCGGAGCTTGTTGAGCCGGAGGATAATTTATATTTTGTTGTTGAATGGGAGGCGTCTGATATTGCGGCTGCATCATCGGTTGATACGGATAAGGCTGAGCCTGTTGTTGAGGAGCCGGTGCATATATCGGAGCCTGCGGATAATTATATATCGGAGCCGTAATCGGTTGATATTGAGCTTGAGTTTGCGGTTGCGGTTGTGCGGCAGGAGCCATTCCCGGAACACCAACACTCGGATTATGAATATCAATTTTTACAGCGTTGTAATTCGGTTGTTGCGGGGTAACATAACCTGTAGCTTGTACCGGATAAATCGGTTGCATACTTGGTACTTGATTCATAAATTCTTCCTTTCCTACATAAAAAATTGAGGCTACTACTATTCTATCTTTTAAATAAACATAAAGAAAAATAATTGCTAAAAATATATACGATTTTAATAAAAGTTTACATAAAGAGTCTGAAGTCCAGTAATATTAAGAAATTTAATTGTTACAAATGCATTAGTGGATTGAAAACGGTTTTTGTGATAATATTTATATGTAAATGGATAAATTAGCCGTTAATGCAGGATATATTTGAGGTTAGGTATGAATATAGATAAAACAAAAAAACAATCTGTAAGAAAAGCTTTTGGCAACACTTTAGCAAAATTAGGAGAAACCGACCCGAACATCGTCGTTTTGGATGCGGATTTATCAAGTTCAACGCAAACAAAGGTCTTTGCGCAAAAATTTCCCGGTCGCTTTTTTGATTGCGGGATAGCTGAACAAGATATGATTTCAACCGCTGCAGGACTTGCAACTCAAGGCAAAACGGTATTTGCTGCGACATTTGCAGTATTCGCATCAGGCAGAGCCTATGATCAGGTAAGAAACGGTGTTTGCTATTCGGATTTAAACGTTAAAATCGTCGGAACGCATGGCGGTATAACAGTCGGCGAGGACGGAGCAACCCATCAGGCTCTTGAAGATATAGCCTTGATGAGAGAAATTCCGCACATGACAGTATTGGTTCCCGCTGATGCAAAAGAGTGCGAAGAAATCGTTAAATATGCCGCAGAAAACAAAGGGCCCATGTACATCAGAATTCCAAGAGGCAACGGCATTGATATATTTAATGGAAACTATAAATTTAATATAAGTAAAGCCGTAACGGTTGAAGACGGGCATGACATTACGATATTTTCAAACGGAGATGTTTTGGCAGAATGCATAATGGCAGCTCATGAATTAAAAGAGCATGGAATTTCTGCAAGAGTAGTAAATGTTCCATGTGTTAAGCCTATTGATGAAACAACTATTATTAATTGTGCCAGGGAAACTAAATTTGTTGTTACGGTCGAGAACCATTCGACAACCGGCGGATTAGGAAGTGCCGTTTGCGAAATCTTATCACAATATTATCCAACAAAGGTCTACAGATTAGGCATGCACGATCAATTCGGACAAAGCGGTAAAGCCGAAGAATTACTTTCATTCTACGGTTTGGATTGTCCTGCTCTTGTAAAAAGAATTTCAGACATTTATAAAAAGGAATCAGAAAATAATGATTAAGCTTAAAAATGTTACTAAGAAGTACAAAAACGACCAATATGCGCTGAAAAACATAGATTTGGAAATTAATTCGGGCGAATTTGTTTTCATCGTAGGAGCATCGGGTGCGGGCAAATCAACCTTAATGAAACTTTTATACAGCGAAGAAAAGCCCACAACGGGGGTTGTTTCTATCGGCGGTATAAATATTGCCAATATTAAAAATAATAAAATCCCAAACCTTAGAAGATGCATGGGCATTGTTTTTCAGGATTATAAACTTTTGCAAAACCAAACCGTATTTGATAACGTTGCTTATGTAATCAGAACGTTGGGTATAAGCAGCAAAGAGATTAACGCAAGGGTTCAGGGGGCTTTAAGAATTGTCGGATTATATGACAAAATGAATGCAACGCCATCTGAACTTTCAGGCGGCGAGCAGCAGCGTGTAGGAATTGCAAGAGCAATTGTTAACGGTCCGCCTTTACTTATTGCAGACGAACCGACAGGGAATTTGGATCCTCAAAACTCCATGGAAATCATGCAAATTCTGGATCAGATTAATCAAAGAGGAATTACGGTTATTGTTTCAACGCATGATAATAATATAGTAGATTATTTCAGAAAAAGAGTTGTAAAACTTGATCATGGGGAAATTGTAACCGATAAACAAGCAGGTACTTATGAATAACAATTTGAAATCAAACGTAAAAAAACACATTCCAAAAGATTGGTTGTCAGAGCTGAGAATACTTTTCAGACTGGGAATCCAAACTTGCAGCGACATAAAAAGAACGGGCTGGATAAATTTAGTAATTATAACTACAATGGCAGCCATTTTGATGATATTCGGGGCATGCTTTAGGACAGCATTATCCATTTCATCATTTTCTAAAGAACTTGGCAATGCTCTTGAAATATCGGTTTATTTAAAAGATTCATCAGACGTTCAGGAGGTTAAAAGCGAAATTTCCACGATTGCGCATGTCGAGGCGATTACGGTTATACCGAAAAACGTTTCATGGAATAAATTAAAAAATGAGATGAAGCTGCCTGATATTACAAACCCTTTGCCTGATACATTGCATGTAAAAGTAGATAACCCCGAAAACCTTCAGGTCGTATTTGATAACATCAAAAATATCAAATCCGTTGAAGATATGAGTTACGCTAAAGATTTGGCGGCAAAAATCGAATTGATAAACCATGTCGTAAAAACTATCACGATTGTTGTAATTTTGATTATGGCATTGCTGACAATAACTATTATTAATAATACTATTCAGCTTGTTATTCAATCAAGAAAAGACGAGATAGAAATTATGAGGCTGATGGGTGTAAGCAACTGGTATATCAGACTTCCGTTTGTTATGCAAGGTGCATTCTACGGGTTCACGGGTTCATTACTTGCAGTAATCCCGTTAAATTATATCCAACAGGGACTTTCAAATATTCACAAATTCTTTATGGTTCCGTCGCCTCCGTTTGCTCAAAACCTTGTAATACTTGTCATGTTTACAATGAGTATACTTTTTGGCGCAATCGGAAGTTATTTATGTATTAAAAAACACGTACAGGTGTAGTTTAATGAATGCAAAATTGATACTGATCGGCGAAGATAAGGATTATTTAAAAGAATTTCAAAGTAAATTTAAACTTTTGAGAATGAATGATACCTTTGAGATTTTTCAGATTGCAGATGTAAAATCCATGCCAAAATCCGCAGAAATTATCTTTATCAATTGCGCAGATTATAATGATGATTCGTTGAGCAAGTTAACAGACAAATTAACGCAAAATTACCCTGAAGCTAAAATTATACAAATTACCGAAAATTCAGATATTTTATATTACTATAAAAAAGGTGTATATGATTTTATACCCCCCGAAGTTTCTGGCGCAGATTATTATATATGTATTTTGAATTGCCTCAAATACCAAAGATGCCAAAAAGTTTTAGCAATTAACCGCAGTTTTATTAATACAACAAATACAATTCACTACAAAACTGGGCTATATACAAGAAAAGCCTTAAAAGATGCATTTGTTGAACTGGGAGAAAAAGACTTTGTAAAAAACGGAACTTTTGCGATTTTAACACTGGACGAAACAACTAAAACCAAGGTTTCAACAAACAGACTTGCAGGGGTTTTGAAGAAAAATTTAAGAACAACGGATATTATTGCTGCAGGAATTGACAAATATTATATAATATTTTGCGACACATCAATTAATAATGCAAAATGCGCCGTTCAAAAAATATCGGATATTATGGGCAGCGATTTTTCAATAAGGGCAGGGCTTTGCTCTATCGGAATCGATTATTACGATTCTATAGAAACAAGAGCAAGAAACAGCTTGAAATCCGCCATTGTCAAAAATACAACTTATGACTGCTTAGATGAACAATTGGAACTTGAGAATTACAATGACGGCAAACATAAATTCAAATTGTTCCAAAAGTCTTATGATAACAAGTTAAACAATGTAATTAAGCCTGTCTTTTTCAGGTTTGAAAAGGAATATGGATCTGGGCTTGCAGATGCGCAAATTGTGCAATACACAAACGAAATTGAGAGTATGTTTTGCATAAAAGGCGAGAAGCTGCAAAGCGAACTGATTTTACAGTATAACGGAATTGCAAAACTTGATTTGACAATTTCGCACAGCGGATTGGAAACTCCTGAAACCACAAAAATTGAAATTCCGTTAAACAAATTAAATGAAAAAGAACTGACCAAATATTTAAAACAACTTGGTAACGAATACAAAGAGGGGGCAAAAAATGCTTGATACAAATAACAGCATATTATTTATTATAGACATACAGGAAAAACTTACAAAAGCAGGTTTTAAAGGCAAAGATGCCGCACACAATATGGCAAAAGTTGTAAAAGCCGCACAAATATTAAATATTCCGACTATTGTAACCGAGCAATACCCTAAAGGTCTTGGCACAACCGACGAAGAAATAAAAAATAATCTTCCCCAACATGCAGTAACGGTTGAAAAGGCTGCATTTTCTGCCATGACAGAGAGCGGAGTTAAAAAATTCTTTGAAGATAAAAAACAAAAACAAATCGTTCTTGGCGGTATTGAAACGCATATTTGCGTTTTACAAACAGCCATGGAATTAATTCAACAAGGTTATGAAGTCTGTATACTTGAAGATTGCTCATCTTCCCGCCACGAATATGAACACAATACCGGCATCGAACTTTTAAAACAGGCAGGCGCAAAAATCGTATGTACAGAAATTGTACTGTTTGAATGGCTCAGAACTTCAAAACACCCCCGCTTTAAAGAAGTACAAGCACTAATCAAATAGTTATTTCAACCCGTTCAATACGACCATTTCGCAATTTTTGCAATCAAAACGCAAGGGATATTTCTTGCCGTTTTCGTCAACAAGGAAAAGACGTTTGTTGTAATTAACTTTCTTAGAACAAATGTTTGCGCTGTAGCGCAGACAATGTTTACAGCGCATAAGTTCTGCTCCTGTATGGATATTGCCCGATTTTTCAAGAGCGGGCTCACTTATTTTACAGCCGCAATTTTCATAAAACTTTAATGCGGATGTATTCATTACATTTGCCCTGTAATCAGAAGAAGAATAAGGAAATTTTGCATAAGAAAGAGATTTTTGAACCTTTCTTTGGTAACGGTTTAATCTTTCTTGTGTTAATTTTTGTAACAGATTTCTGCGCAGCTCATTTACCTTAGAAACAGGTAAAAACGGTACGGGATCTGTACTTGAGAATATATTTAAAATATAAAAATCGCTGTCGCCTGTTTTAGAAAACTGTTTAATGTAGCTGTTAAGCATATTTTGAGGATTCTTAGACTGCTCGCTGCTGTCAATTTTGACACTTACCGTAATATTATCTTCATCAGTTGCTATAATTTTATCTGAATGTATTTCTATATTTACGCCGATTTTGCGAATAGGTGCAGATTTATCCAAGAGCTTTGAATATTCAAAGTCGTAATTTCTGAATAAAACCGTACCGATAGAGATTTTTGGCATCTTATTAGGGTATATCAAATTACCCTCTGTTCTGTTTATTTTAAAGCCATCTAAACCGTCTAAACCCGCATAACAGATACCATCTTGAGGATTTAATTTTTTATCCGTTTTTACCTCAATTGAAATTTTATTAACTTTTGTAACTTTTCCGATACATTCACCCATAGATTTCGGAGTGAGAAAATTATAGCATTTATTGCGTAAAACCAAGAAATAATCAGTATATTGGCGGTTAAATGTTTTATTAATATCGGGGGTAAAATCGCAAAAAACTTTTCCTGAAGATGTGCGTTTTGAATACCTTTTCAGCAAGTTATTGTAAAAAAGTACAACATTTTTAACATAATTATTATCTTTTAAACGCCCCTCAATTTTGAATGAATTAACACCAGCATCAAGCAGCTCTTTAATATGAGGAGATGCATTGAAATCCTTTAAAGATAAGAGATACTTATCTTTTAACAATATTTTGCCATCTTCATCAATAAGGGAATATTTTTTCCTGCAAGGCTGAGCGCATTTTCCTCTATTTGCCGAGCGCCCGCCATTTGCGAATGACATATAGCATTGACCGCTGTATGATACGCAAAGAGCACCATGAATAAATGTTTCAACCTCACATTCCGTATTTTTGCAAATATTTTTTATTTGGTTTAATGATAACTCCCTTGCAAGAATTACCCTTGATGCCCCGACATTATCAAAGAACTTCGCTTTTTCAAGCGATCTGTTATCACATTGCGTACTCATGTGCAGCTGAATTGGCGCAAGCTTACCCTCAATAGCTTTTTGTAAAATGCCCATATCCTGAACAATTATCGCATCAACGCCGATTTCATAAAGCTTATTTATAAGTTTTACCGCATCTTCAAGCTCAGAATCACTCATTATGGTATTTATGGTTACATGAATTTTCACAAAGAATTTATGCGCATATTCCACTAACTTTTTAATATCGTCAAGACTGTTTGCGGCATTTACTCTTGCGCCAAAGTTGTCGGCACCGATATACACGGCATCAGCGCCGCTGTTTATCGCACAAATACCTGTTTCTAAATCTTTTGCGGGAGCTAATAATTCAACCTCTTTCATAGAAGTATTGTATTACAAAAGTTTCGCTTATTCACATATTGTAATAAATTATAAGAAATAAGATATTAATGCTAAAATAGACCTATGAAAATTGCATTAATAAATCACGGCTGCGCAAAAAATCTTGTTGATTCAGAGCTTATGCTCGGTACGCTTGATAAATACGGATATAAAATAACCTTAGATGAAAACGATGCGGATATCGTTATTATTAACACTTGCTCTTTTATTCACGATGCGGAAAAAGAATCGGTTGACAGCATATTAGAAATGATAAACGAGGGTAAAAAGGTAATTGTAGCAGGCTGTCTGCCACAAAAATATAAAGACGAATTAAAACAGGCAATTCCCGAGATCTCGGGAATGATAGGTTCTACAAAACCCGCAGATATTATAAAAATTTTAAATAATATCCGCTCTCAAAACGGCGAAGACGAGATAATTCAAGATGTTCCGAAATATGAATATCCTGAAGATGTTGAGCGCCAGCAAATTACGGTCGGCGCAAGCTCTTACATCAAAATAGGCGACGGCTGCAACTACGAATGCGGATACTGCATTATCCCAAAACTTCGAGGGAAATATGTTTCCCGACCGGTTGAAAATATCGTTAACGAAGCAAAAAATCTTGCAAAGAAAGGAGTCGCAGAAATTGTCCTTATTGCGCAAGACACTTCATCTTACGGGATAGATTTATACGGACATCAGGCTTTACCCAAACTTTTGGAAGAATTAAACAAAATTGACGGAATAAGCTGGATTAGAATAATGTATGCCTACCCGACAATGATGACAGACGAACTTATCAATGCTATTGCAAAGCTCGAAAAGGTAGTAAAATATATAGATATACCGCTTCAACATTCTCATCCGAGAGTTCTAAAATCAATGAAACGTCCAGTTATGGATTATGAAAAATTAATTGAAAAATTCCGCAAAATGATACCGGGCGTTGCGATTAGGACTTCTTTAATTGTCGGATATCCGCAAGAGACAGATGAAGAATTTGAACATTTATGTAAATTTGTTAAGAATGTAAAGTTTGACAGAATGGGCGCATTTGAATATTCAAGAGAAAAAGGCACGTATTCAGACGGTTTAAAGCCGCAAATCAGCGCAAAAGTTAAACATCAAAGATATAAAAAATTGATGCAAATTCAAAAAGAAATCTCTTACAAAAACAACCAAAAATATATAGATAAGACCTTAAAATGTATCGTAGAGGGATATAATGATGACGGTACGGTTATTTTAAGATCGGAACATGATGCGCCCGAAGTCGACGGACTGGTTTATGCTAAAACGGATGCGCCCGTTGTTCCCGGTGATATCGAGAATGTCAAAATTACAAAAGCAGATGAATACGATTTATATGGAATTATAGAGGGTTAATAAATGGAATATGTAGAGAATAAAGAGCTGGAAGAAAAAGAAACCAAAAGCATTTTTACGGATATGCTTAAATATTCTCCGTCAAAGATATGCGGAATGTTCGGCAATGTAATTACTTTGCCGATTTATACAAACTTATTTTCAACGGAGCAGTACGGATTGTACACGGTATCAATCGCAATGCTCTCATTCTTGTGTATTATATTTTCCGATTGGGTAGGATTGGCAGGTTTGAGATTTTTCAGACTTCACCAGTTGGAAAAAGATTTGCCCAAATATTTGACGACTCTTGTTATGATTTTGACAATCAATATGGTGCTTATGTTCGGGCTGTCATTTTTGTGCCGACATGCGATGTATTCATTCTTTCATGTTCCGTTTAAATACTTTCTTGCGGTGCTTGTTTTAATCATTCCAGTTGCAATAAGAGCACTATTACAGCAAATTTTAAGAGCTCAACTAAAATCTATTTCATATTCAATTGCGACAATTTTAAATCAATTCGTAACAATCGGGTTGACAGTATTTTTTGCAAAATTCTTCCATTTAGGAGCAGCCTCAATCCTTTTAGGTATGGGCGTTGCAATTACGCTAATTGATATTTTGTTATTGTATCAATGCGATATATTAAAAGTGTTTAAATTCCAAAAAGTCGAATGGAAATTTATTGTACCGATTATTAAATACGGGATTCCCGTTGCAGCGACTTCTCTTAGCGCATGGATAATTTCACAGAGCAACAAAATTATCATGGGCGGGATAAACGGTTTTACAAAAGCCGCATTTGTCGGGGTCGGATATGGTTTAACAATGCCTATTCTAATGCCTTTATTTGCTATGATTACGGTTGCAGCAATCCCGAGAATCATTAACATGTACGAAGCAAAAATTGATGTACGACCGATTATCACAAGGATTATGGGGTATTATATTTTACTTGCCCTGCCTTTAATTGCAATAATGTCATTATATAGCATGGATTTTACGGTTTTATTAAAAACCAATGCAAAATTCTATGAGGCAAGCGTACTTGTACCGTGGTTCTCATTCGGGGTATTCTTCTTAGGTTTGACGGATTATACGACATTGCAGTATCACCTTGCAAACAGAACGGATTTAGAGTTTATTATTAAACTTGTTTCAGGTGTAATCGGTGTTGTTTTAAACCTTGTATTGATTTTAAAAATGGGCTTAATCGGTGCGGGAATTGCAACATTCAGCGCAAACTTTATATACTTCCTGTTGTCTGTAATAGTTGTATTACCTGATTTTCATTTAAAACTTCCAAAACATACGTTGCTTAGAATTTTATTTGCCGCAATACCTACCGCAATACTGTTTGTACTTTTCAAAACAAGCGCAATAAGCCTTGCAGGCGGTGCACAATTCTTTGTAGTATTGTTCACGTTCTATATAATTTACACGCTGTTAAAATTGAAATTGTATAAAACCGCAGACTAAAAAAATAACAATATTTTGCAGGATATGCGTACTTGCCAAGCATCAAGATTAACAAAAGTTAACATAAGCGCCAAAAGTAGCAAAATTAAATCTTTACGGACTTGATATGTATGATTTGAAGCATGCAATATGCTTAAAAAACAGTAACATTTTAAGTTAAATTGTTATGCTCTTGATAGTATAAAGATATATAAAATATTTCTAAAAAGATATACGGAAAGGACACGAAACACTATGGATAGCCGAAAAAGAAACCAGCGCATTATTTCAGCAGCGCTTACATCTTTGTTCATGTTTCAGCAAACAATGATGCTTTCAGCTTTTTCTACCGAAATTACAGGCGTTATAGGTAATAACGGTATTTATAATATCAACCCCACCGCAGTAAACGGAAGCATGGGCTACAGAAAATATAACGATTTTGATTTAAGTAAAGGTGATGTTGCAAACCTCAACTTCTTAAAAGGCAACAAAAACATTGAAACTTTCGTCAACCTTGTAAACAACAAAATCAATATTGAGGGTACTGTTAATTCAATGAGAGGAAACAATTTCTACAACGGCAAAGCCGTCTTTGTTTCACCAAAAGGCATGGTTGTAGGAGCTTCGGGCGTTTTGAATGTAGGATCTCTCGGAATTTATACCCCGAATCAGTCAACTTACAATTATTACTTAAATAACCCCGAAAATTCACTTAACGATTTAGCAAATATAAACAATGCGGGCGACGGTACGGTAACAATTAACGGTAAAGTTTTAGCCGCTAAAGATATAGATATTGTATCTTCAAACATCAAAGTTCCGGGGCAAATGGTTGCACGAGGAACGGATGTCGTTCAAGCTTATGACAATGCTTTATTTAATAATCTTGTAAACACAAGCAATATTAAATCGGCAGGCAGCATGACAAACAACGGCGGTAAAATTACGTTCACATCATCAAACGGAACAACCGTATCAAATAACATTACAAACTACGGCACGGGTGGAATTGAAATGAAAAACATCAATTCTGACGGAATTTTGCTCGGCAGTAAAATCGCTTCAAACGGGGACATAAAACTTACCAATACGGGCGACAAAGGTATTGTTATTGCTAAAGCCGCAGAAATTAACAGTAGCAAAAACATCATAATGGACGATACGTCAAAAAGCGGTATTGTTCATCAGGGTTTGAGCAAAGCCGATAACAACGTAAACATTAAAGCTAACGGCGGAAATGTCGTAATCGGCGATAAAAGCGATAAAGATAACTACGTAACTGCAGGAAATAATATTGATATCAATGTTAAAAACGGCAGCATTTTAAATTACGGAGTAGAAAAAGTATTATTAAATGCAGGCAATGACCTCACTATGAACGTAACCGACGGAACAATCGGTTTACCCGTTCAACAGGCAGCATGCACGGGTTCAGGCTGCACGGGCATAGGTCCCAAAGACCAAGGTTCAAGAGATTTCACAAAATCTGTTAACGCTAACGTTAAAGGCAAAGTAAAAGCCGAAACCAACAAGGTTACAAAGCCGGATGATTTGGTTATAAATTATGCCGCTATTGATTCGGATATGAATATTGATTCAATTAAAGCTGACGGTAGAGTAATCTTAACCGTTGATGATGATTACGGATACAATAATAACGGTTCAACACGTTACAACATGGTTAACGCAAGACCTGATGACAATTCTGATACAAATATTGAAGGCACGGGCATTTCGTTAATTTCAAACGGCAGCATCGGAACCAAAAAGAATCCCGTTACATTCATTCAAACAGGAGCTGACAAAGGTTACAGCATGGATGTTTTAGCTGAAAACAATATCAACTTGAAAGAAAACAGCTACAACGATAAAAATTACGGCAGAGATAACGAAATTAAAACAAATAAAGCATGCAATATTATTGCAAGAAAAGGGGATGCAAATATTGAATTTGCTGGTAATACTACAATTGATAACATTACATCAGAAGGCGATTTAAAAGTAGTTACCAGAGGTAAAACCCTTGATATTAAAAACCTCGGTCATATAACAGATAACTCTGTTATTCCTAACGACTATTTAGGACCGAGAAACTACGGAACACAAGACGGCGGGTATATGAAGCCCGATTATAGAGATGAAGCTTTGCCAAACCATGCCGTTGTAAAAGCTCTTGATATTAACCACAATATCAGACCGACAGATGAACTTGTTGATAACGGTCATGAAGCATGGGCAGGTTCAACCGTAAAAATTGCAAATGCCGTTTTAGATAACGGAACACTTGATGTTACGGCTGACAATATTTACGCAAACGGTGTAGAAGAACATATTAATAAAGACGGATTTTCTAAAGCTACAAATCCTATAACCAATAAAGTTCAAGGTTCAAACACAATCCCGACAGGACATGCAGTAAGACCCGAAGATATTGAGGGTATAGGAAGAAACGAAAAAGAAAGAAATTATTACTATCCCGCAGGCGACGGCGATGGTACGTTTAACGGTGTTCCTTCTCAAGTTGATGATGATGACAATGTGGTAGATGCAACTCCGCTGGAAATTGAAGATTCAACTTCTCCTGATCCGTCGACATCTCCCGAACCGTCAACTTCACCTGAGCCGACGACTTCACCAGAACCGACATCGACACCGACTGATCCTATAACGGATGCTCCTACGGAAACTCCGACAGATCCTATTACAGATGAGCCGTCCGACATGCCGACAGTTAATCCGACCGATGCACCTACGGATGCACCGACCGAAATTGTAACAGACGTTCCGACAGATGCTCCGACAGATCCGATTACGGAAACACCTACGGATCCTGCAACAGATGTTCCGACTGATGAACCTTCAACTTCACCTGAACCGTCGACATCTCCTGAACCGTCGACATCTCCTGAGCCGTCAACTTCACCTGAGCCGTCAACATCACCCCAACCGTCAACAGAACCGAGCATAAACCCGGGTATTGAAGCTGTTGAAGATGAAGACGGAAGAATCACATACATTCAAAGAAAAATCATGGACGATTCTGTTGATTCCATAGATAAAAGACAATTTATGAGATATAGAGTATCAGATACGACAAACCCTGTTGCTATCGAAAGAGGAAACGGAATTGAATCCTTGATTGATGTATCAAGAGGCGGGGTATCGGTTACTCACAACAACGACTTAAAAGTCGGCGATGTAATTCCCGTACACATAGCATACGGCGCTTTGGACATCAAAGCTAACGTTGAAGTTGTTTCAGCTACGACTCATCGTGCCGGAGCTAAATTCGTAAACCTTGATCAAGCTACAGCAAACCAATTGTTATACTTGAACATGGTTCTTGATGAAGTTAATAAAATATCTCTTAAATAATGTAACGAAATATTACAAATAACAATAAAAGCAGATTAGTTTTTCGCTAATCTGCTTTTTTTATTAACGAATTGTAAATTTTTATTAACAAGAGGCTCAAAAGTGTAAATATTTTGAAAAATTTTCCGTTTATAAATTTATACATAGAACTATGGCATGACTGTGACTTGTGTGTGCAATGTAAGTCGGGTCAGAAGAAGAAAAAGAAAGGTAAGCAGAATATAAAATGAAAGGATTAGAAAATGATGAGAAAGAGTAGAAAGACCCAAAGAAGAATAATCGCATCATTGATGACCGGTGTGTTTATGCTTCAGCAAACAATGGCATTAAGCGTAATAGCCAGCGAAATCTCAGGCGTTACGGGTGTAAACGGCGTTTACAATATTGATCCGGCTTCCAAAAGCGGCGGCACAGGGTTTAGAGGTTATGAAAAGTTTAACTTAGATGCAGGTGATGTAGCCAATTTAAACTTTGCCGACATTAATACTTTCGTAAACCTTGTAGATAACCAAATCAATATTAACGGTATTGTAAACTCTGTCAGAGGAAACGGTTTCTACAACGGAAAAGCAATTTTCGTTTCACCTAACGGCATGGTTGTCGGAGCATCCGGCGTTTTGAACGTCGGTTCTCTCGGAGTATATTCTCCCGATTCATACAGCTATAACCAATTGAAAAACAATATGACCGAAGAAGGTCTTGCTACTTTAATTAATGATGATATGAATACCGGCGGAGCCATCAAAATTAATGGTAAAGTCGTAACTTCAGGCGACATTGATTTAAGAGCAAGCAGCGTTGATATCGGAAAAGATGCTGTTGTAGTCGGCGGAGTTAATGCAAACAAAATGCAAAAATTTGACTCCAAAGCTCAAGCAGATGTTTTATTTAATAATTTGGTAAACACCAATAACCTTGCAACAGGTAATGCATTTGCAAGCGACGGTGCGGGTCATATTATCATCGCAGCTGAAGGCGACGGTTCAGGCGAAGTTAACAACAACGGTTTGAATATCGCAGGTACGGTTATGAGCTATGCTCAAGCAAGCGGAAGTTCAATGGAAATATTGAACTATGATGATGCAGGCAAAGGCTTAAATATCAGCGGTACTGTTTCAAGTGCTAACGGCAATGTTAAAATCAACAACAACGAAGGCGATTTGAAGATTTCGGGAACCGTAAGAAACGGCGGCAACACTCAAATCTTCAACGTTCCTATGCAAGGTAAAACAACCGAATCAAAACTTGATGTAACAGGGAACATCGATACTAAAGGCAACCTTGAAATCCACAACAAAGGTAAAAACGGTATGAACCTGAACGGTACGATTACAACCGGCGGAGATTCATACGTTGAAAACGGCTATTATAATGCCCATTCAACCAACACAACAGGTGCTATGAATATCGGCGGGACATTCACCACAAACGGTAACGCTACATTCAGAAATACCGCTGACGGTGTTGACGGTATGAATATTGCAGGCACGATAAATATCGGCGGCAAAGGTACATTCTTAAACGACGGCGCAGCAGGTTTGAATGTAAAACAAGGCGGCAACGTTACTACAGGTAACGGTCTTGAAATGACCAACACGGGTAATGACGGTTTGAATATCGACGGTACCGTTACAAATACAGGTGATAGCACAATTACTAACACCGCAGGCGGCGCTAAAGGTTTAAATATTAACGGTACTTTGGCTAATAACAATGGTACAATAACCGCATTAAACGATGGCGAAGCAGGTTTAAACATTAATGGCAAAGTTACGGGCAACAATTCTAACGGTACATTCATAAACAATGGCGCAGGCGGCTTGAATGTTGCAGGCAACGTAAGACTTGATAAAAAAGGAACATTTAATAATACCGGAAGAAACGGTTTGAATGTTAAAAAAGGCAGCGAAGTTAATACAGGTAACGGTCTTGAAATGACCAACTCAGGCAATGACGGTTTGAATATTGACGGTACTGTTACAAACAACGGCACAGGCACATTAACAAACACCGCAGGCGGAGTTAAAGGCTTGAATATTAACGGAACGGTTACCAACAACAATGGCACCATCACCGCTAACAATGACGGTCAAAACGGATTGAACATTAACGGCTCGTTATTAAACAACAATGGTAATATTACGACAAACAATACCGGTGCAGCAGGTACAAATCTTGCATCTGCAGGCAGAGTAACCGCAACAGGTGATGTTCTTATGAACGACACTTCTAAAGGCGGCACTAATATTAAAGGTCTTGTAAAAGGCAAAAACGTTACTCTTAATCAAAAAGGCGGCGGCAACGTTACAATCGGTGATGATACCGAAAATGATAATTACATTACAGCGGATAAAGATATCGCTATCACGGTTAACGACGGCAGCATTCACAACTATGGAGTTGAAAAAGTCTTATTGAATGCAGGCGGCGACCTTACAATGAACGTAACCGACGGTACAATCGGTGAAGCTGTTCAACAAGACGGTTTAACAGGCAACCGTGTTGGTATCGGACCGAAAGATCAAGGTGCTCGTGATTTCAAGAAATCAATCAACGCTAATATTAAAGGCAAAGTAAAAGCTGAAACTAATAAAGTTACAAAACCTGACGATTTGGTTATCAACTATGCGGCAATTGATTCCGATATGAACATTGATACAATCAAAGCTGACGGCAGAGTAATCTTAACCGTTGATGATGATTACGGAAACAATAACACAGGCACTAAACGTTACAATATGGTTAACGCAAGAACCGACAACACAGATACAAATATTGAAGGTACAGGCATTTCGTTAATCGCAAACGGCAGTATCGGTACCGAAGATAATCCTATAACATTCATTCAAACAGGTGCCGAACAAGGCTATAGCATGGATGTATTGGCTGAAAATAATATCAATATGAAAGAAAACAGCTTCAATGATTCAAACTATGGCAGAGATAAAGAAATCAGAACCAACAAAGCTGATACAATTATTGCAAGAAAAGGCAATGCGAACATTGAATTTGCAGGCAACACAACAATTGATAACATCACCGCAGAAGGCGACATCAATGTAGTAACCAGAGGTAAAAATATCGAAATTAAGAACCTCGGTCATATTACAGACAAGTCAGTTATCCCTGCAGATTACTTAGGACCCAGAAACTATGGTATGGAAGATAACGCAAGCTTACCCGGCGGAGGCTATACGGGTGAGGACTACGGACACGAAGCATTACCTAATAATGTTAAAGTAAAAGCTCTTGATATCAACCACAATATCAGACCGACCGAAGAACTTGTTGATGGCGGACACGAAGCTTGGGCAGGTTCAACAGTCAGAATTGACAATGCTGTTTTGGATAACGGCAAACTTGATATCACGGCAGATAATATTTACGCAAACGGTATAGCAGAACACATCAATAAAGACGGATTCAGCAAGACCGTGGATACTTCAACAAACAAAGTTATCGGTTCTGACGGTATCCCGACAGGACATGCGGTCAGACCTGATGATGTAACGGCTACAGGCAGGAATGAACTTGAACGAAATTATTACTATCCTGCAGGTGATGGCGACGGCACATTCGACGGCACTCCGTCAAATGTTGATGATGATGACGACGTAGTTGATGCAACTCCGTTGGAAATCACAGACCCTCCGACGGAACCTGTTACAGAACCCGTAACTGATCCTGTTACTGATCCTGTAACTGACCCTGTTACTGATCCCGTAACTGACCCTGTTACCGATCCCGTAACTGACCCTGTTACCGATCCCGTAACTGACCCTGTTACCGATCCCGTAACTGATCCTGTTACTGATCCCGTAACTGATCCTGTTACCGATCCCGTAACCGAACCTGTTACAGATCCTGTTACTGAGCCCGTAACTGATCCCGTAACCGAACCTGTTACTGATCCTGTTACCGAGCCTGTTACCGAACCTGTTACAGAGCCCGTAACCGATCCCGTAACTGATCCTGTTACCGAGCCTGTTACCGAACCTGTTACAGAGCCCGTAACCGATCCCGTAACTGATCCTGTTACCGATAATCCGACGGATCCTATTACGGATGCTCCGACAACACTTCCGTCTATTACACCTGATCAACCTGATCAACCGGCAATTAACACAAATGAAGACGGCAGAATAATGTACAACCAGAGAATTGATGATGATAACATTGATTCAATCGATAAACGTCAGTTTATGAGATTCAACGTCAACGATACTCCAATCCCTGTAGCAATGGAAAGAACAAACAATGTCGACAGACTGATTGATGTATCAAGAGGCGGGGTTGCATTGAGCCACCACAATACATTAAAAGCCGGAGATGTAATTCCTGTACACTTACAGTATGGCGATCTTGATATCCACGCAAATGCCGAAGTTGTTACAGCTACATCATCAAGAGCAGGAGCAAAATTCGTAAATCTTGATCAGGCTACGGCTAACCAGTTGTTATACTTGAATATGTTACTTGACAGTAATCAGAACATCTCATTCAAATAAAATATAAACAACAAATAAAAAAAGACTCTGCAGCAAAATGCAGGGTCTTTTTTATTGCTTTGTAAACATATTTAATAAACACCCTTGATTTTAAAATTTGTTTAATATAATATATTTTTGAACCGCAGACAGTTAGTGCGTAAAGCTTAATTGGAACAAACATCCTGCTAACCCAGGTTACACAAAGAATTTATAAATATCACTAAAGAAATATAAATACAGACTATGTGTAAGATTTTGCGGTTAAACTAAAGAAGCAAAATCTTTTTTAGTTAAACAGGTCGATAAAAATGGCAATTATAAAATTGCGTGAAACACAAAGGAGCTAAAAATGTCAACAAAAGCATTTAAATCAGAAAAGATTGACGAAATTAAATCCAAAATAGAAAAAGCTCAAGTTGCAGTTATAACTGATTACAAAGGTTTATCAGTAGAAGAAATTACAAATTTGAGAAGAGCTATTCAACAAGACGGCGGCGACTATATGGTTACAAAAAATACTTTAGCTAAAATCGCAATTAAGGGTACTCCTTATGAAGTTTTGGCTGATAAATTAACCGGTCCCGTTGCATTAGCATTCGGATTTAAAGATCCTGTTACACCTGCAAAAGCCGTTAAAACTTTCATAGACAAAGTTAAAAAAGGCGAAATCTTAGGTGCTGTACTGGACGGAAAATTATTATCTGTTGAAGAGACAAAAGAACTTGCAGCTCTTCCGTCAAAAGAAGAACTTATTGCAAAATTGCTTGGTTCTCTCAACTCACCGGCATCAGGTATTGTCGGTTCTATCAATGCCGTTATGGCTCAACTTACAAGAGCTATGGCTGCTGTTAGAGATCAAAAAACAGCTTAGTGAAATTACCGGTTTTATAAACAAAGTAATTTCAAGACACAATCGAAACAAGTATTGTACAACTTAAAAAAAATTAAAAGGAGAAATAAAAATGAGTAACGTAGAAACAATTTTAGAATCAATTGAAAAATTAACTTTATTAGAAGCTTCTGAATTAGTAAAAGCTATGGAAGAAAAATTCGGCGTATCTGCAGCAGCACCCGTTGCAGTAGCAGCAGCACCCGCAGCAGCAGCTCCCGCTGATGATCCTGATGCTGAAGTATCTGTAGTTTTGACTGCAGTTCCGGCTGATAAGAAAATCGCTATCTTGAAAGAAGTCAGAAACATCACGGCATTAGGCTTGAAAGAAGCTAAAGACCTTGTTGAAGCTGCTCCTAAAGCTGTTAAAGAAAACATCAAAAAACCTGAAGCTGAAGAAATCAAGAAAAAACTTGAAGCTGCAGGCGCTACTGTTGAAATCAAGTAGTTTGATTTTAAATTTCAAATATGTTAAAATGAACGGGCAATCTTTAAAAGGTTGCTCGTTTATTTTACAAAAGAGGGCTTTTATATGATAGATGAGAGATTTTTATATGCAGCGATTGCATTAATGCTGATATTTATTGCAAGAGATTTGCTCAAAAAATATTGCAATTTTGATATGGATAAATTTGATGTTGTAAAATTCTGCAAAAATTTCAAGCGTATGTGCAATGTTTATTATAAAAAATATTTTGATAAGAAGAATTTTATCATTTCAAAACATACCGGCAACAAGAGTTTAGAGCTTGTCAGCCTCGGAGAAAATCCCGCAACCGTTATGGCAACGTTAAGACAAATCACAGGGATTACTTATGACCACGCCAAATGGATTGTCGCCGCTGTTCCGACAGTATTTATGACAAATATTTCTGATGCGGAAGCCGATTTAAATAAAAAAGCCCTTGAATTTGTCGGCGCAAAAGTAGAAATAAAATAGCTCTTAAATTTTTCCACAAAAAAAAATAATAATAAAAACTAAATAAAAAGACCGAAATATTTGTTCGGTCTTTTAAAAAGTTTGAATTTAAGTTTAAGTTTTTATTTTATTGATAAAATAAATCCGCCTTTGTCGGCATTTTGCAATTCTTCACCCTCGATTTTTGCTCTCAAGTTTTTAATGTACTTGTAAACATAATCTCTGGGCAACTGCAACAAGTCAGCAAGTTCTTTTGCATATACAACCTGATTTTTGTGAGAATTGAAGTAATCAAATACTCTTTGTTCTCTGTCAGTTAATGCTTTCTTAAAGACAACTCTGACTTCATCCCTAACAACATCGCCTGTTTTCACCTCATTAACGATATCTTGTTTTAATTTATCGACTGTTTTGTTTGCAGCTTTGGCAGAAACCGTTTTCTTTGCTGCGGGCTCTTTGTGAGAAACTTTTGCGGCGGGTTTCTTTTCTGCTTTATTTTCCTTAGAAACATTTTTTGTTTCTTTATGCTTTTTATCTTCTTTTAAATTTTTTATAGAAAAAGGAGAAACATAAAGTTCTTTTTCTTTTTCATAAGCTCTGTTTGCAATAGAGCTTAAACGTTCTATGCCTGAATTTTGTTCCGGTTCATCCGAAATAACGGGCTTACCGTGCAAAACGATATCAGCAAGGTCATTTGTTTCTTTCTTTTCTTCAATCTTTTTGCCCAATCTTGCGGCAAATTCTTCAAGAGTAATTTTTTCTAATGAACTTCTCCACTGTCTAATCTCTTCCTTACTCAGATATTCAGTCATCCATTATCTCCTTACTAAACTATTCCTAACTAAACTTTTCTTTACTTACCTAATCTAGCATAAATTATTATCCATGACTTAAAATGTTTAGATAAGTAAATTTTTATTTATTTTGTTAATATAAATTAAAAAAGTGTTGACAATTTTTCATGATAAAATATAGACATCGGAGGATGAATATTGTTAAATAAGGCGCAAATAATTGATATATTGAAAGATAATTCTATTAATGAGGAGTTGTTTCAAAAAGCTGACAAAATCCGCAAAGAAAAAGTCGGGGATAATGTTCATTTAAGAGGATTAATTGAATTTTCAAATATCTGCAAACGTTCGTGCAAATATTGCGGTTTGCGTTCGGCAGATAAATTTATCGACAGATACAGAATTTTAAAAGACGAAATCGTTAAATACGCAAAACACGCAGTCGATATGGGCTATAAAACACTTGTCCTGCAATCGGGCGAAGATGATTATTACACACAAGAAAGAATGGTCGACATCATAAAAGGAATTAAAAAGCTCGATGTTGCCTTAACTTTGAGTATCGGGGAAAGAAGTTTTGAAGATTATAAAGCCTTTAAAGATGCGGGGGCTGACAGGTATTTAATAAGAATTGAAACAACCGACAGAAATTTGTATAAAAAATTACACCCGAATATGAGTTTTGATAACAGAATCCGCTGTCTGAAAGATTTAGGGACATTAGGTTATGAAGTCGGAACGGGATGTCTTGTAGGATTGCCCGAGCAAAGCGTGGAATCTCTTGCAGATGACATTTTATTTTTTAAAGAGATAAATGCGGATATGGTAGGAATCGGACCGTTTATCCCTCATCCTCATACTCCGTTAAAAGATGCGGCAACAGGCAGTTTTACCATGGCTTTAAAAGTTATGGCGCTGACAAGAATTATGCTGCCTGATATTAATATTCCCGCAACGACCGCAATGGAAACTCTTAACCCTAACGGCAGAATTATTGCATTGCAAAGCGGAGCAAACGTTGTTATGCCAAATGTTACAACCACGGATTACAGGGCAAAATATGAGATTTACCCGAATAAAATTTGTATAACAGAAAACCCCGATAAATGCTTTAATTGTATCGGTGCAAAAATCAAATCAATCGGGAGAAATATCTCGACGACCTACGGTTTCAGCCACAATAAAGGTTAAAAAGGCAGAATAACGCATTATCCTGCCTTAAATAGAATTATTTTATTATGGGATTTAAGCTTGCTCGGGAACTCTTTGAGGCTGTTGGGCAGGTTCTTGAACCTGTGCCGTTTGAGTTTCCTGCGGCATTTGTTCTTGAACCTGCGCTTGGGGACTTTGTGTTGCTTGAGGGTTTTGCGCCATTTGAGGCTCATGAGCTATTTGATATTGTTCGGGGGCTGCTTGGGCTTGAGGTTCTTCTGCCATCTGATAAGCTTCAGGCGGCATAGCAGCAGCTCTTGCCCCTTGTGCGGCACTTCCGACTAAATGTCCTAAAGTTCCTAATACGGCAGCGCCGACAGCTGCATAAATACCCATATATCTTCCTTGAATACTTTTAGCGGCCTTTTTAACGGCTTTAAATGCATCTTCTGTTATAAGATCTTTATTAAAATGGAATTTCTTATTTTTAGAATCCCATGAATGTTCAAAAAATGCTTTGTAGAAATCTTCGGTCGAATCTTTAATTGCCTGAGCGCTTTGTTTGATTGCCTCTTTTACCTTTTCAAAACCAAGCTTATCAACGCTTGCAATACCTGCTTTTGCAGCAGCTTCATCTTTTGTGCTTGCTTTGATAAAATCTTTCAATTGATCTTTATCAGCGACTTGATCAATTTTTTGAAGTGTTTCAAGGGCTTGGTTATAAGTTTTAGTATGTTCTTCAGGTAATCTGTCAGATAAATTTCGGCTTAAATTTTTAATAAAAGTATCGGTCGGAACACCGTCTTTTAAATACGGCTTTCTGAAATAACCTGCTGCAGCCCCCGCACCTGCGCCCGCAACAAGTCCGAGCCCTGTCAAAGGACTACCGCCACTGTTAGAATTTACAGCTTCCATAGACATAAAAATAATTCCTTTCAACCTTATTACACTATATATTTATAAAAACAATATTTACCTGAGAATTGCTTTTAAAAATCATGTTATTTTACAAAAGTTTATAAACATCTGTAAATCGGTTATGACTAGGTATAGCAAGAGAAAGAGCCTTATTATAATTTTCTTGCACTATGGGTATATTCATACTATAATAATTTATATAGGGGAGAACGTATGGAATTTTTCAGAAAACACCAGAAAGCATTTATAATCGTAATGACCGTAACATTTCTTGTTTGGACGTTCGGAGCAATGGTATTTATGGTCTGGGCAAATTAATTGAAAGTATGAAATTAAAAAGTATTACCAAATATATATTAACAACTTTAATAATCGTATGCACTCTTGGTTTGACAAGCGGTGCATCGTTTGCTACCCAATCATCTTCACAGTTAAAACGCCAATTAAATCAAACAAACAACAAAAGATATTTTATTCACAGGCAAAAGAAACAGGCTGATTTAAAATTAAGACGTGAACAGAACAAATTAACCGTTAACCAACAAAGATTAGAAGTTGCACATTCAAAATTGCAGCAAAACACAATAAGATACAACAATCTTGTTACCAATTTAAATTCTATGCAAATGCAATTAAACAGCGCAGTTGCACAGTTCAGAAAACTTGATGCCGAAATGAAAGAAAGAATCAGGCAAATTTTCATGCATCAAAGATCGGGAATGTTTGAATCCATTCTTTATGCAAGAGATGTAAATTCAATGCTTGATACATTCTATTTTGAAAAAATCGTTATTCATGAAGATTATAAACGAATACAAGCGCTGAAAGTTCAGGCTGCACGTATTGCAAGCTTGAAAGCTCAGGTTGAGAATCAGAAAAAAATGATTGAAGCATCTATTGAAGATATTAACAATCAAAGAATTGCTATTCAAAATTCAATAGAATCCAATAAAACGATGATTGAACGCCTTAAAAAGGACAAAGCATATTTTGAACGTACCGAAAGAGAATTGGCAAGACAATCTCAAAGCATTCAAAATATGATTGCCGCAATGACAAGAAGCAACGCTCATTCATCTTCTCGTGTGGTAATTTCTTCCACGGGATTTATCAGACCTATTTCGGGTCCTATTACTTCACCTTTCGGATACAGGGTACACCCGATATTTAAGACAAGAATATTCCATTCGGGCGTTGATATAGGCGGTCCGAGCGGCGGTGCAATTCACGCATCAAATGACGGACGAGTTATATTTACGGGCTGGTACGGAGGATACGGGAAAGTCGTTATCCTTGACCACGGTGTAATTAATGGCAAACCGATAACCACGCTTTATGCTCACATGTCATCAATCAGCGTATCAAAAGGTCAAATGGTTAAAAAAGGTCAAACAGTCGGTCATGAGGGCTCAACCGGTTACAGCACGGGGCCGCATTGCCACTTTGAAGTCCGTGTAAACGGGCAGCCTACAAATCCGTTCAATTACGTAAGGTAAAAAGAGGAAAATTAATTGAAACAACCGTTAAAAAAATATATATTATCTTTTTTAATAATCGCAACATTTTCAATGCTGCCGAGTTTCGGGGATAGTGCGGCTGATTCTGCCGACCCCAGAGTTACTGACACACAGGATATTATTTACCAATCTCCTCTTAATGATTTTACGGACAGTTTGACAAACGAAGATTATTACGATGAAAGATATTTTGACGATCGTTCTCAAAAAGAAGTTGATCCTTATAAAATGCCTGTATTTAAGCAAATGCGTATAAAATTAACAAATAAATACAGACAGATAACATCAGATGACAAACCGAAATCTCAAACTACATTTGTATCAAGATTGAAAATCCGGGATAAAAAGACTGCGCAAAACGCATCTCCCGATGACATAGAAAAAGGAATAACAGACACTTCATCTCAAAGCGATTTGTGGAACACGATTGACAATACGGCAAATATTGAAACTTCGGATTCGGTTTTACTTGACGGCGGAGTTCAGGAAGAAGAAGTTGAAAAACAATTATTACTTGATGCATCAAGAATCAATTTTGATGATGAATCGGGTGATATGGTTGCAACGGGTCGTCCTATTTTATTTCTGCCTCCTCAAAATACAAAAATTATTGCAGATAAAATGATGTATAACGACGACGGCAACATTTTAAAAGCTATCGGCAACGTTATAGTAATAAAAGACGGCAAGCCCATTCACTCGGATTACCTTGAAATTGATATGAATGAAGAATTGCTGACTTCAAACAATATTTTTACCGAATTTCCGAAAATGAATTTCAAAGCAGAAAGCGGACAGCAACGGGACGGATTGGTTGTTTTGAATAACGGCAGTATGTATTCTGACAATTCATACATTTATAAATTGACCTCAAGAACCGTCGGTGCAACAATGAACGAAATGATTTTGGACAAAGATTCCGAGAACCTGTTCTTTGGCGATCCGACAAATAATAAACTTAATATCAAAATGTCTTATCTTGAAGTTGCGGCAGACAAAAACCACGACACAATCAAGGCTAAAGATATTAAATTTATGCACAATGACAAGGTTTTCTTCAAATGGCCGTCAATTACTTTATACACAGATAAAGAGCACAGCTATTTTGAGGGAAATTATCCCGAATTCGGTTCAAGACGTAAAATGGGTGCTTTCATAGGTCCGGGGTTTGCGTTCAAAGGTCCGTTCGGCTCGGTTATGAAAGTTATACCGTTATTCAACTATCGTAGCGGAATAGGTTTCGGCGGTATGTTGAAATACGTAAATGCTTATAACAGAACAGAGTTAGGCTATGGTTCGGCAAATGACATATTCTTCTTACGAGGCAAGCAAAAACTTGATGATAATTTAACTTTGCAATATGCATACAATTCATATACCAATGAATGGTTCTTAGGCGGTATGATGCCCAAGTATATCGCAGAATTGGCTTATGACAGATCATATCCGCACAAAGATTTTCTTGCTAAAAATATGGATATGACTTTCCGTCAAAGAGCAACATTCGGTTTTATGAAAGATGATGACAAAAGTTATAACGGCGAGAAATTCAACGATGCTACAAATATGTCTACCACAAGAACAAGATATATGGCAGAAGTTGACCAAACATTTCTTAAATATAAAAACAAAGATTTGCGTGCTCAATTTAATGCAGGTGTAAGATTACAAGGATCTGCCGCATTATACGGAAACGGCGACACACAGTTTGTTGCAAGAGTAGGTCCTTATATCAAAACTCAATTCAGAAATTGGGTACAGGATATTACATATTTCCAAACGGGATTTGACGATCAAACACCTATCCCTCACTTTGATGCTTACAGATACGGCAAAAGCAGTTTACGTATAACAGAAGCTTTGAGAATTACAAAATATCTGACAGTCGGCTGGTACGGATATGTAAACTTCTCTGATGATGCGCCAAACGGCAAAACTTTTCAGGAAAACGCATTCCTTGTATCTTTAGGTCCTGACGATTTAAAAATAATTTTAGGCTACGATACAATCAGGGACAGAGTATATTTTGGGTTCAACGTTGCGTTTGACCCTAAAGGAACAACCATAAATTATGACAAATTGGTTATAAAAAATCCCGAACGCTTAGGCAAACACCCTGAAGATAACGAGCAAAAAGTTGCATATTCGCCCGCTCAACCTCAAAAAGAGGAGCAAAAGAGCTTGATAAACTTCAAAAAAACAGACACGTCAAAACCTAAAGTATTAGAATACGCACAGGTTATAGAACTTGAAGATCCCGATAAAGAAAGGATTAATTGATGTTTGAAGATATCAAATCAGATATTATCAGGTTCGGTGAAATAGCTGGCAGCAGAGGTTTGACTCCCGGAATGTCGGGAAATATTTCTGCCAGATGTAATGACAAGATAGTTATAACAGCATCGGGCAGCGCAAATTCTTTTCTTTCCCGAGAGGATTTATGTGTTATTGATTTTAACGGAAATATTATTGAGGGAAGCAGAAAACCGTCAAGCGAAAAATTTTTGCACATGGAATTTTATAAAAAAAGAAAAGACATAAATGCGATATGTCATTTCCACAGCCCATGCATTGAAGCGTTTGCAATATCAGGAAGCGACGAATTAAATATCAATTGTCATCCCGAAATTATTTTTTATTTTGGTGATATCCCGTCGGCAGAGTATGCGCTACCCGGGTCAAATCAGCTTGTTGAAAATACCGCAAAATATTTTGACGGGCATGACGTTATAATTATGAAAAACCATGGAGTAATTTCCGGCGGTAAAGATATTAAAGATGCCTTTTTAAAACTTGAATTATGCGAAAGTTTTGCAAAAAGTATTGTGCTTTCAAAATTTCTTGGAGGTGCTAAAATATTAACAGAAAATCAAATAAACGAAATAAATTTATTAAAGAAAAAATAGCTAAAGAGGAAATTGTATGAGTAATATTACTTTGGATAAAATACAGGGATTAATAGCAGGCGACGGAGTTCTACCCGTTAAAATGGCTCAATATGCGAAAGAAAACGGATTTGACGTTGTGTGCATATCGTTAGCCAAAGATAATTATTCGGATTTGAAAAAATATTGTAAGAAAGTTTACGCATGCCACCCGGGGGAAGTAAACAAAATCGAAAAAATCTTAAAAGATGAAAATATAAAACAATTGACATTTCTTGGAAAAGTTCATAAAAAAGTCCTTTTAAAATTAAATAAATTTGATAAAAGAGCCGTTGATATTTTGAAAAAAGCCGTAAGATTAAATGACGACCAGGTTATGCTGATGATTGTTGATCAATTGGCTCAAATCGGGATTGAAGTTCTTGATCAAACGATATTCATTAAAAATCTGATGATACCCGCAGGAGTTCTCGGACACGTAAAACCGACAAAAGAACAAATGGAAGATGTAAATTACGGTTACTGGCTTGCCAAAGAGATGGGCAGACTTGACGTCGGTCAATCGGTTGTAATTAAAGATAAAATGATTATGGCGGTTGAAGCGTTGGAAGGAACCGATGCTTGCATAAAAAGAGGCGCTAAATTAGCTAAAAAAGGCGCTGTTGTAGTAAAAGTTGCTAAACCTAATCAGGATAAAAGGTTTGATATTCCCGCAATCGGCTTAAAGACCCTGCGAGGAATGAAAGCTAAAAAAGCAAGCCTGATTGCGCTTGAAGCAAACGAAACAATTATCGTTGACCAAGAAAAAGTAATTGATTACGCAGATAAAAATAATATTGTGATAATGGCATTATAGATGAAAAAGAAAATATTTATTATTACAGGAGAATATTCAGGCGAGATACACGCATCTAATGTGGTAAAAAAAATTAAACAAATAAGCGATGATTACATTTTTGAGGGTATCGGCGGAGATAATTTAAAAGCTCAAGGGGTTAAACTATTTGAGCATATCAGGAATTTATCGGCTGTCGGAATTTCTTTGCAAATAATTATTAAACATTTTCTTCTTGGCAAAAGGCTGTTAAAATATTTAAAAGATGATTATAAACCCGATCTTGTATTGCTTGTAGATTACGGCGGATTTAATTTAAATATGGCAAAATATTTAAAACTTGCGGGTGTAAAAACAAAAATTTTTTATTACATTCCTCCGCAAGTATGGGCGAGCCGTAAATACAGAATTAAAAAGATTAAAAAATATGTTGATAAGGTTCTTTGCATATTTCCGTTTGAAGTTCCGATGTATAAGAGCTACGGAATAGATGTACATTACTGCGGGCATCCGCTCATACATCAACTTCCGCCAAGAGCTTATCGCAAAGGATTTTTTGAAAAATACGGACTTGATACGTCAAAAAAATTGGTATCAATTTTCCCGGGGTCAAGGGTATTTGAGCTTAAATATCTTATGAATATATTTAAAAAAGCTGTAAATATCCTTGCGCAAAAACATCCCGAACTTCAATTCTGCATTTCTCAGGCACCGAATTTGTCTGATGAAACGTTTGATAAGTATTTCGGTGATTGCGATTTGAAAGTAATAAAAGGCGATAATCAGGCTTTATTAAGCGTTTCTGATGCGCTTATCCTTGCATCTGGTACTGTTGCACTTGAAGCTTGCTGCTATCATACACCGATGGTTATTGTTTATAATGCACCAAAAATATTCTATTGGATATATCTTATGGTAAGGTGCATCGACAAGGTTTCTTTGCCAAATATTATCGCAAATAAATGGATTATCCCCGAGCTTATTGTTAAAAATGCAAAAGCCGAACTTATTGCACAACATATTGAAAAACTTTTATACAATCAGCCTGAAAGAACAATGATGATAAGCGAACTGGCGAATGTAAGCAAGATGCTTTCCGATAAAAATTCAGCATTTGAAGCAGCAAAAGTTATCGATAAAGAAATGTTTCCTTAATAAAACTTTATGAAATTTGTAATTTATGCAATTTATCCGTGTTTTTTGTTTTATAACACATGTATAGGTAAGTGTGATGATAAATTCTCCTACAGAATTGCATAACAATCCGTTTGATATGGTGTCAAACCACATATCAGAAAATACCTATTGGCTTAATGAAAAAAAAATAACTAAATCCTCCATATTAAAATTAAACTTACCCGATACATTGATTTTAACCCCCGAGAAAGCTCGTAAAACAAACAATGCAAAGGCTATCGGCTTATCCATAGCGGGAGCTGTCGTTGTCATTGCGGGCGGGATTTTTGAACTCTTTAGCGGAGGTCCGAAAGGTCTTTCAAAATGGTTCCAAAAGTTAAGAGGCAGTTATGAGCGGAAACTCCAGCAATCAAAGCTCGGCGACATCAGAAAAAGCGGGCACTATGAATATATTCTCGGGGAAATCGACAAATTACAACATAAAATTGAAGCCATAAACAACTTTACGACTATTAAAGATTATGCGTTTAAAAAGTTGATGTACGGACCTAAAAATAATTTTAAGGTAACTAAAAAAATACACGAAAAAATTACAAAAATATTTGAAAACTTCGGATTAAAAACCGTGAAAGGTTCTTATAAAAAGACTTCTAAACAATTTGATGCGCTTGAAGATTTAAATAAAGGCTTAATAGCAAGATTAAGAACAAACGGTAAAATTGACGAACCTTTAACAATAAACGATGTAACCCAAACTAAAGGCAAATGGCTTAAAGACCTGCAAAAATACGGCAAAGATATTTCTCAAACATATCAGGATAATTTCGGTACAACAGCGCAAGAAAGCAGATATCTTGAGATAAAAAAATTCATCGGCAAACTTGAAAAAAGCTTTGACGGGAAAAATTCAACATGGTTCTTATCAAAAGACATGTTTAACAAATTCATAGCAGAAGCCGCAATTGCCCCCGAAAAAACCGCAATGCAAAACAAAATAAAAACCATCAAACATTCATTGTCATATAACCCGAAAAACTTATACACAGATATTGATAATTGCATAATGAAGATTTCTTCGGCTCTGGGGTCGGGCGATAAAGATTCTCTTATGAAATTAAACAGAACAAGAGAAATGTTTAAGCAATTATCTCAAGGTAAACCCGTAAATGACAAGATTATGGAAGATTTGTACAATGATTTAAATACAAGTCTGCTAAAATCTGCTCATGGCAAAAGCCCTGAAAGCCTTGATTTGATAACAAGAAATCTCGGAGATATGCAATCACTTTATATGAATTACAAACAAGGTAAAATCCAAGACGTATTAAATATTTACGAAAAACTTTTACCAAAAGATGAATACGCAAAAGTCGCAAAAGCATACTCTAAAGCCGTTCAATCTCTTGAAAAATCCATCAAACTTGAAACTGAAGATTTTGTAAGCAAATCAAGAGATTTGACAATGGGCAGCGCACCGACAGATATTTTAAGTATCCTTACAGGTTTTGGCGCTTTAGGATATTATTTAACCAAAGCCGACGATAACAAAGAAAGAATGTCAATTGCCCTGAAATACGGATTTCCTGCTCTTGCAGGTGTCGGCGTTTCGTTATACGGTAACGCAAGATTATTTGCGGGCACAAAATCAATGATTTTAGGTGCTATTTCGACTTTGGTTATCGGAAAAATCGGCGATATGGCAAACAATATGCTTAATAAATATTATCCCGCAGATTCAAGCAACAGTTCCGCAAAGCAACCCCCCCCCCAAAAGCAGCATAAATACATTAAAAAAACGATAACAAAACCGCCTTACTTTAGTACAATGGTAATAAAGTGAGGATAATATGGAAAATTTAAGAGAAAAACTTGAACAAAGAGAACATAAATATTTGAGTCCGTTTGCAACAAAAGTAACCGAAACCAAAGGGCGAAAAGAACACGAAATAAAGGACGACATCAGAACGGATTTTCAGCTTGATTGCGACAGAATTTTGCATTCAAAAGCTTTCAGACGATTGAAACATAAAACACAGGTATTTTTATCCCCGTATAATGACCATTTCAGAACAAGACTTACTCATACGCTTGAAGTTTCGCAGATTGCAAGAACACTATCAAGAGCACTTGACTTAAACGAAGATTTAACAGAAGCTATAGCGCTCGGACACGATTTGGGGCATACACCTTTCGGACATTGCGGCGAGGGAGTATTAAATGAAATAGTAAAAGGCGGATTTCATCACAATTTGCAAAGTGTAAGAGTTGTTGAATTTTTGGAAAATCTTAATTTATGCAAAGAAACAATTGACGGCATAAGAACACATTCATGGGGTTATAAACCTCTTACGCCGGAAGCTAAAGTCGTTCAGCTTGCAGACAAAATAGCATATATTAACCACGATATTGAAGATTCCATTCGTGCCGGAATTATAGCCGAAAGCGATCTGCCAAAAGATTGTATTAAATACTTTTCTTCTAACCCGCCTGCAAGACTGAATAAAATGATTAACGAAATCATTAAAAATTCAATCGGCAAAGAAGAAATTTCAATGAGTGAAGAAGGGTGGGCTTATACTACCAAACTTCGAACCTGGATGTTTGATAACATTTATATCGACTCACCTGCCAAACTTGAAGAAGGAAAAGCAAAACACGTCATTAAAGAATTATACTATCTTTATTTTAATATGATAAAAGACATCTGCCCGGAAGATAAAGCTCAAAGAGCCGTTGTTGATTATATTTCGGGAATGACCGATCGTTATGCGATAGAAAGATTTAAGCGCTACTTTATTCCTGAAGGGTTTAAAAATAACTCAAGTGATGAATTTTTATTCCGCTTGGCAAATATGCCTGATGAATAAAAAAAGAAAGGGTGCAAACTTTTGGACGTAGGATATATCAGCGAATATTTAGAGTTTCTTGAAATTGAAAAAGGTTTATCGGAAAATACTTCCATGGCATACAGGAGTGATTTGCTTTTATTTACGGATTATTGCCAATCAAAGTGTTACAAAGATTATTCCGACATCGGGCACAGGGAACTTAACGGATACATTATGTTTTTAAGACAGAAAGGCTACACCCCGGGAACAGTTGTTCGAAAAATCGCTTCGCTGCGAGGTTTTTTCAAATGGTTAAGCAGCGAGGGCATAATAAAAAACAACCCTGCCTTAACTATTGAGCAGCCCAAATTACCCAAAAGACTTCCCAAAGTTATGAGCGTTCAAGAAATCAATGCGATATTCCGTTCGGATTTAAACACTCTTGAAAATCTCATCGTCGAACTGCTTTATGATTGCGGATTGAGAGTTTCGGAACTTGTTAACCTGCAATTAAATAACATTGACCTTAAATCAAAATATATTCAATGCTACGGCAAAGGCTCAAAAGAAAGAGTTATACCGTTTGGCAAAAAAGCGAAATCTTCCATTGAAAAATACTTAAAAGAGCGGGAACAGATAATTTTAAAATATAAACTCGGGAAAACAAAACAGCTGTTTATAAAATACAACGGCAAAAAATTATCAAGGCAAGATGTGTATTATTTTATAAGAAAACAGGGCGAAAAAATTCACAAACACATATCACCGCACACCTTGAGGCATTCATTTGCTACCCATCTGCTTGAAAACGGAGCGGATTTAAGGGTTGTACAGGAACTTCTCGGGCACAGCGACGTATCAACTACACAGCTGTACACGCATATTACAAAAAAGAGATTAAAAGATGTTTATTTTGCAATCAACAACAAGTCGTGATAGTATGATTATGTTATGTTGAATGTATATTTAGCCGGATTAAAGAAAGGTTCAGGAAAAACGCTTATTGCTGCAGGACTTGCAGGTACAATGCAAAGTCTGGGGTATTCCGTAAGTTATACTAAACCCATTCAAACGGGAACGGATTTACTAAATGACGATATCGATGTAATAAAAAAAATCGATTCTAATATTAAAACCGTAACAACGTATAAATTTCAAAGCTCAAATTCCCCTTTAGTCGGCGCTTATGAAGAAAACATAAATAATATAGATTCTGCTAAAATTATGCAGGATTATAAAACAAACGCCCAAATGACCGAATGCCGCATTGTAGAGGGTGCAAACAGCATATCTTCCCCGCTTAATGAAAAAATGACAGAAGCAGATCTTATTTACAAATTCAATCTGCCCGTAATTCTTGTCATTAATCCGATAATATCAAATATAGATGATATTATTACGGGGGTTAATTTTATACATTACAGCCACATCAATTTGATGGGAATAATTTTAAATGACTATGACATAAATTCTAAAGACCTTGAGCAAAAATATCTTCCCGCATTGATTAAACAATACACAAAATGTACGGTTCTGGGAAGCTTCAAGCATTATGACAATATAGAAAATTTACCCGCAGACGAACTGATTTCAGACACCTTGCATAATTTAAACATAGAAAACATTTTCGGATTAAAAATTGCAAAATTAGATTAAATTCATCTGCTCAATTTAAACAATTTCAATAACCTGAGCATCCGCAAATACATCTCTTATAGCCTGAGCTGCTTCTTTGTTCGGTTGAAAAATATTACCTATTAACTTGCCTAAAGAGATTTTAGGTTTGCTGTTAGGATTTAATTTCTTTTCTTTGATTTCTTTTAAAGTCGATAAAATTGTTTTTCTTTCAAGCCCGCTTTTGCAATGGTCAGCGTAGTATTCAAGAGCTTTGATATATTCATCAGCCTGCTCGAATGATTTCATACCCTGAATATGTTTCAAAATTCTTGTAGCCTGCTTGTTGCCGACAATATCGGATTTTGTAGCGTCAACAATTGTAGAGGGCCCAAATATGCTAAAACTATTCTTATTCAATGCGCCTCTAATGCCGCCCAAATCAATACAAACTCCGTTTACGGCATTTGCGGGGTTGAGATCAAGATCGGTATGAGTTAAACCCAGTCTTTTAAAATTAAATTTTCTTTCTGCCGTTTGTGAGCCGTCAACAAATTTTGCCAAACTGAAAGGATGTTCGCCCAAATAGAACATATCGGGAATAGACAAACCCTCTTTTGAACCGATTTTATGACCGCCGAAAGTTTTTAAATACTGTGCGGCATTAGCTTCAGGCTTTGCGCCGTGCATAGAATTCATATAAGTTTTAGCGCCTTTATTTTTACTAATCCAATCAGTAATTTGAGATGACATACTTCTTGTCGCTTCAAGACCTGTCTGAGTAATTTTTATGCCATGTTCTTTTGCATATTGCAAAATTTCCTCATCGCTATATTTAGCAAGCATTGAATCGAATTTAAGCGAAGCTGTTTCTTCTTTTGCCAGAACTGATTTAAAAGACTTTATAACCGTGTCTTCGCAAATCTTTTTTCCGTTTTTATCTGTTATATGGCATTTAAAAGCGTTTGAGTAACAACCATCGCCGATATTTGAAATTTTTACTTCTCCGATTTCGGGGAATATTTTTTTTAAACCGTTATAAATTTCTGTTTGCGCATCTTTAATAATTTGAGCTGATTTCTGCTTGAAAATTTTATCTTGATATATGTCTTTTCTTTCGGAAGATTCAATAAGTTTGACGGTATTTTCAAGGGTTGAAGGGGTCCTGTTAATTGCCTGAATTTGAATTTTTTCGGTGTCAGACAATACAGCGGCAGCATTTTCAAACGCACCTTGAGCTGCTTTTATGCATTTTGCTTTTTCATTCGGATGCTTTACAATAATAGAATTTAACAAATCCTTTGGCAAATTACCGACAATCTTATTTTTAGCAGTATCAACTATTTTGTCATATTGAGTATAATTTATACCTTTTCTGAAAATGCCTTTTAATCTTGAAAAACCGACATTTTCTGCGGCATGCATTCCGACTTTTACAATATTCATAAAATAAACCCTTTTTATATCACCTATATATTATTAAAGTATTATTTGAACAAATAATTGCCTGATTTTGGCAAAATTTATTAAGTAATTTAAAATTTAGCGCTTGGCAAATTGTTAGGTTTACCTTACAATATTTTTGTAAAAAATTGATATTAGAGAAAATTATATGACCGAAATTCAAAAAAGATTATCCTCAGGACTTGAAGACTACATTGAAGCAATTTATGTATCTTCAATGAATGGAGAAGAACTGAAAGGCGCTGATTTAGCAAGAATATTAAAAATATCCAGAGCTTCGGTTTCAGAAGCATTAACCAAATTAACAGCTAAAGGTCTTATAAAATATAACCGATACGAAAATATCACCCTAACCCCGCAGGGAGAAAAAGAGGCAAAAGAAGTTTATGCAAAACATCATATTTTAAAAGATTTTTTTGAATTTGTTCTTGAAATCAGCCCCAAAGAAGCGGGAGAAAATGCCTGTAAAATAGAGCATATCGTTTCAAAAAACATATTAAACAAAATGTCTGGATTGACTGAATTTTACAAGCTTCACAAGAAATTTTTAAAAGCCTATGTAAGGGAATGCAAATCTATTATGAAAAAATAACGAATAAGAATTACAAAAATTTTTACGCCATGAGAGTTAGGTACTCCTAACAAATCATCTTATATTATTTAACCACAACTGTACATTAAACAGGGGCAAGCATTAGCCCCTATTTTTTTTGTTTGTTTCTTACTTTGATCACTTTTTCCCGCACCACAAACCGTGAAGATTGCAATATTCATACATCGTATCAAACGGTTCTGATATTTGTGCATTGGGCGTTTCTTCAGGCTCTAAGAAATGCAATGATAAGACCTTTTTATCCTCAGACATTGTTTCAATAAACTCAATATGATGTTCTTTTGTCATCGGATGAGGTACAGAACCGACCTGAACCGTATTATCATCAATAAGCACGGGCACATGCTTTTCTTTGTTTTCATTTTCTATTGTTTGCGCTGTTAACAAAGTCATAGGCTTTCCGCAGCAAACAAGACTTCCTGCGCCGCTATGCAAAACCTGCACGATATTACCGCAAATTTCACATCTGTAAAATTCAAACTTTTCGGTCATAAAAACTCCTTTAAAAAAATTAAATATGCATAGTGTAAACGACAAATAAAAAATAAAACCGTACCACTATCTATCGAAATTTAAAAATACAAAATCCTTTAATAATGCCTACTTCAATAATTTATGACACCCGCAAAGATTTTCTTAGTGCTGCTGAGTTTCCTCCCTGACACGGTTCGAAATTTCACGCCGCCATAATTACTGCTATCAACAACAGTTATTAAATTCAATCGTACTTTCAAAGCCCTCACAATAGGCTCTGCACCCCGCATAAGCTTCGGGTCGAGGGTTTGCAACACCCCATGGAGTACGGCAATTTTATTATAACATAAATTCTTTGATTTAAAATAGCCCGTTTTGTTAATATTTTTTAAAATACGAAAAATATAAGGCAATAAAATTTGTGCTAAAGTTTTTATATATGCAGGTAGTGTTATGAGAATTATTCCAAATTTTACAATAAACAATATTGCATACGGTTATAACAATGGTATAGGGGCAAAAAAAGCACCTCATACCCAAAATTTTTGTTCAAATGAAATTCAAAACGTTACACCCGATTATATGGTAAATAAGCCCATAGCTTATACAAAGCTTGACGATATTCAATTGCCGAACAATTTGAAAGCTCATTGCTACAAGCTTGCAAACGGGCAAAAAGTCGTAATTGTGCCTAAAAAAGGAGCAACCGTTGTAAAAACTTACGTCAATACGGGTTCATTAAACGAGCCTGACAACGTAAGAGGAATAAGCCATTACATTGAGCACAATCTTTTCAACGGTTCGGAAGCCCTAGGCGATAAAGATTTCTTTAAAGAAATAAACAAAATCGGCGTATATTCAAACGCTTCAACTTCTTTTTCCGAAACCAATTATATTATAAGTTCAAGCCTGCAAGAACAAGGCGACCTTGAAAAAGAAATTAAACTTCAGGCAGGAATGCTCCAAACTCCTAAATTTTTGGAAGAAAAACTTGCCAAAGAGAAAAAAATTGTTGATTCCGAAATCAACATGTACCTTTCTGACGATACGACAAAAGCCGTTACAACAACTATTAAGAATTTGTTTAACGTAAAATCCAAAGCTCCCGACCTTGTTGCAGGATCTACGGATAATATTGATGCATTAACAAGACAAGATGTTGTTAACTACTTTAACAATAACTATTATCCTGCAAATATGGTAACTGTTATCACGGGCGATGCCCCCGAACAAGAAACAATTCAACTTGTTGCAAAATATTTTAATTCAAATAAACAACCCTCTCAAAACCGTCATTTTGAAGAAATGACGCCTACCGACCATCCGATTAGAGAAGATGTAATTTCCAAGAAAAAAATGGGCGCAGCTGAAGTATTTTTAGGCTTTGCGGGTCCCGAAAACGCAAACGAAAAAGATAAAGTTTATTTAAGAGCCGTAAATCAATTAATCTTCGGATTATCAGATTCTAAAATTAAAGACATTTGCCAAAAATATTCGGCAGATATTTCTCCCTCAATTGAAAGATTAGGAACAAAACCTGACGATAAAACGGCTATTATCATACAAGGAACCGTTCCCGAAGAAAATACAGAGGCAATGCTTAAAGATTTTTATGCAATGCTTGAGAAACTTGCCAAAAATCCGCCCTCAGAAGATGAATTTAATGCCGTAAAAACTCAAATTAAGAAAATAAATTCAATCGACCTTGAATCTTCCGAAGCTTTGAATTTCCATATAGGGGAAGATTTCCTAAACGGGATTCCTAATGCGACATCTGATTATAACAAAATCATAGATTCAATGACTTATGATGATTTTATAAATACGGTAAAAAAATATTATGACCTTAATAAAACGGCTATAACCGTTGTTCACCCTAAGACTTCAAGTGCGCAATCAATTAAAAACAATTATGCTGCAGCTCAAAAGCAAATATCATTCACCGGCAATACAGAAGCTAAAGCACCAATTGACTTAAATAAAATTACTCAATACAAAATGCCTAACAATTACGAAATAGCATTCATTGATGCAGATACAGACGTAATAGATTATAGCGCAGACATTTTCACAAAAGACAACAGCGCCCAAAAAGCAGCCGTTGATGATGTTTTGTATGATATGCTTCAATACTGCGGGACAAAAGACCACTCGGTAAACGAAATTTCTAAAATGTCTGATAGAAACGGAGTTTCCGATTTTATCATATCAGGGATAAATAATATTTCCATAAGCGGAGATTTCCCCGTTGACAATGCTCAAGCAGGGTTAAACATTTTTGCCGAAAAACTACAGCACCCCGAATTTACGCAAGAATTATTTGATCAGGCCGTAAAACATTGCAAAGATTTTTATGCAGGCTGCGAACCCGATGCAATACAAAAATACAATAAAGCAATGTATACGGGAACTCAAAGAGAATATACAAGACAGGAAAAAGCTCAGAATATAGACAATATTACGCTTGATGATGTAAAAAATCTTTATAACGAAATACTTGCTAAAAGTCAGGGACAAATTGTTGTAACAGGTCCGTTTAACAAACACCCCGAATTAAAGCAAATGGTATTTAAGCAGGCAGAAAGCTTTGCAAAAGCTCAACCGAAAGACATTTCCGAAATTAAATGCTTTAAACCGAATGACAATACCAAAGTTTACACAACCGAAACCAACAGAAATCAAGCAGAAATTATTGAAGGGTACAAATTCAAAAAATCAGGCAACCTCAAAGATGATACCTGCATTGACTTAATGAACGAAATCCTTGGCGGCGGTCAAAGCTCAAGATTATTTAATGACCTTAGAGAAAGAAGACACCTTTGCTATACCGTAGTTTCAAATTACAAAACTTACGGCGACATCGGAATACTTGAACTTAAAACCAAAACGACCACCAACAATACCGAGTCGGGCGAAAAATCACTTGATAACATCAAAAAATCTCTTGACGGATTTAATGACAATATAAATAAAATTACAACAGAAAAAGTAAACGATGAAGAATTGAAACACGCAAAAAGAGTTTTAAAAGAACAAATACTTTCATCATTAGAGATGAACGGCGGTAAAACCGAAGCAATTTCAGATACCGCAAAAAGTCCTTACGGAGTAACTTATATCAATAAACAATTTGATTTGATAGACAGTATAACTCCCGATGACATTCTTTATACCGCACAAAATATCTTTAAAAACAAACCGATAATATCTGTTGCCGCAACAAAAGAATCTCTTGATGCAAATCAAGAATATTTAAACGGCATTAAATAGTTTAATTTTGAACTGAATTTTATTTTGCGCAGGCTTTTATCTGTTCAACAATCCTTTCAACCCCGTCATATTTTGCCATAGATTTAGCTTTTTGTTGGATAGAATGTAGTTTTTCGGGATTATCCGTCAGTTGAGACATCATTTCCGATAATTTTTCGGGAGTTGTATCGCTATCTTCAAGATAGAGCCCCGCATAATGTTCAGACATGTATTTTGCATTCTTTCTCTGGTGGTCGGCTGCAGCATAAGCATAAGGAATAAATATCGCAGCAACACCACTTGCGCAGATTTCAGAAATACTTAAAGACCCTGCTCGTGAAACTGCAATATCACTTGCAATCAATACTTGCGCCATATCTTCAAAATACGGTCTTATTATAAGATTTTTATCAGAGGCATATTCAGGGTAAATTTGTTTTAATTCGGCTATAACATTGTCATAATTCTTCTTTCCTGTTTGAAAGATGACCTGAATACTGCGGCTTGACAGATTTTCCAAGATTTTTACCGCCGAATCATTGATTTTTCTTGCTCCTTGAGAACCGCCCATTATGCATATCGTTAATTTGTTATCCAAATTTAAATTTTTTCTTGCCTGTTCTTTTGTCAGCGTTAAAAATCTTTTTCTTATAGGGTTTCCGTTTACATGGCAATTTTTATTATGAAGTTTTGCACATTCAATATCAAACGCAACAGAAATACTTTTTGCAAACGGAGCAAGCTTTCTTGTTACAAGTCCGGGATTTGCATCGCAATCATGCATTACAAAAGGAACTCCCATTGTTACCCCCGCAAATAAGACAGGAGCAGAAACATATCCGCCCGTACCGAAAATTGCATCGGGCTTGTACCTGAGAATATAATAACAGCACTTCAACCACCCGAGAAGCATTTGAAAAGTCCAAATAACGAGCTTGAAACAAGCTTTTCTGGGCATGCCCGAACTGTGTACGGGCAAGAATGTATAATCTTTATCTTTAACAATACATGCTTCAAGGTTATCGGGGTTGCCGACATAATAAATCTTATTTGTATCTTCTTGTTCCAATAAACCGTCAGCAACGGCTATTGCAGGGTAAATATGACCTCCGGTTCCTCCTCCGGTTACGAAGTATGTTTTTTTACTCATTTATTTCAGTCCTTATTTTCTTAATTCTCTGTCTTGAGATATTTAATAATATACCAATCATAGAAAGAAATACAACTATTGAAGTACCGCCGTAGCTTATGAAAGGCAGCGTAACACCCGTTACGGGGAAAAGCGAACTTGCAACAGCCATATTCAAAAATGCCTGAGCACCGATTATAAATACAATACCTATCGCAAGAAGTTTACCGTACATATCTGGGCATCTTCTGGCTATTCTCAAGCCTCTGTGAACAAATGCGGTAAACAGACCGATTACAAAGAAACAGCCTAAGAATCCGAATTCCTCTGCGATAATCGAAAATATGAAGTCGGTATGACATTCGGGTAAATATGCCTGCTTTTGAATAGAACCGCCGTAACCCGTTCCGCTAAAACCTCCCGATGCGAACGCAATCAGGGATTGAATAATGTTGTAGCCTTTACCCTGTGCATCACTTCCGGGGTTTAACCAGATGTTAATTCTATCCATCTGATACCCGTGCAAGAGTTTAGGGATATACGAAACTATACCGAGCCCCATAATACCTAAACCGATACCCAAAGGCAGCAGCGAACCGCTTGCCGCAATATACATTGCAAGTCCCGTTGCAAGCAAAATCAAAACCATACTCAAGTTCGGCTGTTTATATACAAGAAACAATACAACAAGCAGAGGTACTGCAACTTTGCATATAAAATTCGTATCCATAATATTAACTTTATTTTTAAAAGCCGTAGCTAAAAGCATACAAAATAAAGGTTTTGCAAATTCTGACGGCTGCAACTGCATAACGCCGAGGTTTAACCATCTTCTTGCACCGTTAATTTCCATACCCATTGGAGTAAACTGAATTAAACATAACAGCGCCAAAACTATCCATAAAAACTTTGTATTATATTTTTCTAACTTGTGATAATCAAACTTTGAAAAGAATGCCATAAGGAAAAATCCAGCAACGGCAAAAACAGCCTGCTTTAAAAGGTATGAAATTAAAGGCACACCCTCTCTCATACATTTTGGTGCAGTAGCGGAAAAAATTGCAAGAAAACCGATAATAACAAGAAATGTTACTATTATTAAAACGGGTTTATCGGGTGCAGACAAAATGTAGTCCGAATTTTTCGAATTTGAACCATCATGACGAGCACCCTGTCTTATTGAACTGTTATACTCGTGATAAGACATACTTCTTGAATACTTCTCCTCTATGCTCATAGCTGTTAAACATATCAAAACTTGCGCACGCAGGTGATAGCAAAACAACATCAGGCTTTAATTCAATCGCCTTATCAATGGCAGATTCCATAGTTTTTTCTTTTATTATATCAGTAAATCCGTTTTGAATTAAATTCTTTTCAAATCTTTCGGTTGCCTCACCTATAAGGATAACGGTTTTTATATGCTTTTTAACCGAGTCACAAAATTCTTTTAAATCCGTATTTTTATCTCTGCCGCCTGCAATAAGAACAACATTTTGATTATTAAATGAATTAATCGCAACAATGGCAGCCTCTGGATTTGTTGCTTTTGAATCGTTATAGAAAGTTATCCCGTTAAATTCGGTTACTTTTTCAAGTCTGTGCTCGGGAGCTTTAAATGTCATAATGGCTTCTTTTATCGTTTTATTATCAATACCCGTTAATTTTGCACAAATTATCGCACACATTATATTTTGATAATTATGTTCGCCGATTAAAGGGCACTCAGACAGCTTAATTATTTCTTCCGCCTTACCGTTTTGTTTATAAAAAATTGCGCCGTTTTCTTCATAACAGCAATTGTCCCCTATATTCCCCGCAAAGAAGAACAATATTCCTTTTACTTCTTTTGAAAATTCTAAAAGTTTAGGATCTTTAGCATTTAATACGCAATATTTTGCCGTTTGAGGTTCTCTGAATACTCTTGCTTTTGCATTGAAATAATTTTCCAATCCGTTGTGCCAATCTATATGATCGGCAGTGAAATTAGTCCATACCGCAATATACGGCTTTAAAGAGGTACTCATATCAAGCTGAAACGAACTGGCTTCACAAACAAAGTAATCCAAATTCTCATCTGCAACAGAACAAGGAGGAGTTCCGATATTTCCGCAAGCTTCCGTTTTTAACTTTTTGCTTAAAATATGCTGTGTTAAAGCTGTTGTCGTAGTTTTGCCGTTTGTTCCCGTAATAATGATAAACGGAATATCGCATTCTCTATATGCAAGTTCAAGTTCAGATATAACAGGTATTTGCAAAGCTCTTACTCTTTTAATAATCGGAGTATGCGGAGAAATCCCCGGAGATGAAACGGCTACATCGGCATTATTTATAAATTTTTCCGAGTGCCCGCCGTACTCTACATGGATACCTAAATCTTCAAGTTCTTTAGCCTCATCAGACTGTTCCTTGGTCGTAATATCCTTATATTCCGTTAAATAAACATCTGCTCCATGTTTTTTAGCAAATTTTGCTGCGGCAATCCCGCTTTTTGATAAACCCAGAACTAAAACTTTTTTCCCTCTAACACTCATTATAAGATTCCTTTCGCAAACAATTCAAATAAGACTACGGCAAATACGGAGAATAAAAGCGAAACAATAGAAAATACAAGAACGATTTTCTTTTCGCTCCACCCGCACAATTCAAAATGATGGTGAATAGGCGCCATTTTGAAAACTCTTTTGCCTGTCGTTTTAAAACTTGTTACCTGAATAATTACAGACAATGTTTCGATTACAAATACTGCTCCGAAAAATATCAGGAAGAACTCAAACTTTCCTAATATCGCAAGAGTACCGAGCAAACCGCCTATGGCAAGAGAACCCGTATCACCCATAAATACCTGAGCTTTCGGCTTGTTGTATTCCCAAAAACCGACTAATGCACCCGCAACGGATGCTGAAATTATAGCCAAATCCGTTTCGCCTAAAAGCAATGCAATAACAGCAGCCGCAATAAATGCGGGAATACCTGTTCCTGCTGCAAGTCCGTCTAATCCGTCGGTTAGATTATACGCATTTGATGAACCCGTGATAACAAAAACCGCAAAGAAAGGATAAAACCAGCCAAGATTAAATGCATATTTGCCGATTTTAAATATCCACGCATTATCGCCGTATGCAAGTACAAGTGCTATAGTAGGAAGCAATGCAATTGCCATCTGGCGCAAAAGTTTGCCTCTCGGGGTTAAACCGTCATTGCCATGACCTTTTATTTTAATATAATCATCCTGCAACCCCGCAAGAGTGTAGAAAAATAATGTCAATAAAGCTATTAAAGCCGTTGTAGACATCTCCTGCGCAAGAGATAACACAATAACCGCAGCCATAATTACGGCAGCAATTATAAAAACCCCGCCCGTTGTAGGCGTTCCCTCTTTTTTAGCATGATTTTGCGGAGCAACATCTTTTACATATTGACCGATTGTCTTTTTCTTTAAAAAGTCTATGTAAGGCACTCCGAATAACGAGCATAAAATAAACCCGATAAGGAATGCAACGGTGATCATAATCATATTTTTATATTCCTCATTTGCCTGATATTTTCAGGTATTTCCTCAAACTTCATACTTCTTGAAGCCTTTAGAAATATTGTATTACTCTTATCTAAATTTTCAACAATGTAACGTGCCGCCTGCGAATTATCATCAAAACTGTGTACGTCAAAGCCCGCATCTTTAAGGGTTTGCCCCGTTTCACGTGCGAGATTTCCGACGGTCAGATACTTAACATTTTTATTTAACTTTGATAAAAATTCTCCGACCTGTCTGTGATATAAAACCTCGTTTTCCCCGAGTTCTCCCATATTACCCAGAACCACAACGGGATTTTTGTACAATTCGACAAAAGTTTTAACAGATGCTTTCATTGATTCGGGGTTTGCATTGTAACTGTCATTTATAAAATTAAAACCGTTTATTTCTTCTTCTTCCCAGCGTTTTTCAATCGGATGATAAGTAAGCAGACCTTTAGCTATCTCATCAGGCGTCATATTTAATCTTAACCCTGCATTGATTGCTACAAGAGAGTTCTCTATATTGTAATCACCCTCGACGCTAAGTTCATAAATATTGCCCTTATATGAATATTTCGAATAAGACAACCTGCTTTCAAGAATTTTTACATCATCAAGCGAATAGAAAATCTTTTCGCCGTTGAATTTTAAATGTTTTTTTATAATATCCTGATTATGTCCGATAAAAAGTCCCGGAGATTTCAATCCGTCTGCGATTTCACATTTTGCCTTTGCGATATTATCCTGACTTCCGAGCCTGCCTATGTGAGCCGTTCCGACATTTGTAATTATTGCAATGTCGGGATTTAAGCATTTTGTAATAAGTTCAATTTCCCCTAAACCTCTCATACCCATTTCAATAATAAGAACCTTTGTATCAGGTTCCATTGAAAGAACAGTTTGGCAAAATCCGATTTCGTTATTGTGGTTTGAAAAAGTTTTTTGAGTTTTAAATTTGTAATTCAAAACGGCATAAACCATTTCTTTTGTGGTAGTTTTGCCAGAACTACCCGTTATACCGACACAAACGGGATTTATTTTGTTTTTATAAAACTGTGCGAGTTTTAAATATGCGATTTTTGTATCTTTAACCTTTAAAACAAGCGATGCGCCCGCATTTGGAGCATCATTCCTTGTTGTGAAATATGCTTTTGCCCCTTTTTCAAGTGCATTTTTTATAAAATCTTCGCCGTTAAAAGATTCACCTTTCAAAGGAAGATAAATATCACCCGAGGTAATTGTTCGGGTATCGGTCGAGATATTATAATCCTCATATCCGATTGAGGTATCTTTTAATACTTCAGCTCCCGCAGCCTTTATCAATTCTTCTTTACTAAACATAATATTTATATTTTAACCTAAACTTAGGTTTATAAATAAAAATTTAAGAAATATTAAACAAAATGAACATTTTTTCATGAAAATCGTTATAATGGTATAAAGGATTAAAAAATGGATAAGAAATGTACAAAATACGAAGGACTTTTTACTTTTGCAAATAAAGAGGATTTTGAAAACCACCTTGCAAATTGCCAAGATTGCAGACAGGAGCATCAAAAGATGGAAAAGATATCCTCATTAATTCAGGAAGTAAAACCTTACTATAAAAAGAGAAGAAGAAACAAGACATTCGCAAAAGTCGCATGCACCCTTTTGCTGTTATTCTTTTGCGGAACGACTTTCACATTCATGAACTTTAATACGGACCTTACCGACACATTAAAATACGGTTCGGCATTAGATGCTCAGGATTTAGGATTCCCCGTGGATTCCTACGGACTGATTACGGTAGAATAGATGGATTTTGATAAAATAATAAAAACCAACAAACAAAATATTAAAAATATTATAAGGCATGTAACCAAAGAAGATAACGAAGATATTGAGCAGGAGGTTTATCTCAAAATATGGAAGCACGCTCCTAAAGACGGTGCTTCAAAAAGCTGGATTTCCGTAATAACAAAAAATGCCTCGCTTGATTACTTAAAATCTGCATATCACAAAATGTTTACGAACTCTCAAAACGAGGATTTTGTCCTTGAAAGCGTAAAAGATAAACATTCAACGCCTGAAAACAAAGTTATTAATCTTGAAAGACAGAAAAGAATTATTAACGCAATCGAAAAGCTGAAGCCTAAATTCAAAGAGATAATAATGCTCACCGAAATTGACGGTTACAGCTACGAAGAATGCGCCAAAAAGCTTAACTGTCCGATAGGTACGGTTAAATCAAGAATTTACAATGCTAAAAAAGAACTCGCACAACAATTGGAAGATTTATTATAAAAAGGAGAATTACATGAAAAAAATTTTACCGATTTTATTTTTAAGCGCAATGCTTTTTTCAATTCCGGCAAGTACATCTGCTGCGGAGCAATGCCCCGTAAAAAACAGACCGGGAATGGAACAACCGCAAAAAATGCGACTAAATTTTGAGCAAAGATTAAAACTTACCGATGTTCAAAAAGAAAAAGCAAGAAAAATTCATGAAAAAGGGTTCAAACAAATGAAACCCATAATGCAAAAGAAAGATCAATTAAAAGTTGATATTGCGACAATTAAAAAATCCAATTTAGACGAAAAGACCAAGGCACAGAAAATCAGCAAAGACAAAAAAGAACTTCAAAAACTCCACCAAAAAGCCGAAAATATAAGAAAGGCTAACGGTAAGGAATTTGAAAAAATCTTAACAAAAGATCAGCTGGATGAACTTGCAAAAATGAAAGCCGAAGGGCGCAGAAATTTTGAAAGAACGCACAGGCCCAGACCGCCGTTTGATATGTTTCAACCCGGATTTAAAGGTTTTCGTCCGATGATGCCCCCGCCTGAAGATTAATTTATACTATTAATAATTAATAAACAAAAATAAGAGTATGTTATAATGCTCTTATTTTTTTGTTTTTAAATTAAGATTTTGTAAATATTCGCAAATATTGTATTTTAATAGTATAATCAAAAAAAAGGGAAGAATTTATGCAAAATGTTTTAGAAAAAAAGGGGATAATGAACATAGACTTTAATTGCGATTTGGCGCAGACTTACGGAATTTATAAAAATAGTACCGAGTACGATTTGCTCGATTATGTAAGTTCCGTAAATATAGCATGCGGATTTCATGCAGGCGATCCGTTGGCAATCAAAGAAGCTTTACTTGCCGCAAAAAATAAAAATGTAGTAATCGGTGCGCACATCGGTTATCACGATATTGAGGGATTCGGCTACAGACCTATGGATTTGGACGAAGATGAACTTGATGCACTTGTTATGTATCAGGTAGGGGCTTTAATGACATTTGCAAAAGCTTATCATCTTGAAATTGAGCACGTAAGACCTCATGGCGCAATGTATAGAAAAGCTATGGAAGATATTGAAACTTCAAGAATAATTGTACGTGCTGTTAAAAAATGTTCAAAATGGCTCGTATATTATGGCGCTGCAGGAGAAAATCTTGCACGTGTGGGAGCTGAAGAAAATATTCAGGTCGCTCACGAAATACACTTAGAAAAAATATATGATGAAAGCGGCAACATAATATTTACCGCCAGAGATTTAGAAAATACCAATATTTCTATTCAAAGACTTAAAGATTTGCTGCACAATTCAAGAGTAACAAACAATGTAGGCGGCAAAACCGAAATTGAAGCTGATACAATTCATTTCTCAAATAAATTGTCAAACGTAAAAGAACTTATTGTTCAAGCTAATGATGTGATTAAACCTCTCCCGTACAATTACAAAAAAGCAATGAAATCCGGATGGGTTGAATAGTTTGTGGAGAGATAGAATATTAAAGGAAGGATATCTTTAATGAAAAAGATAAGAATGCCAAAACAAATGGGATGGTTAGTACCCGGGTTGCAGGTAAAAAGATGGTTTGCGTTGATTTTAGTCGGCACAATACTGATGACTTTCGGGATTTTGATACTGTTTGATATCAGACCCGTATATTATACGATGAAATTTATCAGTAAAATTGCCAACACAGTATCGACAGAATGGCTTGCGTTCGGCATAATAATGATCGGTGCAGCTTTCTTCTTCAAAGGTTGGAGAATGACAAACCTTTCAATGCTCGGAATGAAAGACAGCCGCCAAAATGATATTCTTCTCGAGAATTTATACAGACGCTGTAAATTAAACCGAGGACCGAGAATCGTTGCAATCGGCGGCGGCACGGGTTTATCAATGCTTTTAAGCGGTATTAAAAATATTACAAATAACATTACTGCTGTTGTAACAGTCGGCGACGACGGCGGAAGTTCCGGCAGATTAAGAGAATCTATGGGAATTTTACCCCCGGGCGATATCAGGCATTGTATTACGGCACTTGCAGACGATGAAGATTTGATTACAAAGCTTTTTAAATACAGATTTGATAACGGCGAGGGACTTGAAGGGCACAGTTTCGGCAACTTATTTTTGACCGCACTTTGTGATATTACTGGCAATATGGTATCTGCCGTAAAAGCTTCGGCCAACGTAATTTCTATCAGAGGACGAGTTTTACCCTCAACTTTAGATGATATGAAACTCGTTGCCGAAATGGAGAACGGCAGAATAGTTCACGGAGAATCAAATATACCGGAAGCTCGCGGCAAAATCAAAAGATTATATACAGAACCCGAAAATTGCAAAGCGTTGCCTGAAGTTTTGCAAGCAATACATAGTGCCGAATTGATTATTCTCGGACCGGGAAGCTTGTATACAAGTGTAATTCCGAATTTACTTATAAAAGAAATTTCTGAAGCCGTATCAAAATCTTCGGCTAAAAAGATTTATGTATGCAATATTATGACACAACCCGGAGAAACCGATGGCTACACGGTAAGTGATCATCTTAAAGCTCTAATAAGACATGCGGGAGTTGAACACCTTTTAGATGCAGTTTTGGTAAATAACAATATTCCAAAAGACTGGTCTGGAAAATACAAAGAAAAAGGGCAATATCCCGTTAAAACAGATACTCCCGAAATTAAGAAATTAGGCATAAGTATTTGCGCTAAAAATCTTGTTGATATCAATAAAGACGGTTTTATAAGACACAATTCATCAAAAGTCGCAAGAGCGGTTTATTACTGGTTTAGGAAATCAAAATAAACAGTTCTTCTATCCAATATGGAGTAAAGCACAAAAATGCAAAAAGATTCAGCGGGGGTATTTGATTTTGTACATATTAAAGAACGGCTCCTACCGTATAAGGTAAAAACCGTTCAGAACTCTTACAGAAACTAGGCAGTTGTCCAAGCTGCCACTCTGTGCTTATATTATAACTTATATTGATATAAATTTCAAGTGTAGGAGATATTTATTATGCTAAAAAAGATTTCAGTAAGAACATTAAGAAAATATAAAGAAAATCACGAAAGATTTTCTATGCTTACGGCTTATGATTATTCCACCGCAAAATACTTTGATGAAGCGGGGATTGATGTCATATTGGTAGGAGACAGCCTTGCAATGGTTGCTTTAGGCTATGACAATACCAATAATCTCGGAATTAACGAAATGGCTGTGTTCACAAAAGCCGTAGCACGTGGAGCTAAAAGAGCAATGGTAGTTACCGATATGCCTTTTATGAGCTACACCATTGATATTCCGTCAGCTTTAACCAATATCGGCAATATGATAAAGCTCGGTTCAAGAGCGGTTAAACTTGAAGGGTGCAACAATTATATTCTTGAACTCATTAAGCGCTGCGTAAATATGGGCGTTCCCGTTATGGGACATATCGGATTTACCCCGCAATCGGAAAACGTAATAGGCGGGCACTATATTCAAGGGAAAACGGAAGATAGAGCGCAGGAGCTATTACAGGAAGCTAAAAAGCTTGAAACTGCGGGAGTATTTTCTATTGTGCTTGAAATGGTACCCGAACAAGTTGCCAAAAATATAACCGAAAATATTTCAGTTCCGACGATTTCATGCGGAGCGGGAAGATTTTGCGACGGATTTGTAATGGTTTGCGATGATTTGTTGGGTAAATACGACGCTTTCACTCCAAAATTTGCCAGAAAATACGGAGATATTAAAAGCCTTATAACAAATTGTGCGACAAACTACATTGAAGATATCAAAAACGGCATTTATCCTAACGAAAATGAAGTTTATTAATAAAACATATAAAAAGCCTGCCCAAAGGAGTAAAGGGCAGGACTGATGTATAGTCGGGTAAATGAGTTTACTTAGTTTCCAGCACAACATTATTATTCATTTTTGTTTTTAGTCAAATTTTTGTGGTTAAAATTCTTCATTTGTTTTATAATTTTTAATATGAAAAAGGTATTTTTATTATTTATAGTATTATGTTTAAATTTTGGCGTGCTGTCTTACGGATTTACGTTCAAAAAGCAGGTACAAGAAGCTCCGAGCGACCCTGTAACAGAGCAGGCAAAAGTCTTTTACGCTCAAAATGACATTGATAATGCATTTGATATCCTTAATCAAAAGGCCGAAGATCAAAGAAGTGCTCAGGATTGGCTGATGCTCGGAAACATTATGCAAGACAGAGAAAAAATTGATGAAGCTGTATATATGTTTCATCAAGCTATAAATAAAGACCCTAAATTTTACAAAGCGCACTATAATTTAGGCTATATTTATTTATCGCAAAACAAGCCAAATATGGCACTTGCAGAATTTAAACTTGCCGTAAAATACAAGCCTGATTTTTCATACGGGTATTATAATATCGGCTGTGCTTATTTAAAACTCAACAAATATTCGCAAGCAAGATATAACTTCTTCAAAGCTATGGATTTGAGGGCAAATGAGCCGAATATTTACTACAATCTTGCCTATATTTTCAAAAAACAGGGAAAAGATAAACAGGCGCAGACTTATCTGGATTTATACAACAAAATGATGGAGAGCCATGAGTTATAAAGGAATAATATTTGATTTCAACGGGACATTATACTGGGACAGCGCTAAGCATAAACAGGCATGGCGTTTGTATTCAAAAAAGTTGAGAGGAACCGAATTTAGCGATGAAGAAATGCTTCATCACATGTTTGGCAGAACAAATGAAGAAATCATTGAGTACGCAATCGGCAAAAAGCCGTCTGCTGAAATGGTGGAAAAATTAGGGCAAAAAAAAGAAGAACTTTATCGCCAAATGAGCGTTAAGGATAAAGAAAACTTTCATCTTGCCCAAGGTGCGGTTGAGTTTTTGGATTTTTTGAAAGAAAATGACATTCCGAGAAATATCGCAACAATGTCAGATAAAACAAATGTGGACTTCTATTTTAAGAGTTTCAACCTCGATAAATGGTTTGATATAAATAAAGTTGTTTATGCAAACGGTATTATTCCGAGCAAACCAGCCCCCGACATTTATGAAATCGCCGCAAAAAATATGGACTTAGCGTCGAAAGATTGTATAGTTGTAGAAGATGCACTTTCAGGTATTGAATCTGCGAGAAAAGCAGGCATAGGCAAGATAATTGCAATATGCTCGGAAGAAGCTCCCGAGCTTTACGAAAAAATTCCATGTGTAAGCGGAATTATCCATAATTTTGATGAATTTGACAGAGGGCTGTTCAAGGCTAAAGTTTCATAATCAGGGTTGACAAAACATAAATCATTTTGTCAATCATAGCTTTTTGCAATTCACAAAACTGACAAAACTTTAGCAATTGATTAAATCTTGCAAAATAAAATAAGTGTGGTAATATAGATACAGTAAGATAAATGGACTTGTAGCTCAGTTGGTAGAGCAGTTGACTCTTAATCAATTGGTCGAGGGTTCGAGCCCCTCCGGGTCCATTTTTCACAAAAAAAAACGGATAATGTCATAAGGGGCGAGAACCCTACAAGTCGATAGACTTGTGTGTGGTTCGAGCGGCGAACGAGCAGAGAGTGAAGCTATTTTGTCTTAGGCCACAGCCTGAAAGACAAAATGCGAAATCTCGTTTAATGCGAGTGAGCCAAGACAGTCCCCTCCGGGTCCATTTTTTACAAAGAAAAACGGATAATGGCACAAGGGGCGAGAACCCTACAAGTCGATAGACTTGTGTGTGGTTCGAGCGGCGAACGAGCAGAGAGTGAAGCTATTTTGTCTTAGGCCACAGCCTGAAAGACAAAATGCGAAATCTCGTTTAATGCGAGTGAGCCAAGGCAGTCCCCTCCGGGTCCATTTTTCACAAAAAAAAAACGGATAATGTCATAATGGGCGAAACCCTACAAGTTAGAGCCACACCGTTTAATCAGGGATACATTAATCAGTTATTTTAAAGAGAGTTTTATTTTTATAAGGGGTATAAAACATGGTTTGTACGATTGAAGAAAAAACTACCAAAAAGGTTATTAAAAAAGCTTTATCTGCTCTTGGGAAAAAGAATTTTGTATTTATTATGCACAATGCAAGTTTTCCTGCCTGCAAAGATGAAAATACGGGATTCGGAACAGTAAATTCTAACGGCGGTAAAAAATTCATCAATTATGCTCAAGGCTTATTTGATGCAATTCAAATGGGACCTGCGGGGAAGACTAAATTATCTGATGCATCACCATACACGGGAACTATTTTCTCGGGCAACCCGTTATTTATTGACTTAAAAGAATTAACAACAAAAAAATGGGGCAATATTTTGCCGCAGGAAACTTTTGATGAAATCGTTCAAAACAACCCTAACAAGGGCAAAAACAGAACAAGTTATACTTATATTTACAAAAAGCAGGAAGAAGCTTTATCTCAAGCATACGACAACTTTTTGAAATTAAACGACAAAAAATTGCACAAAGAATTTGAATCATACAAAATTCAAAATAAAATATGGCTTGATAATGACAGTTTGTATGAAGCTCTTGCTATAGAAAACGAAAGCGACTACTGGCACAACTGGAAGTCAGAAACAGACAAAAATCTTTTAAACCCGAAATCTCAGGAAGAAAAGATTAAATACGCAAAAAGAATTGACGAAATTTCTAAAAAATATTCAAAAGAAATTGATAAATACAAATTCATTCAATTTGTTCTTCACATTCAAAATGAAGAAACAAAAGAATATGCAGCTTCAAAAAACATCAAAATGATTGCAGACAGACAGGTTGCGTTTTCCGACAGAGATGAATGGGCTTATCAATCCTTGTTCTTAGAGGGTTGGTACCTTGGCTGTCCTCCTGATTATTTTTCAAAAGACGGTCAAGCATGGGGCTTCCCCGTTATGAACCCCGAAAAATTATACAATGGCGACGGAACTTTAGGCGAGGGCGGCATTTTGATGAAAAATCTTTTCAAAAAAATGTTTAAAGAAAACCCCGGCGGTGTGAGAATTGACCATATTGTAGGTCTTATTGACCCGTGGGTATACAAAAAAGGGTTTACTCCACGTCCTGAAGAAGGTGCAGGCAGACTTTATTCATCTCCCGAGCATCCGTTTTTGAAGAAATTTGCTATTCCTAAGCTTGAAGATCTTGATGAAGAAGTAGGTCCGGACAAAGAAAAAAGAGTTAAAACTCTTTCAAAAGAACAAATTAAGCTCTACGGCAGATTAGTTCAAATTGTTATTGATGCGGCAAAAGAAGAAGGATTAACAAAAGATGCCATAGTTTGCGAAGATTTGGGAACTTTGACAAATCCCGTTGCATCGGTAATGAAAGAGTATCAGCTTATGGGAATGAAATTAACTCAGTTTACCGTTCCGACAGAACCCGATGATCCCTACAGATGTAAAAATATTCCCGAAAAATGCTGGGCAATGATAGGAACCCACGATAATAGACCCGTTAATGTTTGGGCAAAATCTTTAATCCACACACACGAAGGGTATTTACACGCAAAAAATCTTGTCGAAGATTTATTCTCAGAAAGCGAAAATAAAGATGATATAATTGTAAAATTGACAAATGATGCTGATTTTCTGAAAGAAACAAAACTTGTTGAATTATTCGCATCAAAAGCTCAAAATCTTCAAATCTTTTTCACCGATTTCTTTGATATGTGGGAAACATACAATGTTCCAGGAACTTCGGGAAATCAAAATTGGAGTTTAAGATTGCCTGATGATTTTGAAACAATGAAAACAATTAATTTGCCTTTAATATTGAAAAAGGCTATAATTGCAAGAGGTGAAAAATTCGCATCAAAGAACAAAAAGATAATAAAGGAGCTCGATGAAATTCAGTAACATTAAAAGGACTTTTATAATTTGTGCGACATTATTACTTGTCGGAGCATCTGTTCCCGCATTTGCGGATTTAACGACTGATGCAAAAATCGAATATAACAGAGGAATTGAGTATTACAAAACAGGATCTTATGAACAGGCGGCAGAAGCTTTCAAAAAAGCAACCGAACTTGATCCGAATTATATTGATGCTTATTTTAATTTAGGCTCATTACTTGAATATTTAAAACAAGATGATGAAGCCTTGAATGCTTTTAAACAAATTATTTTAAGAAAGCCCGATGATTACGAATCGGTATACAAAGCTGCCGAATTGAGCAAAAAGCTTGGCAATTACGACAAGGCAAAAATGTATTTAACTCTTATTCCGACAGATTATCTAATCGGGCAAAGAGCAAAAGAACTTGCCCAATCTATGAATACTGATTTGCCAACGGCAAAAGCCGAACAAACAGAGCCTAAATCGTTTTCTCAGGCAAATGAAATGAACGATTCAAACGGAGTTTATAATGACATCTCAAGCCCCACGGGTATAACGACAGATAGTAGCGGTAACTTGTATGTAGCAACATTTGCAGATAATGCAATATATAAAATTGCGCCTAATAATCAAAAAATGATTTATGTTAAAAATCCTAAAATTAACGGACCGATAGGCTTAGCAAGAGATAATTCGGGCAACTTATATATTGCAAATTACAACAAAAATAACGTTTTAAAAGTAGATACAAGCGGAAACGTAACAGAGCTTATCAACAATGTTCAAAACCCTTATTGTCTGTATTTAACCGATGGATTACTGTTTGTATCTTCACAAGGCAGCAATCAGGTTATCAGATATAAGTTAAAATAATTTTTATTTATGCGAATGTTTAAGGATTTTCTTTTTCATTTCTATGATTTCGAAAACATAATCATAGTATGCACTTTTGCCTTTGAATCGCTGCAATCTTTTTTCAAGTTCTTCAGGCGCAATAAAATCTTTATAGAGAGCAATTTCTTCAAGGCATGAGATTTGCTCGCCTTTGTTTGCCTCTATTGCACGTACAAAATTTGCCGCTTCAAGCATTGAATCCTGAGTTCCCGTATCAAGCCAAGTAAAACCTCGCCCGAGAATTTCAACATTTAAAAGTCCTTTTTCAAGATATACCCTGTTTAAATCGGTTATCTCAAGTTCGCCTCGTGCAGATAATTTAAGAGTTTTAGCATAATCACAAACATTTTTATCATAGAAGTATAAACCCGTAACAGCAAAATTTGATTTAGGCTTTGCAGGTTTTTCTTCAAGAGATATAGCTTTACCCGATTCATCAAATTCGACAACTCCGAATCTCTCAGGGTCTTTAACTCTGTACCCGAATACCGTTGCGCCTTTTCTGTCGGTTAAAACATTCTTCAAAAACGTTGAAAACCCAAATCCGTGGAAAATGTTATCCCCGAGAATTAATGCAACATCTTCACCGTTTATAAAATCTTCACTTATTAAAAACGCATCGGCAATACCACGCTGAACGTATTGTATTTTATATTGCAAATTTATACCATATTGAGAACCGTCGCCAAGCAACTTTTGAAAATTGTCGTTATCTGCCTCGTTTGTAATTATCAAAATATCTTTAATCCCTGCAAGCATCAATGTTGAAATTGCATAATAAATCATAGGTTTGTCATAAATGGGTAAAAGAATTTTTGAAATAGGCTGTGAAGCCGGATACAATCTGGTGCCCGCACCTGCTGCTAAAACGATTCCTTTCATTAGTTAAACTCCTTATAATTTTATACTGTCAGAAACACTTTTATATTATAACCGAAAAATTTATTATTCAATCACTTTTTCAAAACCCGACCAATCAAATTTATGATTTTCTGTTTTTGATTTTATTGTTTCTGTATCTAAATTCTTTAAATTCTCAAATGCCCCGTTAAAATCGTGCTGCAAATCAATTACGGGCAATTCAAATTCTTTTGCGATTTTTTCTACTTTTATATCGTAATTTATGCAAAGAGTTTTCACTCCTGTCAAAAGTCCGATAATTATTGAATGAAACCGCATTGAAACCATATATTGAGCCTTTGCCAGATGAGAAATTATATCTTGGTTTGATAAATTTGAATAAACTTCTGTTTTTATGGACGGGTTAAGCGCTTTTAATTTATCACTAAACTCATTGCAAATATTTAAATCAATAGCATCTTGCAGTGCATAAATCTCAATATCAAAATCGCTAAAATTGTCATTTACCGCCTTGCTAAGCCTATCAAGAAATTCCGCACTCATTCCTTTACAATCTCTCAATTGAACGGCAAGCATTTTTGTTTTTTGAACCTGCGGAACTTTTAGCGAAAAAATCGGGTCGCAGAGTAAATCTGACTTAATACCCCAATTGTTTAGCAATTCTTGGCTTTTTTCATCTCTTACACTCAGATACGTGCAATGCTTTAGAATATTTTTTGTAACAAAACGTCCGAATGATGAATTGATAGGACCAATCCCCTGCGCAAAAATTATAACTTTTTTGTGCAAAAATAAAGCAATAAAAATTATCAAAAGATAGTATATTAAACTCTTTAAACTCGTAACATCTTGGAGCAAACTCCCGCCGCCCGAAATCAGAAAATCGGTTTTAGACAGAGCCTCAACAATATTTTTGATATCAAATGTTCTGACACAATTGATATTTTCATACAATGAATGTGTATAATCAGGGTTTGAAGTGATTATGGTAATGTCGGTACCAAATTCTTTCAATTTAGACACAAGAACAGATAAAATAGCCTCATCACCAAAATTTTTAAAGCCGAAATACCCCGATAATACAAACCTTTTTGGCATGAACAGACCTCAATTATTCCAAACTGCTTATCAGGTTTTTAACTCGTTTTGTTATTTCGCCGTAAGAAGATGCAAGGGTTAAATTTCTTCCGACACCGACTGCAATTGCACCCGAATCAATATATGATTGGATCTCATCAAGTTTAACATCACCTTGAGGAATTACGCTCAAAAACGGCATAGGTCTTAACATGTTTTCGATATACTCAACCCCGCCGAGCGCCGTAACAGGATAAACTTTTACAAGCGGTATTCTTGCTTTCCATGCTTTATACGCTTCGTTAGCAGTTGAAGTCCCCGCAATGAACGGAATTTGTCTGTCTTTTGAAATTTTTACAAGATTTTTTGAAAATATCGGAGATGCAATAATTTTTGCACCACAATCAATAGCGATTTGCGCCTGAACGGAAGTAATAATGCCGCCTGCACATATTATTGCCTCTTTTGATAATTTATCAATAACATTAAAGACCTCTGAATTTAATGCGGTTATTTCAATCATATCCAACCCGCCGTCAATGATGGCTCTGGCCGTATCATAAACGATATTGGAATCCGTATTTCTTATAATCGGGTAAACCTTATTTAATGAAAGTTTTTCTGTTAAGTTCATGTTCACAATCTGTCCTTTTTTCCAAATTTATTATATCATAAAATAACAGGGGATTAATGTATATGAAGAAATTGAAAAATAAACTGTTTTATATTTACGCTTTTTTGTTATATCTGGTAATTATTTGCGTATTCATATTGCTTGCCAACAAATTTATTAAACCTTATGCTGACAGCTTGTTGTTATCAAAGGTTTCATCAATGATTCAGCCTGATTATGATGTTGTCGAAATCGTATTTGACGACAGCACAAATCAAAAATACAGTTGGCTAAACGACTCAAATAACGAAATAACTGCAAACATTTTAGACTATTTCCACACCTATGCAAAGCCTAAAGTTGTCGGACTTGATATCGGGTTTGTATCGTTCCGTGATGAAATGGCACCCAAAGCTCAAAAATTCTTAACCCAAATCGGCAGAATGAATAACCTCGTATCAGGATTCTTCCCCGAACAGGACTTGCGCAGAGATGATAAATATTTCATTGATAATTTCAAACAAAACCATTCAATGGATGTAAAAATTCAAACGAAAAAGAAATTCAAAACAAATTACCACGGGATTATCAGCTATTCGGATATTTTAAGAAAAACCACCAAACACTACGGTTCTGTTGTTATTCAAAAAGATGCCGCAGCAAGTTATACTTTTGACTGCATAAATATCGTAAAAATAGGTGATGCTTACTATCCGTCATTGTCTTTAAAGATGTACTTGCTTGCAAATAACACCAATCAAATTGCTATAACAGACAAAGACATAGTTGTACCTAAAACGGGGTTGAAATTCCCTTACAGATACAAAGGCGGCAATTTCTATTCTCCTATAAGATACTACAGATTGTATCCGTTCGGAGGCGGGGAGCCGACTTATTCACACTTCGTAATCCCCGCATACAAGATTTTGGATACCTATGAAGCACTTCAAAAAGGAATTACGCCTAAAACCAATCCCCGAATGTATGATGTTTCAAAAAATGCCCATGCACTTTTAAATCCCGATTTATTTAAAAATAAAATAATCTTTATCGGCGAAAATATATCGGGAGCAAACCAAGATGTTTTGAGAACCCCGATGGAAGAAAGACATCCGGGAGTTGATGTTCAGGCAAGCACCTACAACAATTTAAGCGGAGCAGAAAGCATTCACAATGCGGGATTTCCGGTAAATGTATTCTTATTCCTGCTGCTTTGTATATCAGCGTTTGTCGTAATTATGCGCTCAAAATTTATAAAAGGAATAATCTCTTTATGCGCATTAGATGTGGTTTATTTAATTTTTGTAATCATATTTGCCCTGTTCGGCTATATCACAAGTTATGCCGTACCGCTTGTGTGCCAATTCGTTACGGCTGCATTTGCATATACTTTTAAATTTATAAACGAAAACCGAAACAAAGAGCAAATCAAAAACGCAATGGGTAAATATTTATCTCAAGACGTTATGAAAAATGTTGTTAAAAACATTGATAATCTCGGGCTCGGCGGTAAAAGGACCGTCGTAACGGTTCTGTTTTCGGATATCAGAGGTTTTACAAGCATGAGCGAAAAGATGCAGGCGGTTGATGTTTCTAAAATCTTGAATGAATACTTTGCCGAAATGGAACCGATTATTACAAAATACAACGGAATCATTAACAAATTCATAGGCGATGCGATTATGGTAATTTTCGGCGAACCCATTCAGGATATCAACCACCCGCAAAATGCCGTTAAATGTGCTTATGAAATGCTTAAAAAAGTCGAATATTTAAGAGAAAAATGGTTATTTGAAGGGCGCCCGAAATTCGAAATCGGCATCGGCATAAATACCGGAGAAGTCTTTATCGGCAATATCGGCACGGAAAACCGTATGGAATATACCGTTATCGGCGACACGGTAAACCTTGCAAGCAGAATTGAAAGCTATAACAAGGTTTATAAAACGAATCTGCTTGTGAGCGCATCGACTTATAACTATATTTCGGATATTGCAGATGTTATCAAAATTAAAGAAGTCCAAATTCGAGGGAAATCAAAGAAAATGGATATCTATGAAGTTCTGCGAATAGACCTTGATAAATAATTTGCGGGGCAAAATTTATCATTCACGGCTTTTTAAACGGACATGAATATTGCGTCTATTAATCCTTATTTGTATTTTAGTGCGAATTTAAATTCGCCAAAATTGAAATTTGAAAGACAGGATTTCTATGTAAATATGAAAGGCTACGGTAAGAATTTCAGATGGGCGGATTGCGTAATAAAAACGGCCGATTCGACAGCCAAACTTATAAAAAACGGTTTCTCTTTTGAAAATATTTTGCACAATATTACTTCAGGCGTAATAAAAGCCAACAAAAAGATAAATGACCTTGCGAAAAGACTCCATACGGGGATTTTGAGAACTCCGAGGAAAGGTTGAGAGTCTGATTCAGATTGGGCAAAATATGATTTGGAAACACCGTACGGAAAATTCGGACTGCCCAAATACCTGCCTTATGAAAACAGGCTTGATTATGTACAATCACATCCGCTTGATAATCCGATAGACGGAATTGATTTAACTCGCCCTGTTTTCGGGAAAAATAAGAAATATTTAAAACACGGCGACAGCGAATACGTGAATAATGCGCTTGAATATGCAATGAGGCGTTATAAAGATTTTTCAAAATACTTAAATAAAGATATCAATGAAAATGATATGACAAATATAAATAACGATATTGCCGAAATCCGCTGGGTTCTGGTGCATGCAACACCTTGGGACAGAGGGAGCGACTCAATTTCAAACGTATTGATTCGCTCAATGTATAAAGCCGCAGGAATAAAATCCTACCCGTTGAAAGAAGGCGTTTCGCTTGACTTGGAGGCATATTGCAACAACCTGCAGGATTATAAGAAGAATTTTGCCGATTATTTTGAATCCCCGCCCGAAATTATAAACTAATACACAAATATTTGCATTTATTTTTTCATAATGATATTATATAAGCACTTGCCGATATGGCTCAGTTGGTAGAGCAGCTCATTCGTAATGAGCAGGTCGTCGGTTCGAGTCCGACTATCGGCTTTGCTTTTTATTAAAAAACGTGTAACATCAGTTACACATTTTTTTGCATATTATTTTATGCTTGACAAATTTCATATTTAAATGTATTATTACTACACAAGTAGTAAATAATCTGCTTGATAATATCCTTCTTATAACTACTATATGCACGTAAGACCTTTATAAGGTCTTTTTTATTATTTAAAAAGTCTGTTTTTAATCTCAATTGCGGTTTTTGTTGCGGCAAGTCCTGCCTGAGAACTTTCTTTAAGCATCGGCGACATCAAAGAACCTGTCTGCGCCATCGCATCAACAACTTCATCAAAAGGTATTTTACTCTCAATACCCGCAAGCGCAAGCTCTACCGCCGTAATAGAATGAATTGCTATAAACGGATTACGTTTTACGCAAGGAACTTCAACCAGTCCCGCAACAGGATCGCAGGTCAAGCCCAAAAGATTTTTTAGCGCTAACGCTCCCGCATTCAAAATCTGCGAAATACTCCCGCCTCTAAGTTGGCAAATTGCAGCAGCGCTCATTGCACCAGCAACTCCGCATTCAGCCTGACATCCCGCTACAGCACCCGCCAACCCGACTTTTATTGATATAATTCTGCCGATTTCGCCTGCAGTTATTAAAGCATCTATCTGCTCCCATTCGGTGTAATTATATTCTTCACTCACCGCAATCAAAGTCGAAGGCAAAATTCCGCACGAACCTGCCGTAGGGCAAGCCGTAATTATGCCCATTCTGATATTTTCTTCGCTTGTTGCAAGCGCATATTCCAAAATCTTTTCGTACAACGTGCCAAACATTGCATGTTCCTTTCTGAATTTCTTTTGCAACTTATGGCAATCCTGACCGCACATTTTGCTATATGATAATTCTTTGCTTTTCAAACCGTTTTTAATGGCATGTTTCATCGCATGCAAACTCTTTGCGGCAAATTCCCTAACCTGTTCAACCGTAATATCTTCATCAGATGCGGCATGCTTTTGTGCAATTTCATAAATCTTTTTATGACCGAAATTGCAAACCTGATCCAACTGTTCAAAGGTATTTATATCCATTTTAATTTTCCAATTTTCTTATATAAGTAGTAAAATACACATCATGCAAATTTTTAATCTTTGCAATAACATCATCTTTGATTGTCCCGTCGATGCAAATTATCATTGAGGCATCTTGTCCTTTTGCGTTTCTGTCGCAATCAAGAGATGCAATATTTATAGCCTCATTCTGCAAAATCGACGAAACAGAAGAAATCATTCCGGGTTTATCTTTATATACAAGAATCAAGGTATTGTAATGCCCGGTAACAGACACATTAAAATCATTGATTTTAGTAATAACAACTTCTCCCGCACCGATTGAATCGCCCGAAATATTCATATCATAATCCCCTGACAATTCTATATCGACAGAATTAGGATGACGACGAAAATCGTCAAGATATTCATATTTATAATCAATATTTTTGCAAACATCAGAATTAAAAATATCTTTTATGCGCTCATCATCAACATTCATACCTAAAAGTCCGGCAAGCAGACCTTTATCCGTGCCGTGCCCTTTGCCCGTGTGAGCATAGGAGTTGTAGAGTTTAAAAGTAACTTTTTCGGGTTCGGAATTATAAATATTTCTGGCAAGCAAACCCAATCTGACGGCTCCTGCAGTATGAGAACTTGACGGACCGGCCATAACAGGCGAAATTATATCAAACAAGGTGGATTTCTTCATACTTACCTCAACCGATTTTTGGCAATATACATCATTACCGCCTCATCTTTGTCTGTGGGAGTACGCAGGGAATCCTTTCTCAATTTGAAATCTTTTATTTGCTCCTCAACAAAAAATTTGTTGTATACGGATAATCCCAAATAGATAACAAATGAGAACACCATAACGCCTGCCATTGCCATACCAAATTTTGATACAAGTTCCTTACCGCTCGGTGCTCCTGCGCCTGTTGCTTTTGCAGCCATTGCGGGAATTGAAGTCAGGAAAAAGCATAATATTGAGGCAAAAATTTTAGTTAATTTCGTCATTCCGAGCTTTTGAATATTTTTTGTATTCTTTATCATATATTTAATCTTTCTTTTTTATGTCGGGATAGCACCCTAAGGGCATTTTATCGGTGCGGCGGCAAGTGCACCCTACTTCATCTATTCTTCCTCAGTTTTTTTTATTGTTTTTGTTTTTCTTGAAGAACCTCTGTTCGGGCGCTTTTTGGGAGTTTTCTTGGCTGCTTTCTGTTCTGCAACAACTTCAGTTACCTGTTCTGCCGGAACTTCTGTCGGAGCAGGGGTTGTTTGAACTTCCGCTTCAGCCTTTTTGGTTCTTCTTGTTATTCTTTTTCTGCCCGTGGGTTTCTTTTTATCTTCAACAATTTCAGGTTCAGCCGTTTCAACAGGTGCGGGAGCGGGAGCCTCTGCAACCGTTGCTATCGGCTCTTGAGGTTTTTCTTCTTGAGATTGAGCCTTTTTATTAAAACTAGCCTTTCTCCCACGAGCTTTTGCCTCTTTTTTATTCATTTCTTCTGTTGCCGTAACCTCGGGAGTTGTTTCAATAACGGGTCTTTCAACGGTTTCTTCCGTCGGTTCGTTATCCTGTTTTGCCTGAGGCTGCTGCTGGTTATTATTGTTGTTATTATTCTTGTTGAATTTATTATTATTCTTTCTGAATGCGCCTGTAGGAAGTTTTACCTTTGCGGCTTTTGCTCTGTATTCGCCTTCTGCAACGGGAGTTGCAAAGTTGAAATCAATTATGCTGCAGCCTGTACCCTGGCAATGCGGGCATTTTTTAGTAAAAATTTCAGCTAAAGACTGTCCCTGCCTGTGGCGAGTAAGTTCGACAAGTCCCAAATCAGACAATTGACCGACCTGCGGTTTTGCTTTATCAGCTTCAAGTGCAATTTCGAGTTCTTCCATCATAGCAAGTTTATCAGCACGTGAACCCATATCAATAAAGTCTACAATAATCATTCCGCCGATATTTCTTAATCGCAGCTGTCTTGCGATTTCATGAACAGCCTCAAGATTGGTTTTTAATATTGTTTCATCTTGAGTAGCCGAACTTATAAATTTACCCGAGTTAACATCAATTACCGTTAAGGCTTCCGTTTGTTGAATATACAAATATCCGCCCGACGGCATATTAACTTTGATATTCAAAGCCGCTTTAATTTCTTTGTGAATATCCATTGCAACAAGCAAAGGCTCATTACCTTTATACAAAGTAACGTTTACCCCTTTATTGATGTGCCAGTTTTGCAGGATATTTTGAACTCTGTTGAGCGCAAACGGAGTATCAACAATAATTTCAGATACATCTTCCGTGCATGCTTCTCTGATTACTTTATAAAGTAAATCCTGATCTCTATAAATAAGACTCGGAGCTTCAAGAGTTTCTGACGAAGTAATAATATTATTCCATTTTTCAAGCAAGATTTCTAAATCTTCCTGAATATCGGCTTCAGATTCGTTTTCTGCTTCAGTTCTGATAATTACGCCCAGTCCGACTGGTTTAATAAGATTGACTATAGCTTTTAATCTTGCTCTTTCTTTTGAATTTTCAATTTTTTTACTTACGCTGACACCCGGCTCATAAGGCATTAAAACAAGAAATCTTCCCGGCAGACTGATTTCTGTAGTAACTCTGGGACCTTTGTGTCCCGTAGGTTCTTTAACAACCTGAACGACAAGTTTTTGTTTAGGGGATAATTTTTCCTTTAAAGTACCCTTGCCCATAACATCTTCTGCATGCAAAAAGCCCATTTTGTCAGAACCGACGTTTACAAATGCCGCATCAATACTTGGCAGAATATTATCAACGGTTGCAAGATAAACATCTCCCAAAAGCACATCACCTCTTTGAATAAAGAAATCAGTAACTTTTTTGTTTTCCATTACTGCCGCAATATTATCTCTTTCTGCAATAACAATTTTTTTGTCAACATTTTGTTGATTTTGATTTTGTTTCTGATTGTTGTTTCTGTAACTCATAAAAATTTTCCTTTACTATAACTCATGCAGGTTTTCCGTCAAAAATTTAGTACGTTTAATATCAAATATAACATCTGGCGCTATATGTTCCATAAGCATATCAGCCCTTAAAGTCGGAATATTTGTATTTCTTCCTGCTCTCAATACTATAAACAGACGACCGCTCTCAAATCGGTATTCTCCGATTGAATGCTTATAATCTATTGTTTTTTCTAAACCTTTTTTAGTTTTCTTTCCTATTAAAATTTCATCGGAATTTAAAACTCTAAGTGTATTATACATGAATTTGCCAAAATCGTAAAGTGTACCGTCTGAAATTTTGATTTCATATTCAGCCCAGTAAACTTCTTCTTCAATAGCGGGAGATGATTTATCTATTTGTTTAACATAAATTATTTCTGAACCGTTTGGCATGACTTTTTCAATTTCCGATTTTACGTAATCCGCATCACGATTTTCCCATAGTGAAAGATCAATAAGCTCGCAACTACTTTCACAAAACAAAGGTAGTGCTATGCCCATGGATATTTTCATAGTCGGGTTGTAACCGTAAGAATACGCAAGTTTCAAATTCGTACGTCTTAAAGCTTTAATAAAAGTATTTTGCCAATCAAGATGCGAGAAATACTTTAAAATTCCTGTTTTGGTTAACTTTATACGATATTTATAAACTTCTTTGATATCTTTTTGATCCATGTGCTCAACATGCCTGTGGCATTGTTTTGCAATCTCCTGCGCTTTGTCTGATGCCGTATAAGGTTTTGCCATAATTTTATGAACTTTAAATTCAGGGCATACCCCGCAATTTACGCACTTATTCTGGCAGGTCGGAACAATATGCGGCGAATTTTCATCAACCGCAAAAGCTTTTTTATACTCATCTTGGAGCCATTCTTTTTTCAAACCGACATTTACAAAATCCCACGGCAAGGGTTTATCCAAATCATATTGAGTATGCGCTAATTCTTCTAAATCCAAACCGAGTTCACTTGCCGTATCAAACCACATTTGGCGGTCAAAATTTTCACCCCACGAATCAAGATATGAGCCTTTTTTATAAAGAGCCTCAATATATTTTCCCATTCGCTCATCGCCTCTTGTCAAAACGCATTCCAACAGCGATAAATATTTATCGCTATAGTTAACTTTTACACCTTTTACACGGCGCAGGCGTTCCATCAAATAATCAATGTGCGCTTTTACTTCGGTAAGACTCATTTGGGGGCACCATTGAAACGGCGTAAAAGGTTTCGGAACAAAAATCGAAAGGGTACAGGTCAAATCAAGCGAATGTTTCAGACCTTTTTCTTTTTTCAATAATTTTGACTTATATCTTAACCCCGAAAGCAATCTCCCGAGTTCTTCCATATCTTCAAGAGTTTCTGTCGGAAGCCCGCAAATAAAATAAAGTTTTACTCTTGACCAACCGTTTTCATACAGGGTCAAAACGGCTTTTTCAATCCGGTCTTTTGTAATATTTTTCTTAATTACATCTCTTAATCTTTGGCTTCCCGCTTCAGGCGCCAAAGTCATTGTTGATTTTCTTACGCTTTGAACGAGATTTGCAAGTTCAAGATTAAATCCGTCAATTCTTTGGCTCGGTAAAGAGGCGGAAATCTTTTCATCATCATATTCAACGCCGAGTTCTTTTATTACTTCATTTATGTTTGCATAATCATTGGAAGATAAAGACAAAAGCGAATATTCATCATACCCCGTGTTTTTAACAAGTTCTTTGGTGATTTTTATAATATCTTGCGCTTCTCGCTCACGGATAGGTAATGTTACATGCCCCGGTTGGCAAAATCTGCACATCCTCCCGCATCCTCTGCGGATTTCTGTTACCGCCCTGTCTTGAATAGAAGATGAAAAAGGTATCGGGTATGTAGTAAGCGCAGTTTCAGTTTTCAATTGCGCTATTCGTTTATCGACCGTACCGCCCGTCAATTTCGACCAACGTCCGTTTTTGGGATTTTCACAAAGCTTTCTGATTCGTTCTTCTCTTGGCAAGCCTTTTGTTTGTTCCAATATTTGACAAATCTCAACAATCGCATCTTCCCCGTCGCCAACCGTAAAAACATCTATAAAATCCTGCATAGGCAAAGGATTGAATGCGCACGGTCCGCCTGCAATAACAATCGGATCATCATTTGTTCGGTCAACATTTTTATAAGGGATTCCGCCCATTTCAAGCATTTTTAAAACGGTAGTATAAGCCATTTCATACTGAAGCGAAAACCCTATCGCATCAAAATCTTTCAAAGCCCTTTTACTTTCCAAACCGTATAAAGGCTTTGGGTTAAAATCTTTTTCGGGTGCATAGACTCTGTCGCACATATAATCTTGTTGCCTATTAATAATTTCATACAAAATACGCACACCCAAATTTGAAATACCTATTTCGTATTTATCGGGGAACGCCATAACAAAACGGACTTTCGCATCGTCAAAGCTTTTATTATGCGATAAAAATTCTCCCCCTACGTATCTATAGGGTTTAAAACACTTATGTAAATCTCTGTCATATTTTCTGAAAAAACACATAGCAATTCTATTCTTTTATTTTGATTTATATGAATTTACAGTTATGCAGGCTTAGGGGTTCTACCCAACATCACCTGTTGTACTTTTTGGGGCTGAAACCCCAATCCGGCTGCACTTTTTATCCTAGTGCCTTAGTGCCATAGTATCTTAGTATTCTTTTTACTATATTATCTCATCAGGAATATATTTGTTTATCTCAATAATAGTTCCGTCAAGGGTATTTTCTTCAAAAGACTTCATGAACTTGAACAAATCCGCATTCGGCACATCATAAGAATACAAATCAATTTCGCCGTCGGTTTCCCTCATCACCGTAACCATATACCTGCATTGAGATGCATATTTTAGTAAATAATCTTTTCTGAACTTGTTACCGTTGGAATCACGCTTAACTTTTACATAATCAAAGCCCGCATAATACTTTATCTTCTTCTGTTCCTCTTTGGAAAGTTCTTCTTTGCTTTTAGCCGCAAAAAGATTGATAACGTTTTTATTAATCTCGTCAGACAAAATATTCCTCCAACACTATTAAACAATATATTTAATAAAAAGGCTATTTGTAAAGATTTATTGAAAATGTTACTTTGTAATTTCTTTTAAATATTTTTGAACTTTCAAGGCTGTTTCTCTGCGAATATCGTCAGGGCACAATCTTAAATACTCAATTGCGTGAGATACTTTTATATTTTTATCATACCATCTGCGCATGATATATTGATACTGATCTTCAAAGCTCAAATTCGGAAGTTCGACATCTTTTAACAAATCATCAATAATATACTCGGCGCATTTTACCTGAACTTCTTCCGAGCATTTTTCCAAATCATTGATGACCTTACTCACTACAGCATCTGCATCATACCAACGTTTAAACATGTTCATAATTCTTAAATCCTTTATGTTTTATTACTATTGTTAAGTTTATTAAAGCAAAATTTCACAAAAAAGTAAATTATTTTTAATAAAAATACTTTATATAAATGTAAAGGTTATAGTATAGGTTTTTTAATTATGGATAACAGTGTATTGTATGGTCTGAGAAATCCCGCATTTACGGAAGATTATCCCATGTCAATTATAGGTAAGCAGTTTGCCACAAATATTGATCCGATTGACGGTCTGGGCAGCTATAACACTTCGCCCATAAATCCGGGGCAGCCTCAAAAAGATATTTTCCAAAGTAAAAAACAAAAAGAATATTCAGCTATTAAAAAAGTAGCGTTTGGTCTGGGTGCAATAGGAGCTGCGGCTCTCGGGATTAAATTTGCACCGAAAGCAGGCAAAGCGGTATTTAATAAAATCGCAGGTGTAGCTAAAAAAGGTTTTGGCGCCGTATCGGATTTCTTTAAAAAGATTTATCATAAAATCAAAAAATAATTTCCCCGTAATTTAATATGTGATTAGTGTGTTTTGTAGGCAGGTTTGTATAAACTCTGCCTTTCTTTTTGTGGTATAATATAGACTAAGATACCTGGACACTAAGGCTCTAAGAATTACGTGGTCTTTCTGAGCCACAGGCGAAGAATCGCCTTATTGTTCAAGTTTTGAGATGTCTATAAAATAAAGGAGTGTTTAATATGGCTAAAGATTGCAGTTTTGATATAGTTTCGGAATTTGATAAACAGGAAGTTGTTAATGCAGTTGAGCAAGTAAAAAGAGAACTTGCATCACGTTTCGATTTCAAAAATTCAAAATCAAGCGTAGAACTTGAACAGGACAAAACGATTACCGTTACAACAGAAGATGAGATGAAACTTAAAAATATCATAGATATTCTGCAATCTAAATTTTCTAAAAGGAATTTAAGCCTGAAAATCCTTGATCCGCAAAAGCCCGAGCCCGCATTGGGCGGAAGTGTCAGACAGGTTATTAACCTTAAAAAAGGTTTAACACAAGAACTTGCAAAAAAGATTACGGCAGATATCAAAAATATGAAACTGAAAGTCCAAGCATCAATTCAAGGCGAGCAAATCAGGGTTACAGGCAAAAGCAGAGATGATTTGCAATCGGTAATCCAAATGCTCAGACAAAATGAAGATAAATACAATACGCCTTTGCAATTTACAAATTACAGATAAAATCTAGCGCAGATTTTTTAAGGTAGTGTCAACCAGATTTTTGGCAATAACAAGAGCTTTGTTGAAAACTTCTTCATTATTCAAAAAATCATCTCTATTAATATACTCTTTTACGATTTTTCTGGCAAAAGAGCCTATCGCAACACCGCTCGGGTGTATTCCGCATTGCGCTGCGAGTTCGGATGTTTTTGAATTTGTACCGCCCGATAAAAGAATATATACGGGTAAATCGGCATTCTGAAAAATCTCTGCCATGGCAACCGCCTGCAATGTAGTTTTATAATCGTCAGCTCCGCCGCTCATCGGGCAGCCGTCTGCTTGAACTATAGTTGTATAGGGAGCTCGGTCTTTTATCATTCGTTTTACTCTGTTTAACATACCCTCGTTGCCGAGTTTTGAACGGTCGATGCAAATACTCAAAAAGCCGTCATAAATTTGATTGATTTCGTCCCATTTATCATAAACCTCTTTTTCATCGGCTATCAAAGCATGGTATTCTATACAATCAATTCCTTGTTTTACAATTTCAGGGAGGACATCTTTGGGATTTTTGGCTTCGCTATACAAGCCGAATGCAGAATTTGGGCAAACACTTACGCATTTTTCGCATCCGATACAACGAATTTTATTTACTTTGTACGACAAATCCTCTGACTTAAATATTGCTCCTTGCGGACAAATTTTTGCACATTTTCCGCAAGATGAGCATTTTTTTTCATCAATCAAAGCTTTATTAGCATGCGGATCACCTTTAATCCCTAATGATACGCACAAATATCTGTTTCTTTTTATTCCCGCAATTTCTAAACCTCTTTTTGCAGCCTCAACAATTTCAGGCTTTGCGCATAAATCAAAAAAATTACATCCCGCTTTTGAATACAGCGCAACAAGTTTTTCAACTTCTTTCATATCTTCATTACCCGCACCGCATACGAGCTTAAAACATTGATTATTTTTTAAAATTTCAGTCAGCATTTAAATTCTTTCTTTTTGTCCATGTTATTCCTAAAGGCGGAAAGTTGCAACAATTTACTTAAATCAAAAATAATGTTTCTCATACATTCGTATGAGATTTAAATTTTCTTTCTAAAGATTAAGTTTTGTAAAGCCGACAAAAATAGAAAACACATATACATGTATTGGAGCATCAGATGTCAGAACAAGCTATTATGCCTCGCATTGGGGCGATTAACGAACACTACAGAGAAAAAGCGCAAGATTACCTTGAAAAAGCAAGAATCTCGCACGAAAAATACCTGATGGGGCAAAGTAATACAGATTTACAGGATGCCATAGATAACTATATTGATGCGGTTAAATATGACCCGTCGATCCCTGAAACTTACTACAGACTCGCATCACTAATGTGGGAGCAGGGTCAAATAAGCATCTATAGTGCAATAGAACAATGCCAGACCGCAATTTCTTTATCTCCGAACAACGTCAATGCTCACTTGTATACGGGTTATTTTATGCAATTGTCGCAGGATTATGAATCGGCAGAAAAAGAATACGAATCAGCAATTCGTTTGAGCGGAATTAAATCGGGACGTCCGAGAATGATTATGTCACAATATCTTCTCGGCAAAATCAACGCAACAAGCGGAACCTACAGAGATTATTTAAAATTTGTTTACTACTTCATAACGGGAAGCATAATGCTTGCATGGGACAGAACAACAATTAAAATGTTCTATAAAAATATGTCAAATGACATGTCTGTATTTTCTTATGCAACAGTCGGAAAATTTTTAGAACATGCCAAATTGTATGACAAAGCTGAAAAATTATACAAAAGAGCGGCACAAAAAACTTTACGCAATGAAATTTTCTATGACAAAATCGGCGACCTGGCGTTTCAAAATAAAGATATTGAAACAACCGTTCAATGCTACAGAAAAGTTCTTGAAGAAAATCCGCTAAACAGAGAAGTTTTAATTAAACTTGCGGGAATGCTGCAAACTTATTTTCCCGATAACATTCAAGATGCAATCGAATGTTATGAAAAACTCCTTGAATTTAATATCGACACGGCACAAATTTATTATGAACTCGGGCACTTATATCTAAAAAAAGAAGATAAGTTAAATTCTGTAAGTGCATTTAAACTCGCCGTAGAATTGGATCCCGATAATCCTTTCTATAACAATTCGTTAGGTTATGCGTTTGCAAAAGCCGAATTGTATGATGATGCAATCGAACATTATCAAAAAGCGATTTCATTAAATCCCGATCCCGAATGGACATCTATTGTATGTCAGGCACTCGGTGCTATTTATGCGGGAGAAAAAGGAAATGTTGAAGCTGCAGTATCTACATATCAGGCAGGAATAATTCTTGATCCGAATAATTATGATTTATACATAGCACTCGGCGATATTTACATGGCTGATTACGATTTGGACAAAGCAATTCACTCTTACTGCGATGCCGTTACCTTAAATCCTGACGAAGAAAAAGGATATTCAAAACTCGGTGTTGCTTTATGGGAAAAAGATTACCTCGAAGAAGCTCTTGTTGCTTATCATAAGGCGGTAGAAATTAATCCGAATAACGAATATTCTCAAAACAATTTAGGTATTTTATATTTAGACGGATTGGCTGATGCAATGGAAGCTCTTGATTATTTTGAAGAAGCCATCCGTCTGAATCCGAATTATACAATGGCATACTTTAATGCGGGTCGTGCAAGTCAGAAAATGGGATTTACAAATGATGCGGCGCACTATTATCAAATGGCTATTGATTTAAACAAAATAACCTACGATTTAGATGAAGAAGATATAAGAACAAGACTTCACAGCTTATTTGAAATATAATTACTCTTAAATTTAAATGTCTTTTAAAATTGATTTATATATGATATAATTACATTGAAAAAGGCAGGTTAATTATGACATTGAGAAACGAAAGAGTAAGAAAAGAATTAATGCGTGATATCTCCGAGATTTTGAGAAAAGAAATTCGAGGACTCCGAGGGGTTGTATCAATAATTGACGTTGAAGTTTCTCATGATAATTCGTTTGCTCGTGTCATTTATAGTGTTTTGGGTTCAAAAGAAGATATTGAACACACAAAAGAAGTTATTGAAAAATCTACCCCGAAAATTCGCTACAATGTAGGAAAGCAATTGAGATTAAGACTTACTCCCGAATTGAAATTTGTTTATACAAACGGACTTGAAGAATCCTCCAAAGTAATGCAGATTTTAAACAAAATTTCAAGAGGGGAAGTATAATAATTGTTCGGCTTTATCAACATTTTTAAGCCTGAAGGAATGACATCTTTTGATGTTGTTGCTAAGCTGCGCAAAGTTACTCACATAAAACAAATCGGTCATACGGGGACACTTGATCCGTTTGCTATAGGCGTTTTGCCAATAAGCATAGGCAAAGCTACCAAACTTATCGAATATCTGCCTGACGATAAAGCATACATTGCAACGGTTCAATTCGGCGCAGATACAGACACCTACGATAAAGACGGTAAAATTATCAAGACTTATGACAAAAAAATTACAGAAAATGACGTTAAAAATATTTTAAACGATTTCAGAGGCGAAATATCTCAACTTCCGCCGATCTATTCTGCCATTAAAATTAACGGTAAAAAGCTTTATGAATACGCTCGGGAGGGCAAGCAGGCAGAAATTAAGCCAAGAAAAGTTTTTATTTCAAATATTGAATTAATGTCATTTGATAAAGATAAACAGTCGGCACAAATTAAAGTCGAATGTTCAAAAGGTACGTATATTCGCTCAATTGCCTATGATATCGGGCAAAAACTAAATTGCGGCGGATATTTAACTGCTCTTGAAAGAACAAAAGCGGGTGCATTTAATCTCGAAACATCCGTAAAATTGGATGAGATAAAAACAATTGAAGATGTCGAAAAGAAGATAATTAATCCGATTGATGTTTTAATAAATGACAAATATGAACTTTCCGACATTGAAAGAGAAAAAGTGCTTCACGGCAATGAGATTACGCCAAGACAAGAGTTTCAACACTCTAAAGAAACAAAAGATAACAATATTGTAATTCTGGTTTATGGTGGTAAAATTATAGCAGTAGGGTTTAGAGATAAGAATAAAATAAAAATTAAGAAAGTTTTAGAGGTTTTATGAAAAGATTAGTTTTATTACTTACAATGTTATTAATGGCAGCACCCGTAGCATTTGGTGCGGATTGTGAATACTCATGCGTTGCACCTTATGATACAAGCTCAAAAGTTTCATCATTTTTCAGCACAATATCAGGGTCAAAACTTATAAAAACAAAGATTTCCGAAAAAATTGTCAAAAAATCCATCGCAAAAACCGTTAAGGGCGGGGATTTGAAAGTTGACATAGATTCATACAGCGCAAAAGATTTGAATAACGGTATTTTTAAAAGCGGTACAATCACAGGCAAAAACGTAAATGTTGACGGAATTTACTTATCATCGTTGGAATTGAAAACCTTATGTTATTTCAATTACATTCAATATGACAAGAAAGGCAATTTAACATTCAAAGAAGATTTGCCACTGTCATTTAAATTGGGAATGTCCGCAGATGATATAAATAACACAATGAAATCTTCAAGATACCAAAAAATTATCAATGACGTAAACAAACTCGGATTTGCGGGGATTTCGGTTTCATCTACTAAAGCTTCCATAAGAAGCAACAAATTTTATTATGATATCTATATAAGCATACCGTTTATGAAAGACATCAAATTGGAATTAACCGCTGATGTGAAAGTTAAAAACGGGGCTATAGATTTTGAAAACACAAGATTTACTTCAAATTCGCTTAAACTTGATTTGAAGAAAATTGATTTCTTGATGCAATATTTAAATCCGTTAGACTTTTCTGTTAATATCTTTGATAACAAAGATGCAAAAGTTTACATTAAAAATATTGCAATCAAAAACAATATCATAGTAACAGACGGCGTAGTAATCGTGCCTAAGGATTAATTTTCAAACGGAGGAATAAACGCAAGATGAATAAAAATCAAAAAATACTTCTGATTTTCATAGGCTTTTGTATGGTTGTGGTGCTGCTTGTTGTTGCATTCAACGTACTTATGCCAAAACCGCCCGTAACGGCAGATGATATAGATGTATCAAAGCGAACAACGGAAGAACAGGAACTTCCGATGGATAAACCTCAACTTAAGCACAAAGAATACGTAAATATTTACTTCATCGGCAAAAATGAAAACGGGGAAGAAGTTTATAAAGCAGTAAAACGTCAGTATAACAAAGATGTAGACGGTTCAAAAATCAAATTTGCGATTTATGCACTTGTTAACGGACCTAAAATTGAAGAAAAACAAAAAGGCGTTTACACGGAAATCCCGAGTTCAGCTCAAATTATAAACATCTCGGAACTCCCCAACAAAATAATTGTTAACATGAATTCCTCATACGTGAACGGCGGAGGTGCCGACAGCTTGTATAAAAGACTGTATCAATTAATCAAGACAGCAAAATTAAATACAAATTTGCCCGTATACTTATATATCAATGGTCAAAGAGCAGATGTTATCGGGGAAGAAGGCATTATGATAACTCAGCCTTTGAGTAATTCATCTTTAGAAAATTAAAAATATGGAAGAACAAAATAAAGACTTAAATTATTATTTGAATTTGAACTGGACTCTTATAGAAGGGCAGGATTTGGACTTTGACGGAAAGCCTTATTGGTACATTGAAATCAAAGAAATACCGAGCTTTACTTTTTGCGCAAAAACCCTTGCGAGAGCCAGAGAAAATTACAAAAGACAGTTAAAGCTTACTCTTATGGTTATGCTTGAAAATCACGAACATATTATTGAACCAGGAGAAGAAGATGATGAACCCGATTGGGAAAATCTTTGCCCTTAAAAAACTTTAACAATCCTAAATATATTGGCAAACTTTGTTATGTTCATTCATTAATTAAAATGTGATTAAGATACCCCCAAAACTAAATCTGAACATTTTTACAAGAGCAAATAAAAAACCTCTGGCGCATCCGACTTTCAAAACCGCAACATCTGACGGTTATGTTATGCATTCTGATATGCCCGTAGCATATAAAGACGGTACGGCGACTTTGACGACTTGCTGCAACGCAACAGGGCAGGAATACGCAGACCACGAAATTTTAACTCAAGTTACAGACACATCAGGTAGCGTTCTGGGGTATTACACATATTCAATTGATCCGATTGAAAGAAAAATATCATACGGAATACTCCAAACATACCCTGATTTTCGCAGCAAAGGAGTAGGCGAAATCATGCGACTGTCAAGCCTTATGGAGCTGAAAGAGAATTTTATCAAAGCGATTGAAATTGATTCTCTTGAAAACGCCGTACCGTTCCACGCAAAATATAAATTTTTACCCGATATAAAACAAAGATCCTTAGCATTGGGCTTTTTAGATCAAATAGCAAAAAATCCGAAAATCAAGAAGAAATACTCTAAAAAGGCACAAGAATTATCATTTGAGATTTCAAACGGTAATGAATGTAACCCGCTAACCCGCAATGAAGCTAAGAAAGTAAACAAGTTTATCCTGAAATATATTAAAGCACACAAAGCCAACTGGCAAGATGCGAAATTCAATGACGACCAATATTTACCGATGATTTTAACCAAAGACAAAATAAAGAGCTTTTCGCAATTTTTTAACAAACTGTTCAAAAAACACGGAATAGATTATACCGTATAAACTACTTTGTATCCCAGTTGATAGGTGTTTCGCCTTGAGAAACTAAAAACTTGTTGCATTCTTCAAACGGGTTAAACTGCGCAAATGACGGGATTGATTTTGTTAAGACCTTATAATTCCCGCTGTAATTTTTTGCATTACCCATATTTGACGGATGAGAGCATCTCAAAATATATATGCCTTTTTGTTTTAATAATTCATCTTTCGTATCATCTTGAAACTGTTCCAAAAGATTTGCATAACTGCCCCATAGCATTATAACAAGTGGTTTTTCACGCTTTATGAGTTTATATGTTATGTAATCAATTACGGGTTTCCAGAATTTTGTCCATTTTGCGGTATCTTTCTTTTGAGTAAAAGTTAACCCGGTATTAAGCAAAAGCACGCCTTGCCTTTCCCAGCAAGTCAAATCGGTTGACAATGTTTTATACCCGCTTTGATTTAATTTTTCAAATATGTTTTTTAAAGAATCGGCAGGCTTTTTCTCATCTCTAAACGAGAATGATAATCCTTGTGCTCTTGTTGCTTTGGGATATGGATCTTGCCCTATCAGCAAAACTTTTACTCTGTCAAACGGAACCAATTCAAGAGCATAGAAAATACCTGAATTTTCGGTTTCCAAAGGAAGAATATTTCCATTATAACTTTCTATATATTTTAGGATTTCATTGTATTCATTTAAATTTTCAAGCCCCCAGCTTTTATCTGGGAAGTGTTTCAATTCAGGCATTTTATACTCCAATTTTTTTTAACTGTTAATCCAAAATATAAGCGTTAACAATTTCGCCGTAATAAACAGTATGATAATCTCTGTTTGCACGTGGTTCTGTCGAGGGTATATCCTGCGGATAAAACATGTCTTTAAATTCCTGCGGAATATTATCCTTGTCCTGTTCCTGCTTATAAACGACTTTACATTCTAAAGTCAACGGAATTTCTTTGATTGCGGGAGATTTTACGCTGACACCGTTTTCAACAGTCAATCCGCAATCAGAAAGTTTATTTATATCTTTGCCGGTTCCTGTACCTATATAAGCAATTGCTTTAGCAACTTCGGGAGTTCTGTCCAGCGGAACGGAAACGGTAAATTCACCCGAATTTTCAATTTGTTCATGCGTAAATCTTCCGTGTCGAATGTAAATACTAAATACAAGTTTTCTCCATTCGATACCGATTTGCCCCCAGCCGATTGTCATGGAATCAATTTTGTCGCCGTTTTTTGTATTTATTAAAATCCCTTTTCTAAGCTCTTTTATGATTTGCGGAATATAATCAATAACATCTATTTGTTTCATTTTACCTCTCCTTATTTTTATTAAATTGTATCATAGATTACAAAATTTTGAATAAATAATAACTTATCATATTATAATAAAAAGCGAACAATTAACAAAAGAAACAATCGGAGGGAAATTATGACAAAAAAATTAATAAGCGGTGTCCACCATACATGTTTAAAATGCAAAGATGAGAAAGCTTTTAAAAAAGCAGTTGATTTCTATAAAAATTTATTAGGTTTTGAAGTGTTCAAAGATTTTGATTTTAACGGAAAACCTGCCATTATGCTAAAATGCGGCGACGGAATTATTGAAATATTTTCTGATGCGGGAGTTGATTTGCCTACAGGCATAATTCAACATTTTGCCTTGAAAACAGAAGATGCTGATGCTTGTGCAAAAGCTATTAAAGATGCAGGGTATAAAGTTACCCTTGAACCTCAAGACCTTGTATTGGCTGACAAAAAAGCGCCGTTCCCCGTTCGTGTTGCATTTTGCATAGGCCCTGTCGGCGAAATAATTGAACTCTTTTGCGAAAGGTTAATATAAAATAATAAGGAAAACTTATGAAATATTCAATTATATTATTCGCAATATTATTTGTTGTAATTTGGATTATGCACAAACCGTTTGACGTTCATCATACAAAATTGAACAATTTTCACAAATGGCTTGAATATGTGCTTGTAATTCAAGGAATGATTATTATAAATCAGTTGCTTGAATTGTTGTAAATTAAATAAAATAAAAGGAACTAAATTATGGATTTAATTGAACGTAATAAAAATTTGGTGAAAAAATTTGAAACAATGATAAATACAAATGATAAAGAACTTGCACATGAACTTGTGGCGCCTGATGCCCTATTTTACACCCCTGCAAGCCCAAAACCTTTATACGGCGGGGAAGGCTATCTTGCTGTAGTTGATTGGATGAGAAAAGGATTCCCCGATATTCAATGGCATTTAAAAGAGATGGTTGCAGATAGTAAAAAAGTTGCCGTTCGCTGGGATATGACAGGGACTCACACGGGGGTTTTTATGGGGATTAAACCGACGGGCAAAAAGATTTCTGTATGCGTAATGAATTTTTATTATTTTAATAAAGACGGGAAAGTAACAAATGATGTCGCAGCAGAGGGAATGATCGGAATTTTCCGAGGCATCGGCGCAATAGACCACCTGTAAACCGTTTTTAAAACATTACATAAAAAAAAGCGTTTCAATAATTTGAAACGCTTTTTAATTTGAAAAATTTGGGCAGGGGTGGGTTGTCTTGGGTTGTTCGCAATAAACGTGTCTTCGCTTGCCGTCTGCTAAGCCTTTGGCTTTTCGACGTCAAAGCTCCGCACTCTGCTCACAACCCGCTCGTCCCAGACAGGGCTCCGCCCTGTTGGTTCTCACCCACCATTACATAAAAAAGCGTTTCAATAATTTGAAACGCTTTTTAATTTGAAAAATTTGGGCAGGGGTGGGTTCGAACCACCGTACTCTCACGAGAACAGATTTACAGTCTGTCGCCTTTAGCCACTCGGCCACCTACCCATATTCACTTGTCATTTTACCTTTTCAGGCTCAAAAATTTGCCCTTGACGAGATTCGGACTCGTGACCTCTCCCTTACCAAGGGAGTGCTCTACCCCTGAGCCACAAGGGCTTGAATGTCATACACTCTGTTGGACCCTTTGGAAAGGCACCCTTATAAAAATAAGCCGGCAATGGGACTTGAACCTACAACCTACGGTTTACAAAACCGTTGCTCTGCCAATTGAGCTATGCCGGCATTATTTCCTCTCGGTAATTTTGATTATAGGCAAAAAAATATTTGATGTCAAGATATTTATTTGTTTTATAATTATTATATTATTTTTTTAGGAGGCAAGATACAAAATGGTTAAAGCAATTACACCGATTGTTTTATTATTTATTTCAAATATTTTTATGACTTTTGCATGGTATGGGCACCTCAAATTCAAAACGGGAGCGCTCTGGGCTATAATTTTAACCAGCTGGGGCATTGCATTTTTTGAATACTGTTTTCAAGTTCCCGCCAACCGTATCGGCTACCAAACATATAACGCAGCTCAACTTAAAACCATTCAAGAAGTTATTACCCTCATTGTTTTCAGCTTCTTTTCCGTCTTTTACCTGAAAGAACAATTCAAATGGAATTACCTCGTAGGTTTTTGCCTAATCGTTCTTGCCGTATTTTTCATCTTCAAAAAATGGTAAAAATTTAATTAAAATTTAATGACACTTGATTTTATAACTTTAGTATAATATTATATAAATGGTCGAAATATCAAAAACTGTTCAAGTTTGGAATCTTGACAAGAAAGAGGTAGAAAATGAAAAAAGGTATACATCCCGAATATCATAAAACCGTTATAAAATGCGTTTGCGGCAACGAAATTGAAACAGGTTCGGTTAAAGATAACATTACCGTTGAAATCTGCAACAAATGCCACCCGTTCTATACCGGTCAACAAAAAATCCTTGACTCTGAAGGCAGAGTTGAAAGATTTAACAAAAGATACGGTAAAAAAGCATAAGTTATTACTCGTAACAAATTTTACAAAAACGTCCTCACAAAATATGCGGGGACGTTTTATAACGGGTTTATAAAATAAATCTACATCACAAATTCTTTTTCTGACATTTTTTGATATTCTTCGGGAGTTACCGTATCTTTTGTCATCCCTTTAGTTTGCATGGCTTTTTTAACAAGTTCGGGCAATGAGCCTTGCAATTCTTTCGATGCACAAACCAAATCTCTGCCTTTTTGTTCCTCCATAACACGAATGGTTACTTCAGACGGAGCACCCTCTTTTCCGGCAAGTTCCTGAATATTATAGCTTGCCCAATCATCAGGCAAATCCTTTGTTTTAGCGTAATTTTTATTTGTCCCGAGTCTTTTATCAATTTCTTTTTTAAGAACTTTTGTTACATAATCTTTTTGAGAAGTGAAATGGCAAGGGTGTACGACATTTTCGCCTATAAGTTCCTGCGGGTCTTTTTTCTCATATTTTTCATAAAGTTTTGCGGCAGTTTGAAGATGATTTAATTCTATTGCAAGGAATTCTTCCCAAATTGGCATCAATGTTTCATTTTCTTCGTCCTCCATACAGTTATGATAAGTGCAAACCTCCGTAAATTCATGCAGCAAAAGCTTTTCATAGAAAGATTCTGACGGGTCGATTAAAGATTCATACATTGTAACATGTTCTTCTTCCACGTCTTTAATTTCAGCATAAGTTTCTCTTAAAAGTTCGCTACCATAGGCAAAACCATGTTCGCCGTAATAATTGTGCGTTTGCTGCTCGCCTGAAACCAGAGTTAAAATATTAACCTTTGTTTGCGGAGAAGTTGTTGTCTTGTCATAAGGTTTGCGAAGTCTTATGATATTGCAATTGTGATGATTTTGAGTAGGTCTGCCTAAAATTACGTCGGTTTGATTTTGGAGGATTTCATTTGGCGAAATTCCGTGAATCATATACGCCCATTGAGAATATCTGTACAAATGGTCAAAATCTTCAAGCAAACCGAAATCAAAAGTTTCTTTTACGTAATTATCCGTTTCATTTTGAGCCATCCATGCCGTCAAATCAACTGCAACCTGCTCATAAGCAAGAGTTGTTTCAAGTACGGATTGATCGGCGGGTGCAAGCCAATTTATGGTAGATTGCTGCGCATCTTCAATTCGTTTTGTCTGTGCTAAAAATTCAAGCGTATCTTCATCTTGACAAACTCTTGAAAAATTATGTTTAAAATTCCATTCTTCAATCTCAATCCCGTTCATAAGGATTTGGCGGGTTCTGGAATAACAATCAATATCATTTTTGTTGTATTTTCTGTGCGCAATATCATGCCATGTGCGTACCTGTTTTTCTAAAGGCAAACCTTTTTCTTTTAACGGATTAAATGTTGTCATTTTATATAACTCCTTTCATAAATCGTACGGCTGATACAGCCAAATCATGAGATAAAATAAAACAAGGAGGGAAATATATAATCGGACGAAAGGATAAAATTTTCCTCTATTTTGTAATAAAATGACATTTTCAAGGTACAAAGCGCAAGCGCACTCAATGAAAGGTGTTGGTAATGTACAACAATAGGATTTCTATTTTATAATGTCGAGATAGCAATCTCGACCTACTTACTATAAGCTCAAGTCTACAAGTTTAATTCAGCTTTTAGGTTTAAAATTTGACAAAGAATGAATATTGATACGTCATTCTGAGGCGTGAGCGCCGAAGAATCTCATATCATACGTATAATAAGGCGGTTCTTCGCTTCGCTCAGAACGATATTTATTTCGGGCGTCAATCCTTTGCCGCACTCACAATGACATATACTTATATTTTGCTGCTTGTAAAAATTTTCATGGCTGAGTTGTACACAAAGGCAAGGGGATAAAATATTGAAACTCACTTATAAACCTATGAACTTATAAACTTATGAACCTATAAACAGATTAATCTATATTAAAAACTAAATTCCGGTAATGACAAACAATCTCATTCGTAATATAATATAACGGCTATGTTTCAAATAAATGAAGATGATATAAGTCCGCAATATGACAGTTTCAGGCAGAGGGTAAAAGACAGAGTAACATTTGCCGTTACGGGTTTGACTACTTTTTTGCGCCAGTTTTTGTTATCAAAAGTTCAAAAGCAAAATCCGACGATTTTTATCACTTCAACCGAACAAAACGCACTCAAATATCAATCCGATTTAAAAACAATTTTCAATCTTGATGCACAGATTATGCCGTTTCAAGATGTATCAATGTATGAGCCGATTGATCCGAATTTGTATGATTATGCATCACAGGTAAACCTGCTTTTAAATAAACCGAAATTGATAATTTGCCCCGTTAAAGCAATGCTTGAAAAATTTCCGAACACGGATTTTTTCAAAAAAAATTCTATCAAATTTAAAATCGGCGACAGCATAGATTTGGGCAAACTGGCTAAAAGGCTTGTTAATCTCGGCTATAAAAAAGTTACGATGGTAAATGATATCGGGGGATTTAGTATAAGAGGAGATATTGCGGACATTTTTTCTCTCAATCAAAACCCCGTCAGAATTGAACTTTGGGGCGATGAAATCGTCGATATAAGGTATTTTAACAATGAAACTCAAAAATCCGTTGAAAAGGCAAAAGAAACAAAAATTTACCCGTTATACAAATTTATAACATCAGGACAAGACGAACTTGTTAAAGAACTGCAATATACTAAAGAAAACGAAGATGAAATTCCCGAAGATAATTATTTTGAGGGTATAAGCGTTTACCAGAATTATTTTAACGAGCATTTAACGGGATTACTTGATTATTTCAAAGATTATACGCTTGTTTTTGACGAGGCGTCGGAAATTTATTCAAAATATGAATTTTTAGACGATGAAGCGCACAAACGACTGGACGAAAATCTTAAACAGGGGATTATTAAAAATCCGTCGGCAAATGTTAAAAAGTTAAAAAATCATTTTACCTATGAGGAATTTTTAAGACAGACTTCATATTTTCAAAAAATCGGGTTTAATAATTTTATAGACGGCGAAATGACCAATCTGCTTGAATTTGATGCGCAGCCTTTACGAAATTTTGAAGCAAACATAAAAGACTTAACCAAATTTATAAAAGAACACAGAAATTACAAAATAATCGTTGCGACGAATTACCCCGACAGGGTTCGTGAAATTCTTGAAGAAGAAGACATTTTTGATGTAACTTATGCTGACAGTATAGTTTGCGGCGGGTGTATTTTAGAAAATTTTAAGACAATTATAATTACCGACCGTGAAATGTTTAACAAGCGTGATAAAGAAATCACAACGGCTCGCCGTTCATACTACAAAGAAAAGCCCGAATTTATTGAAAATATCAACGACATCAAGCCGGGAGAATACGTAGTACATACAATTCACGGGTTAGGGATATACAAAGGTTTATCCAAACAGGAAATTGACGGGCAGTTAAAAGATTACCTGACAATTGAATACGCAAACCATGACAAACTTCATATTCCTGCCGAGCAAATTAACCTTTTGTGCAGGTACAGAGGTTCGGGGAATGCAAAACCAAAGCTTTCCAAAATGGGCGGCAGAGATTGGGAAAACACCAAGACCAAAGTTAAAAAAGCCGTCGAAACAATTGCCTATGACTTGTTACGACTTTATGCAAGACGAAAAATGGAAACAGGGATTCAATTTTTGCCTGACACGACATGGCAGATTGAAATGGAGGAGGCTTTTGAATACACCGAAACTCCCGACCAGTTAAAAGCCATAAATGAGATTAAAAAAGATATGGAAGCCCCTCAACCTATGGACAGATTGCTTTGCGGAGATGTCGGATTCGGCAAAACCGAAGTTGCAAAGAGAGCAATTTTTAAAGCCGTAACTTCAGGCAAACAATCTGCTGTCATAGTTCCTACAACAATTCTTGCTTTTCAGCACTATAAAACGATGACGGACAGATTTAAACCGTTCGGGGTAAGGGTTGAATTATTATCAAGATTCCGCAACCGTAAAGAGCAAAAAGAAACAATCAAACACCTTGCAACGGGAGAATGCGATGTTGTTATAGGAACTCACAGACTTTTGCAAGATGATATCAAATTTAAGGATTTAGGATTTCTCGTAATTGATGAGGAACACAGATTCGGGGTACGCCATAAGGAAAAACTTAAACAAATGAGAGAAAATATTGATATTCTATCGATGTCAGCTACCCCTATTCCGAGAACTCTTTATATGTCGCTTTCGGGTATTAAAGATATTTCTTTAATAAATACTCCTCCTAAAAACAGGCTGCCCATTAAAACTTATGTCGGTGTTTGGAACGAAAATATGGTTAAAAACGCCATAAACCATGAAATAGACAGAGAAGGTCAGGTATTTTATCTTTACAACAGAGTTGAAACCATAATGGAAATGAAAACCCTGCTGCAGCGAATTGTTCCGAATGCAAGAATTGCCGCAGGTCATGGGAAAATGAACGAAAAAGAGCTTGAAGATGTCATTATAGGATTTGCAAACCACGAATATGACGTTCTTTTAGCAACGACAATTATTGAAAACGGCATCGATATCCCAAATGCCAACACAATAATTATTCACGATGCGGATAAATTCGGTCTGGCACAAATGTATCAGTTAAGAGGTCGTGTCGGCAGATGTGAAAAACAGGCATACTGCTACTGTCTTTATAAGCAGAGCAAAGAACTTACAAAAGATGCAAAAGACCGTCTTAAAGCGATAAAAGAATTTACAACGCTCGGAAGCGGATATCAAATAGCAATGAGAGATGTTGAAATAAGAGGGGTCGGCAATATCTTAGGAACAAAGCAGCACGGGCACATGATAAATGTAGGGTTTGACACATATTGCGAACTCTTAGACGAAACAGTCAAAGAACTTCAGGGCGAAAAAGTCGAGAAACAAAATCCGACAATTGTAGATATAAACGTAACGGCATATATTCCTGACGATTGGGTCGGTTCGTCCGAACAAAAAATTATTGAATATAAACGTTTGGCGGATGTAAAAAATACCACGGAATTAGAATATATCGTTGAGGAATGGAAAGACAGATTTTCAACCCCGCCCGAACCTGTTGAAAACTTAATAAAACTCATAAAAATAAGATTAAGTGCAACAGATATAAGAATCAGCGCAATCAGAGAAACTCGGGATAACATAAGAATTTATACCCCGTATTCAAAGGCTGAATGGAATTTGATACAAAAAGAACTTCCCGCTCAGATTAAGCGCAAAATCAAATTTACCACGGCTCCGTCATCTGTTACGAATGCTTCATCAATACTTTTGCTTGATACAAATTATGTAAATTTTGATGAAATATTTAACATTTTGAATGATTTGTTTTATTATATACGAAAGGTTAGTTACGAATATTAGTTAAAAGAGAGGAATATTTAAATGAACACAAAAAAACTGTTTGCGACTCTGCTTGTTGCAGGAATGCTACTTACAGGATGCGGATTGAAAAATTCTCAAGCAATTATCAAAATCAATGACAGCACAATTACTCAAAAAGATTTTGATACAATGCTCGACAAACAAATTGCGATGTCTCCGTTTGCAAAAATCGGAATGGGAGATATCAAGCAAAATAAAAACGGCGTATTTTATTTGATGACCGAAAGAGCTGTTGTTACACAGCTTGTTGTACAAAACATTTTAGATCAGGAAGCAAAAGCAAGAGGGATAAGAGTTTCCAATAGAGAGCTCAATTCCGCTATTGATAAGGTAATAGATCAATTGGGCGGCAAAGACAGATTGAGCGCTTTGTTAAAACAAAACAACGTTACCATCGCCGATTTCAAAAACGATATGAGAAATCAGGTTAAAATGGAAAAACTTGCACGCAGCGTAAAAAATGTTAAAGTTTCAGATAAAGAAGCCAAAGATTTTTACAACAAAAATATTGATAAATTTAAACACGGCGAGCAGGTAAGAGCATCTCATATTCTTTTATCGGCAGATCCTATCCAAGTTTCTCAAGAAATTGCATCATCTTCTAAAAAGCAATTATCTCAAGAAGAATTAACAAAAAGAACTGCTGCTAAAATCAAAGAAAATGAAGCACTTGCAAACAAACTTTCTTCCGAATTAAAATTAGATAATTCGAAATTTGCGGCTTATGCAAAGAAATATTCTCAAGATCAAGGCAGCGCCCAAAAAGGCGGAGATTTAGGCTTCTTTGAAGCAAAAGCAATGGTTCCCGAATTTTCAAAAGCAGCATTTGCAGCAAAGCCTAATACGGTTATCGGACCAGTAAGATCTCAATTCGGCTACCACATAATTCTGGTTGTAGACAGAAAGCCCGCAGGTATTGAACCGTTTAACAAGGTTAAAAACAATTTGAAACAAAATATGCAGGGCGAAAAAGAGTTAAAAGCACTTGATGAAATCGTAAACGCAGCTAAGAAAAAATCAAAAATCGTATATCTTGATAAGCAATACGATCCCGAAGAAATTACAAAGAAATTAAATACAGCTTTGAGTGGCATGCAAAAAAATGCAAACAGACAGCAAAAGCCCGTAAAAAAATAAAATCGTAAATTTATTATAAAAAAAGCCCTCATTATTTTACAAATGAGGGTATTTTTATTTGAACTTATTGTGTATAATAGAACTATGGAAGATAAAAAGAATATACTTGCAATAAATTTTGGCGGCATCGGAGATGAGATATTTTTCCTGCCCTCGCTTATATCGTTAAAAAAGGAGTACCCGGACTCTTGTATTACCCTTGCGCTTGAGCCAAGAAGCAAAGGCATTAAAGATTTAACAGATGTTATAGATGATATTATTACGGTTGATATCAAAGGGGAAAATAAATACGCAGCTATGCTCAAATTTCTTTTTGAAATTCGCAAAAGACATTTTGATATCGTAATATCATCAGGTGGGAATAAACTTATAAGCATATTCCTTTTTATGACAGGTATAAAGAAAAGATACGGATATGATTCGGGCAAATTGAGCCATATACTTCTGACAAAAGCCGTTAAATTAAATAAAAACCAATATGCGTGCGCAATGTATCACGACCTTGTAAGAAGTCTTACAAATAACGATACAAAACTTCCGCAAATAAATATCAACCGTCGTGAAGTTATTTCAAACTCTGTTTTAATTCACCCCGGAGTAAGCAAAATGAGCGTGCAAAAAGGCTGCATAAAAACAGTCCCGCCAAAAACCTGGGCTAAAGTAATCGATTTACTTGTAGCTGACGGCAAAAAAGTTATGCTCACGGGCGGACCTGACGATAAAGATTGCATTGATGAAATTTTGAAAAATGTCCGCACTCAAAATTTTGAAAATCTTTATGGAATGACAAAGAATTTGAACGAACTGGCACAGCTTATTTCGTCTTGCGAAAAATTCCTGTGTTCCGATTCTGCGCCGCTGCATATTGCGGTGGCTTTAGGCATTAAGACCTACCCGATATTCGGACCGACAAATGATAAAACTTTAATTCCGCAAACACCTCAAGTCGTTCCGATAAAAGCAGACGACAAATGCCCGCTCAAACCTTGTCTTTGGGCTAAAAGAATGACAACCTGCAAAAATTTGGATTGTTTAAAAATTACCCCGTCAAAGATTGAACAAACCGTACTTGAAAAATAGTTTTTTTTAGCGTTTTAAACTCAAAAGCAAAATAACGGTTTATTTACCTGTTGAACCAAATCCGCCTGCGCCTCTTGCTGTTTCTGATAATTCGGTAACAACTTCCAATTTTGCCTGCTCAACACGTGCAATAACCATTTGCGCAACTCTTTCATCAGGCTGAATTGTATATTCATCATTTGAAAGATTTACAACAGCAACGCAAACTTCTCCTCTATAATCTTCATCTACCGTTCCGACACAATTGATTAAAGTAATACCGTGTTTTATCGATAAACCCGAACGAGGTCTTATTTGCGCTTCGTAGCCGTGTTCAAGTTCGATTTTTAAACCCGTAGGAATAAGTGTTCTTTCTAGCGGTTTCAAAGTTATCGGCTTGTCAATTGCGGCACACAAATCCATACCTGCTGCACCATCTGTTTTATATTCGGGCAAAATCCTGTTATTTGCTAATCTCTCTATTTTCAATACTGTCATAATAATATCCCCTATCCTTAAACTATAAGTATAATAATTTAAAAATAATGTTTTGTAAAATTAATATATTGGACGAAAGGGCGCATGTCATGATAAAATCTTGCTAAAGGAATATTTTAGGAGAATTGTATGAGAGAGTTCAACAAATTCAGAGCAATAACCGTAGGTTTTATACTGATGTTTATTTTTGCCGTTGCAGCAATGTATACAAACACAAAAGAAGCCGCAGAAAACAAGATGAAAAGCAAACATCAGACAAATATTGAACAGAATAAAGATGCTTTTAAACAGATAAGCGAAAAAGAATCCGCAGCAAAAACCGATGAAAATTCCACCCAAGAACAACTCCAAAGGTTGACTGAACGAATTGATAACCTTGAAAAAAATGTATTCGCTCCGGGCAATAACGAGCCCCAACAGGATTTAAAATGTACAATAAGAGGGATTGTAAATGATGGAGTAATTGTTCCGCTCTCAGCACAGGAATCCATTACCAATGCAAAAGATAACGGCAAAGAAATTGTTATAACCTGCAATTTATACTAATATTTACAAAAAAAGCGGCGGTAACTTGAAATCAAGTTACCGCCGCTTTTAATATTTAGAATAAAAAACTATTCAACTTCAATAGCACCAACAGGGCAAGAATCAGCTGCTTCTTTTACGCTGTCAATGTTATCAGCAACAGCTGCTTCATTTACAACTGCCTTATCTTCTACTGAAAATACATCTGAACAAATTGATTCGCAAGCACCGCATGCTATGCAAGCATCACTAATAGTAACTGCCATTTTTTATTTCTCCTTATTTTATTTAACCATGTGAAATCACTTTCACAAATTCATTATACACTAAAAATAAAAAATTTCTATATTCATTATTTTTGTTTCATATTTTTTAAAATTATATCTCTTGCCCAAATCGCTTGTTCTTTGGTCGTTTGAGGGGTATCGGTAAGTTTATATTCTATCCCGAGATTTTTATATTTTGATATTGCCATATTATGATACGGCAACACATCTAATGCCGTTACGTTACTCAATTTTGATAAAAATTGCCCCAACTGCGAGAGATATTTTTCATTCAATGTAATACCTGACACTACAACATGCCGAATCCACACGGGTTTGCGAATTTGATTTAAATATTTGGCAAATTCAAGAATATTTTTATTTGAATGACCGGTCAGCTTTTTATGCTCATCATCATTTATATGCTTTATGTCAAGCAAAACCAAATCGGTATATTTCATCAATTCATCAATTTTTTTTGTATTTTGCGGGGTGAAAGTTACGCCTGATGTATCAATTGCGGTATGGATTTTTTGAGCTTTTGCTTTTTTAAATAAATCGGTAAGGAAATCTATTTGGAGCAAAGGCTCACCGCCTGTTACGGTTATTCCGCCTTTGCAAAACTCTTTCACCCCATTATATTTTTGCAAAATTTCATCAGCACTCATTAATTTGTTTGTATCAGTTGACCAAGTATCGGGGTTATGACAATACATGCAGCGCATGGGGCACCCTTGCACAAATACAACAAACCTGAGCCCCGGGCCGTCTACCGTTCCGCATGTTTCTATTGAATGAATGTTTCCTAAAATTTCCATAAATTAATTTTAGCATAAATTCCGTTATGAATAATTAAACGACTTAGAAAAATTATTTAAGCCTGATGTTATCAATTTATACGCCCCGTATAAGCCTGAAGCCAGAACTCCCGCCCCAAACATTACACGACCTTTATTTTCTTTCATACCTTTTAGCCCGAAATTTTTCAATCCTGCCGCCATAGCTTCAAGTCTGGTATCGTAAACTTTTAACTTCTTGGTTGTTTTTAATGCGATATCGTCTGTATCAGGGATAAAATTGTTGTTAAAATACGAATCGGGCGCAGAGATACAAAAACGTTTTGTCGGATTATTCGGGAACATATAAGTATGCGCCAAATTTCCGAGCGTTTTAATATTTTCTTTTAATGAGGAGGTTTTTAAAGATCTTCTGACTTTTCTCATATCAATATTATTATCTGCCATTCGATAGACCAAACATTGATAGGTTCTGTATGTTGTTCTAAAAGGCGCAATCATATTCTTTTTTAATATATTATCGGATTTAGCAAAAATATACGCCGCATGAGAATTTTTATGAACCCCCGTAATATGAACGTAATTTTGTGAATTTTTAATATAAGGAGTTCCGCCGATTCTTTCAGCCCAATCGTTATTGCCGCCGCAGGCGGGATCTAAATAATTGCCGATTTTTTTGATATTATTCGCATTAGTTAAATCCGTCGTATGGTATTCCGTACGTAAGCCCAGAGTTCTGGGCAGTCCGTGTTTAACCCCGAGATATCCGAGATATCCGCCGCCTGCAATTTCTACAGCACCAACTGCATAATTTTTATCCATTCATTACCCCTGTTTTTAGACCACACTTTTTAGAAAACATATAAATTTAAAAATTTATACAATCCATCTTCTCGATGGATTGTATAAACTACTACATTGATTTGTGGAATGTTCTTGAAATGACATCATCCTGCTGCTCTTTGGTTAATTTTATGAAATTAACCGCATACCCTGAAACCCTTACGGTTAACTGCGGGTATTTTTCGGGATGTTTCTGGGCATCAATTAAAGTTTCACGGTTGAAAACGTTGACATTTAAATGATGTCCGCCTTTTTCAACATATCCGTCCAATAAATTTATTAAATTTTCTTCCTGCATTGTTGTTGCCATAATTATTCTCCTTGTTTAAAATTTTCAGAATTACTCAAAAATACAAAGTTGTCAGAATTTCCGCAACTGCAACCGGCATCAATATTTACAGCCAAATCACCGACAAAGACTTCGTCTTTACCTAATGCGTTCGGAATAATCGAGAATGTATTGGAAATTCCGTCCTGCGCATCTTTAAACGGAAGTTTTGCAACTGAAGCAAGCGATGCTACAGCTCCGTTTGAATCTCTGCCATGCATCGGGTTAGCTCCGGGAGCCAGAGGAACACCTGCCTTTCTGCCGTCAGGAGTGTTGCCTGTTTTCTTTCCGTAAACTACGTTTGAAGTGATTGTCAAAATAGACATCGTGGGAATTGAATTTCTGTATGTATAATGTTTTCTAATCATATTCATAAATTTATGAACAAGATTAACAGCAATATCATCTACTCTGTCATCGTTGTTGCCGTATTTCGGATAATCACCTTCAACCTCATAATCAACAACCAAACCGTTTTCATCACGGATTGTTTTAACTTTTGCATATTTAATAGCAGAAAGTGAATCAGCGACTACAGACAATCCCGCAATACCGGTTGCGAAATATCTTTTTACATCTCTGTCATGGAGCGCCATTTGAGAGCGTTCGTAACAATATTTGTCATGCATATAGTGAATTATATTTAAAGTATTTACGTATAATCCCGCAAGCCATTCCATCATATCGTTATATCTTTCCATAACTTCATCATAATCAAGATACTCTGAAGTTATCGGACGATACTTCGGTCCGACCTGTTCTTTTAATCTTTCGTCAACTCCTCCGTTAATTGCGTATAATAAGCATTTTGCAAGATTTGCTCTAGCGCCGAAGAATTGCATTTCTTTTCCGACAACCATTGACGAAACACAGCATGCAATTGCATAATCATCACCATGCATTGCTCTCATCATATCATCGTTTTCATATTGGATTGATGAAGTTTTAATTGAAATATGTGCGCAATACTGTTTGAAATTATGCGGCAATCTTGTTGACCATAAGATCGTCATATTGGGTTCGGGTGCCGTTCCTAAGTTTTCTAAGGTATGCAAATATCTGAAAGAATTTTTTGTAACAAGCGTTCTTCCGTCTACACCCATACCGCCTATTGATTCTGTTACCCAAGTCGGATCGCCCGAGAATAACGAATTGTATTCGGGAGTTCTTGCAAATTTTACAAGTCTTAATTTCATAATGAAATGATCAATCAATTCTTGAGCTTCCGATTCATCAATGATACCGTCTTTTAAATCTCTTTCAATATAAATATCTAAGAAAGTAGAAGTCCTGCCGATACTCATTGCTGCGCCGTTCTGTTCTTTTACAGCGCTCAAGTACCCGAAGTATAACCATTGAACAGCTTCTTTTGCATTTCTTGCAGGTTGTGAAATATCAAAACCGTAAATTTTGCCAAGTTCAATCATTTCCTGTAAAGCTCTGATTTGCTCTGCTATTTCTTCTTTCAATTGAATTTTATCAGGCGTCATATCACCGTCAAGCGATGCATGCTGCTCTTTTTTATCTTCAATAAGTCTGTTGATACCGTATAAAGCAACCCTTCTGTAGTCGCCTATAATTCTGCCTCTGCCGTATGCATCAGGCAGCCCTGTTAAAATTGCTGCATGTCTTGCTTTTCTCATTTCGGGAGTATAGCAGTCAAATACGCCCTGATTGTGAGTTTTTCTGTATTTTGTAAAGATTTCTTTTACTTCGGGGTCGATATCGTAACCGTATGCATTAAGAGCTCCTTCAGCCATCCTTATTCCGCCAAACGGTTGCAAAGAACGTTTCAAAGGTTTATCTGTCTGTAAACCGACGATTTGTTCCAAATCTTTATCAATATAACCTGCGCCGTGAGAAGTAATTGTAGATACAACTTTTGTATCCATATCAAGAACTCCACCGTTATCACGCTCTTTTTTCATTAAATGAAGGCATTCATTCCATAATTTATATGTAGCGTTAGTCGGAGCAGCCAAAAAGCTTGAATCCCCCTCATAAGGCGTATAATTTTTTTGTATAAAATCTCTTACATCAATTTCTCTTTCCCATCTTCCTGATTTGAACGGGGTATGAGAGTATAGTTGTTTTTCTTTTTCTAATGTTTGTACCATTTTTCCTCCGATAAATTCTGTTAAGTCCGGTAAATTAATTTCACTACAAATTTTAACATGACTTTGAATTAAATTCAAAGTGTAAAGCACATACTCTTAACATTATTTAATCAGATTCAAAAAGCTGGGAAAGCCTTAATCTTCTTCAAAATACGAGCAACATGAAGTTTGAGTTTCCCAAACAGATACCTTGTATAATTGAACGATTTTTTCTTTCAATTTTGAATAAATGTAAGATGAAATTAATTCGCTCGACGGGCTTTCGCCTTTAAAATCGGGAAGTTCGTTTAAATCTTTATGATCAAGCGTATCAAGCACTTCGTTCAAATCTTTTTTCAAAACCTTATAATCAATTAGGATATTACTTTTATCAAGAGATTCCCCTCTTACGTAAGCTTCAACCATCCAGTTATGACCGTGTTGATTTTCGCATTCGCCGTCATAATTTAACAAATGATGAGCAGCTGAAAAAAATGCTTGTGTTTTAATTTCGTACATATTTATACCTCTCTGATTTTTTATTCTTCTTCGTGCTGAGCATCAAAAATAAGATCGCACAATTCTCTTACCGCACCATGACCGCCAGATTTGCTTGAAATAAAATTGCAAACCTTGCGAACTTTATCGACTGCATCAGAAGGACAAGCCGCAATGCCGACTTTTTGCAAGATAGGAATATCGGGTTCATCATCACCCATATATGACACTTGAGAAAAATCAAGTTCATATTTTTGCAAAAGCGCTTCAAGTATGGGCAGCTTATTTTTTACGCCCTGATAAACTTCGGAAAACTTCAAATCCATCGCACGGCGATCAACCGTACCGTTTTTTCTGCCTGTGATAATGGCAGTTAATAAACCGCTCCTGACGATTTTGGCAATTCCATGACCGTCTTTTGCATTGAAAGTTTTGTATTCAATCCCATTTTCATCATAGGTAATACTTCCGTCAGTCATAACTCCGTCAATATCAAATACCAGAAGTTTTATTTTTGATGCTTTTTCTTTTAAATCCATTTTATTTAACCCTTTAACTATTTGATTTTATTATAAAGAATTTATTTTAGCAAACGAATTTATTTTTTATGAACAGCCCGAATAACCGCAGTTCGGACAAATGAAGCACCCTTCTGCCATTTGAATTTTTGTGCCGCATTCGGGGCATTTTACTTCTTTGATTTCCCCTGTCGGGTTGTAGTCTTGCGTTTCGTCTTTTTTCTTTTCTACGGGTTTGATTTTAATGGTTTCTTCCTTTTTCTTTGAATCCAAATTCATAGGCTGGAACTGTCTTGAATTATTTCGATAAACCGTAATTCCTTTCAAACCGTTTTTATAAGCCAATACATAAGCTTCTTTTATGTCATCTCTTGTTGCGCTTTCAACGAAATTAACCGTTTTAGATACGGCATTATCCGTATGAAGCTGGAACGCTGCCTGCATTTTTACATGCCAGTATGGTGTAACATCATGTGCGGTTACAAAGATATGTTTAATTTCATCGCTTATACCGTCGATATGAGCAACAGATCCGTCTTTTGCGATTTTTGACATAAGTTCTTCGCTATACAAACCGTGAGAAATCATATAATCTTTAAATATCGGATTAACTTCAAGCATTTCGGTTTTGTCCATAATAAGTCTTGAAAATACCAATCCGAATAACGGTTCGACTCCGCCTGATGCGCCGGCTATCATTGAGATTGTACCTGTAGGCGCAATACATGTGGTTGTTGCGTTTCTCAAACCGTATTTTTTTATTTGGTTATCAAGTTCATACCATTGTTCGTCGGTTATCTTGCCCGAAGATTTGCCTTTGAATTTGTTATACAAATAATGGTCGCTATCATAAATACTTCCCTCAAAATTGTTAAATCTTCCTCTTTCTTTTGCCATTTCAACAGATTCGGTCTTTGATACATAGTCGATAAACTCCATAACTTCGCCTGCCAAATGAGTACCCTCTTTTGAAGCATAAGAAATTTCGGCTTTCATAAGCATATCAGCCCAACCCATTACGCCTAAACCGATTTTTCTGTTGTTTTGAACCATTTTTGAAATTTGAGGCAAAGGATAATTGTTTACGGTAATAACATTATCCAAAAATCTCATAGCCGTTCTTACCGTTTTTTCAAGTAAATTCCAATCAACTTCCCAACCGTTTGAGGTTTTCTTCATCATTCTGCCTAGATTTATCGAGCCTAAATTACAAGCTTCGTAAGGAAGCAGAGGAACTTCGCCGCAAGGGTTTGTAGATTCGATTGCGCCGATTTTCGGAGTCGGATTGTCTGCATTCATTTTATCAATAAATACAATTCCCGGTTCTCCGTTTTTCCAAGCGTTATCAACAATTTTATCAAAAACTTCACGAGCGGATAATCTTCCGGTAACTTCATTATTTTGAGGATTTACAAGATCATAATCTTCATCATTTAAATATGCTTCCATAAATTTATCCGTTATGGCAACGGAAATATTAAAGTTGTTTAATTTGGTATTATCCGCTTTGCAATCGATAAATTCCAAAATATCGGGGTGATCGACTCTTAAAATTCCCATATTTGCCCCGCGTCTTGTGCCTCCCTGTTTAACGGCTTCGGTTGCAGCGTTGAATACATTCATAAATGATACGGGACCTGAAGAAACACCCATAGTCGTACGAACAATACTGTTTTTGGGTCTTAATCTTGAGAATGAAAATCCCGTGCCGCCGCCTGATTTGTGAATAAGTGCGGTATTTTTAACAGTTTCAAAAATCCCTTCAAGACTGTCTTCTATAGGCAAAACAAAACATGCGGCTAACTGCCCCAAATCTCTGCCCGCATTCATCAATGTCGGAGAATTTGGCATGAAATATAAATGTGAAATCGCATCATAAAATCTTTGCGCAAGTTTATCAACTTCTTCTTGGCTTTTGCCGTATTTTAAATCAGCCGAGGCAATCGTATTTGCAACCCTGTGAAACATATCGGCAGGAGTTTCAATACATTTGCCCTCATTATCTCTTTTTAAATATCTTTTTTCAAGCACTTTTATAGCGTTTGGCATTAAATCAATTTTATCTTCCATACACATATCCGTCATGGCTACCTCCCTTATCTTATTTTGATTATTATAAAAAAATTGTTTATTGTTTAAAATATAATATAAATCAAATTTATTAAATTATACAACTTTGTTATTAATAATTTTTAATATATAAACAATTCCTTAAAAAATAAATACTTTATAATAATATAGGGGAAAACAGGATAACGATTTTTTATGGCTGCAATATCCGCAATTGCCAAATTCGGACTCGCTAAATTCGGCAAACTCAATAATAAAATATTCCATACAAAGCTTTTTAACGGCAAAAAAGCCCTAAACAGTGCTGCAAAAAAAGAGCTTCCCGCAGCACCAAAAATTCCCGAAACTCCGCCAAGAGAGTACACCTTAAAAAAAGATAATTCAAAATATTTATATCATCTGACTACAAAACAAAATTGGGAACAAATTCAAAAATCCGGCAAAATCGCAGCTTGCGAAGGGGTTGATACCTTGAAACAAAAAGATGTTTTTATGTTCAGCCTTGAGAATATGCTAAACTCTTGGAGCAAAAGCAACAATATTTTATCTAAAGATTACCTTGATAATATATTGCGAAAAGTAGGAAGAACGGGCGACATCGTATTATTACGAATTAATGCAAAAGCTTTGAATCATGACAAACTGAAAGTCAGACTTTTAAATAAAATCTTTTCACTTTTTAAAAAAGGTGATTTTGATAACAAATACCTCGCAGGTGAAAATTCGGGAATAAGCTACATTTATAAGCAGCGTAAGTCGCCTTTTGAATATTTGTATACCGATAACATTTCGCTTAAAGATGTAGAAAAAATCGGGGAAAGCAAATTTTCAGGCAATGTTTACAGCGCCGATTCTAAAAAGATAATGACGAATTTATTAAAAGATTCGCCCGAAAAAGGGTTTTCGTTTTTAATATAAATAAAGAGCTAATCCCGATGAATTATCGTGCCGACTTATTACTTTTTTTATAATTTATGCTATTATAAAAACATGACAAGGAGAGGATTTTGGGTTTTAGTTATTTTGGCGCTTGTCGTGCTGTTATGCAAGGCATGCATAGTTCGTGATGTACCGCCTCAAAAAACGAAATCCGATATTACAAAAACAAAATTACAAAAGGTAAACTACCCGGAGCCGGAAAATATTACTCTAAACGGCACGGATTATTTGCAATCAAAAGCACCCGTCGGAAAATTCGGCGGCTCAATGGTCTTGTCAACCGTGGGGGATCCGAAAACTTTTAATCCTTTTAATTGTAAAGACAATACATCTTCTACAATGGCAGGAGTAATGTATGACGGGCTTTTGACAACAAATCCCATTACGGGCGAAGTAGTACCGAAACTTGCAAAAGGTTACACCATATCACCTGACGGAAAAGTTTATACAATATATTTAAGAAAAGGCATTAAATGGAGCGACGGGAAGCCTATCACATCAGATGATGTTGTCTTTACATGGCAAAACATAATTTTTGGCGGAATGGGCGATACCTCAACAAGAGATTCTCTTGTAATAAACGGCAAGCTCCCGACCGTACGCAAATACGGCGATTATACGGTTGTATTTGTTACGCCCGAGCCTTACGCACCGTTTTTGAGAATGCTCTCAACTCCCATTGCACCAAAGCACATATTTCAACCTGCCGTAAAAAAAGGCGCAACATATTTTGATTCATTTCTTTCTACAACGACCAAACCCGATAAATTCGTTGTATCGGGGGCTTTCAAATTGAAAGAATATGTTCCTGCCCAAAGGATAGTATATGAAAGAAATCCAAACTACTACGAAATCAATACAAAAGACCAAAAATTGCCCTATTTAAATAAGCTTATTTATTTAATAGTCGGGGATCAAAATAATGAAGTTTTAAAATTTGAAGCAAAAGAGCTTGATATAATATCTTTGCAAGGTTCACGTGTTGCAAGGTATAAATCCTTAGAGCCGCATTCGGATTTTAAACTTTATAATCTCGGACCCGACACGGGTACAATGTATTTATCACTCAACCTGAATACAAGAAAGAATGACAAGGGCGAGTATTATGTCGAACCCGTAAAGCAAAAATGGTTTAACGATTTGAATTTCCGCACGGCAGCAGATTATGCGCTTGACCGCAAAAATATGGTTTTAAATATAGCAAACGGAATAGGTGCACCTTTATATACCGCAGAAAGCCTAAATTCAATTTATCTGAATAAAAAGTTAAAGCCCTACGGCAAAAATTTAGCCAAAGCAAAAATTTACCTGAAAAAATCAGGATTCTACACGGATAAAAAAGGTCGTCTGTTTGACAAAAACGGCAACAGAGTGGAATTTAACCTTTATACAAATGCGGGAAACACAGAAAGAGAAGCCATAGGCGTAATGGTTAAACAAGACCTCGAAGATCTGGGAATGAAAGTCAATTTCAAGCCCATAGAATTTAATTCGCTTGTTAATAAACTTGTATCAACATTTGATTGGGATATGGTCATAATGGGGCTGACAGGTTCACCGCTCGAACCAAACGGCGGAAAAAACGTCTGGATGTCTGACGGCAGGCTGCACATGTTTAATATGAGAACTCCGCAAGAGGGCAAAGCAGGAATCTTACCCTGGGAAAAAGAGTTAGACACAATGTTTACCAAAGGTGCTCTTGCAACAAAATTTGAAGACAGAAAAGTTTATTATGACAAATACCAGGAAATAATTTATAAAGAAAAACCGATGATTTATATTTATTCTCCAATAAGAATAGTTGCAGTACGCAACAAATTCAAAAATATCTATCCGTCATCCCTAAGCGGAATTACACATAATATAGAGGAAATCTATGAAAATAAAAGATACTAGTATACTATGATACTGAGGCACTAAGAGTTATCGGTACTTTGCACATTTTTAAATTCTATAATTTGCCCGAAGGGCTGAAATGAACTTAGCGCCCCAGGTAGGTCGGGATTGCTATCCCGACAATTAAAATAAATAAAATGTTGGCATAGCAATGCCAACCTACAAAGTTTATAAGTAGATAAGGAAATAAATGGACACATTAAAATATATATTAAAAAGAATACTTCAAACGATACCGTTGTTAATCATAGTATCGTTTATAAGCTTTTTTATAATAAGACTTTCACCCGTTGATCCTCTTGCCGAATTAAAACTGAATCCTTCAATTTCACCTGTTACGGTTCAAAAAGAAAAAGAAAGATTAGGCTTAGATAAACCGATTATCGTTCAATACGGCAAATGGGCGGCATCGTTTGTAAAAGGCGATTTGGGAGTAACCTCAGACGGCGAAAAAGTAAGTACAAAACTTGCCCAAAGGATACCGAATACCTTGCTTTTAACAACAATAGTAATACTTTTAACATGGTTTGTCGGAATACCGCTCGGCATAATAGCAGCCGTCAACCGGCGGACGCCGTTTGACAGAATATTAACCGTTTTAACAAGTATCGGTATGGCAATTCCGTCATTCTTCTTTGCGGTTTTGCTGCTGCTTTTTGCCGTAAAAACGGGCTGGTTTCCGATTGGCGGATTAACAAGCGCTAATTTTGCAGACTTAAATTTTTGGGGAAAATTTTGGGATATTACCCATCATTTATTTCTTCCCGTAATTGTCCTGTTCACAGGTTCACTTGCAAGTTTGCAAAGACAGATGAGAGCAAATATGCTTGACGTTTTGGATTCTGATTACATAAAATTTGCCAGAGCAAAAGGTTTAAGCAATAATATGGTAATTTATAAACACGCATTGCGCAATGCGATAAACCCAATGATTACACTTCTGGGGTTTGAATTTGCGGGGTTATTATCAGGTGCGGCGCTTACAGAATACGTCTTTCAATATCCGGGCTTAGGCAGACTGATATTAGAAGCCGTAATGAAATCTGATATTAACCTTGTTATGGCATCCCTTATGATGGGGGCAATAATGCTTGTTACGGGGAACTTGATTGCAGATATTCTTCTAATCATTACCGACCCGAGAATACGAGGTGAAGAATGATTAAAGATTTGTTGAAACAATTATGGAAAGATAAATTCGCAAGGCTCGCAATGGTTGTACTTGCGCTGATTTATTTGTCATTATTATTTGCGGATTTCATATCGCCTTATACCAAAGATTTTTCAGACAGAACAATGGCTTATGTTCCGCCATCGAAGATATTTACGATTGACGAACACGGGAAATTTTCCAAACCTTATACATATAATTACGTGCGTTCATTTGATTCGGTCAAACTTGAAATAACGTATAGTTTAGACCGAACTCAAAAGCATTACATAAAATTTTTCGCAATAGGGCAGCCGTATAAATTCTTAGGCTTAATCCCTATGAAACGCCATCTTTTTACAACCGATAATACAGGCAGAATATATCTTCTCGGAACTGATATTAACGGACGTGATGTATTTTCAAGACTGTTTTTCGGCGGACGAATTTCAATGACAATCGGATTTTTGGCATTGTTTGTCCTGTTTCCGATAGGACTGTTGTATGGCGGCATTTCAGGATACTTCGGCGGAAAAATTGATGCTGTCATGATGAGATTTGCTGAAAGTATTATGTCTATTCCGAGTTTTTATTTGTTAATAATTCTTGCATCGGTTCTGCCGTCAGGCATGACAAGCACCCAGAGATTTCTGCTTATAGTTATAATCCTTGCATTAATTGGATGGGCAGGATTTGCAAGGGTTATAAGAGGTATGGTGCTTTCTATTAAGACACAGGAATACGTTCAGGCAGCACAAGCAATCGGCGCATCAAAATTAAGAATAATCATAAAGCATATACTTCCCCAGACAACAAGCTTTGTAATAGTTGCAATGACATTGTCCGTTCCGTCCTATATTTTGTCGGAATCCGGTTTAAGCTTTTTAGGTTTGGGCATTCAGCAGCCCGATGCGAGTTGGGGCAATATGCTAAAAGAAGCGCAGGAATTTACAAATATTTTGTACCGCCCTTGGCTTTTAACTCCGGGATTTTTGATTTTTATTTCGGTATTGTCGTTTAACCTGATTGGCGATACGGTTCGTGATGTCCTCGACCCTAAAAGCAAGGTTAGATAAAACTATAAGTAAATATTCCTCCTCACTTATCCCGTAGGACTGTTTTGGGGTTTATTATAATCTAAACTCCCTCAATACCTCAAATAATACGGAGTTACTGCTCTTGTTGGTCATATTGTAGCGAAATTTTTTGAGCGATTACATTTTCGGATTTCAAAAATTAAAATTAGAATAATTATCCCCTTGCGGGGAACAGACCCCTCCTAATTCCTATCACAAAATGATACTCAATCATTTTGTTCGGCAGAGTTCATGTCGGGGAGGAAAAAACGTCATTCTGAGGACGAAGTCCGAAGAATCGCCTCGTCTGCGTATATTTCGAAACCTTTTGATATCACTCAAGAAAACACAATATTAGCATTCTTTACATTGCAAAGAATGCTAATATTGATCAAAAAGTTTTTACGGCTATTTATCTTAATTTGTGGTATTCCCCGCCATCCAAATGACGACTTAAAACATTCTTCATAACTCTTTCGGACAGATACCAGAAACCGTCAGAGCCGTTACCCGTCGCATTTTTCTTTTGCTCATCCTCCATGTTTAAAGATTCGCCCAATGGTCTTGTATCTCTGCTATAACCATTTTCAACGTATACCGTCTGTTTTGAATCAGAAATACCATCATTATTTGTATCTTCATAACGATACATTTTCCCGTCTCCGCTATCTTTAACTATTACGGCAAACATATTTCCAGCTTTGTCATATTTTGCTATTGTACCATTCGGATGAGTAACCGTAACATCACCATTATAAGGTCCCGCTATTTCCTGCCTGAAATATACAGTTGAACCGTCTTTTAATTCTACTGCTACGCTGCCGTTTCTCATAGGATGAATTGCGGATGCACTATCTCCGAAATAATCTGTAAATAACGCCGTCCTTGCATCTAAACTCGTATTTTGCCCCAGACTGTTGTTTAAAGAATTTAACTTCAATGCTATTGCTTTTCCATCCAAATCTCCGTCAGATGTTTTTGGTAACTCAGTTTTAGGGCGCTGAGATTGACCGTTAAGGTTCTCGCCGATTTTGTATTCCGGTGTTTGCTTCTGAACTCCGCTGCTTTTGCCTGCATTAGAGGAGGAGGAAACCCCGTTCGCTGCTCCAATTTCAAATGATGCCATAATAATCTCCTTTCTTTATACTCTTAATAAGCACACATTATTATATCTTATGTATATATAAAAAATATATCGAGTCGAAAATTGCGCAACAGAGTTCTTTTCTTTTCTTTTCTTTTCTTTTCTTTTCTTTTCTTTTCTTTTCTTTTCTTTTCTTTTCTTTTCTTTTAAGCAGTATACCTGCATTTGCGGTATTTAAAATTCGTCTTAACGCTTCTTAACATTTGTCAAAATTACTTGTTTTGTTTTCCCTGACATTACGTAAATATTATATTTTTTATTACATTTGCCAAAAAATTCAGATATTATATAATTAAATAAAGATACTAAGATACTAGGGGCACTAGGACACTAAGAATTTACAAAGCAGGTCGGGATTGCTATGCCGACAAAAAAGGTAAAAAGTAAAAGCCTGACAAATACATAAATTATATAAATTGCCGGTACTTACAGACTTTTAAAATATACGAGGAGAAAAAATGATACTGAATTTTGATCAAATTATAAATACAAATTATTTGCTAAGCATAGTTGCAGCGGTTACATTCGGCTTTTGCATAGGATTGGAAAGAGAATTAACAAACAAATATGCGGGGCTCAGAACTCATATTATGGTAGCGCTCGGAGCGTGTATATTTACATTGATTTCAATATACGGGTTTCCGACATTTGCACACGGGGATAACGTAATAGTAACGCAGGCAACTGGGGTTCGTGATACGGCAAGAGTTGCGGCGCAGGTTGTAACGGGTATCGGTTTTATCGGCGCAGGTACGGTTTTAAGAAACGGGCCTATCGTTTTAGGCTTAACAACGGCATCTACATTGTGGATTGCGGCAAGTATCGGTATGGCATGCGGTGCGGGAATGTTTGATATTGCGTTTGCAGGTACGGCTGTTGCAATTATCGTTCTTGTAATGGTTAGAATTTTAGAGAAAAAAGTTCTTCCATCAAGCACAAAAAAAACAAAAATGGTTCAAATCGGTATAATTTGCGATAATGATTATGTTCAAAAGGTTCAGGATTTTATAGTAAGCAGGTATCAGGATATTTCAAAAATCAAAAAACGCAAAATGACCGCAGATGAAAACGCAACAAAATTAACATGTGTTTTGACCGTTCAGGACGAACAGCCGATTAAAGATTTATATAAGGCTTTCCAACCGCTTGATAATATTGAATCAATTTCAATTAAAGAATACTTTGAGTAAATTGATAATAAAGTTGATAAATTTATAAGTTCATAAGTGATTATCAGGTTTTAAGATTTTTAAAAAGTGCTTTAGCACCGTAAATAACTTATCAACCTATAAACCTATCAACCTATAAACCTATCAACTTATAAACCTCCTCATGTAATATTTTTATAAAGATTTTGCCATGAGAGAATTTTTGTTATAGTATAGTGAAGTAGGTATTGTTTTTTAGGGATATAAAAGGATTTAGAATAATGACAGTACAAGATTGGTTTGAAAAACGTAAAGAAGCCCAGATTCAGCGCAGAGCATTGGAGGCTCGTGTTGAAATTGAAGCAAATCCCGATTTATGGACAAAATGCGTTCATTGTAACGCTCAATTGTTGAAAAAAGATATTGAAGATAATTTAATGGTTTGTCCTGTATGTGATTATCATTTCAGGATAAACGCAAGAACAAGAATCAAGCAATTGTTTGATGAGGGTTCTTTTGAAGAAATGTTTACAAATATCAAACCGACAGATCCGCTTGATTTTGTTGATACCGAAAGCTATAAAAGCAGATTAAAAAGAGCCCAAGAAAAAACAGGACTTGATGATGCGGTAGTAACAGGCATCGGAACAATCGACGGACATAAAATCGCAACAGCCGTTATGGATTTTGACTTTATGGGCGGTTCTATGGGAAGTGTTGTCGGTGAAAAAGTTACGAGAATTATTGAAAAAGCAATTGAATTAAGACTTCCGGTTCTTGCCGTTACATCATCGGGCGGAGCCAGAATGCAGGAAAGCGCTTTGAGCCTTATGCAAATGGCTAAAACATCATGCGCTTGTGCAAGATTAGATGAAGCAGGTCTTTTGTATATAAACTTAATTACAGACCCGACATTTGGCGGAGTTACGGCAAGTTTCGGGACTATAGGCGATATCATTATTGCAGAACAGGGCGCAAGAGTAGGTTTTGCAGGACGCCGGGTAATCGAACAAACCATAAGACAAAAATTGCCGCCTGATTTCCAAACCGCAGAATATTTATTAAAATACGGTCAGGTTGATTTAGTTTCTTCCCGTAAAGATTTGAAAGGAACATTGGCAAACATCTTGTCAATGCACGAATAAAGGAGATATCATGTCTACTACTTTAGATTTTGAAAAACCTATTTTAGAAATACAAAAAAAAATTGAGGAACTCAAAGAAATGAGCATTGACTCAGGTAAGGATTTAAATAAAGTGATAGAAACATTGGAAAAAGAAGCGGAAGATTTTAAAAAAGAATTATATGAAAACCTTAACCCCGCTCAAAAAATGCAAATTGCAAGACATCCCGAACGTCCAAAATTTTTGGACTATGTAAATTTAATGACAACCGATTTTGTTGAAATGCACGGCGACAGAGTAGGAACTGACGATAGAGCAATTGTAGGCGGGTTAGCCAAAATTGACGGTCGCCCGATTATGATTGTCGGAACAATGAAAGGCAAATCAACAAAAGAAAATTTGGAATACAACTTCGGTATGCCGCAGCCTGAAGGCTACAGAAAAGCATTAAGACTTTTCTATCATGCAAACAAATTTAATATTCCGATTGTAACAATTATTGATACTCCGGGAGCATACCCGGGGATAAGCGCAGAAAAACACGCACAGGGTGCTGCTATTGCGTACAACCTTAAAGAAATGCAAAAATTAAGAGTTCCCATTGTTGCCGTAATTTCAGGCGAGGGGTGTTCGGGCGGCGCTTTAGGTTTAGCCGTTGCAAATAAAGTTTATCTCTTAGAACATGCTTATTACACGGTAATTTCACCTGAAGGATGTGCATCAATTTTGTGGCGTGATGCGTCTAAAAACCTTGAAGCTGCAACAGCTTTGAAAATTACCGCACCACACTTATTAAAATTCGGTGTAATTGACGGAATGGTAAAAGAGCCTGTTGGCGGAGCGCACACGGATTACGAATATACCGCAAACCAATTAAAAGCAACCATTTTGAAAGCATTAGATGAGCTTAAAGGAATGTCAGGCGAAGAATTGAGAAATCAACGCTACGACAAATACCGCAAAATGGGCGCATATATTGAAGAATAAAATTAAAAGATACTAAGGCACTCCGGCACTAAGATACTAAGAATTATCTGCCTTTCGGTTTTTACGGATAATTAAAATGCGCTTTAGTGCCGAAATGAACTTAGAGCCTTAGTGCCATAGTATCTTAGTATCTTTATAACTATGAACAAAAAATATTTTGAATTAAAACTAAAAATAAATCCCGAGTTGGAAGATTTAATTTCTGAAATCTTCTTTGAAAACTTTGAATGCGACGGCGTTATATTAGCAGAAGAAAGCTATAAAAATTTAAAAATGGTTTCAACTACCGAGGGAACTTTGAGGGTATTTTTAAACGATGATGAAAATACTGCTTTCAAAGATATGGAATTAAAAATCAAAAATACGCTCACAATCTACCGTGAAAGCTTTCTTGCAAGAGGTTTAACCGACACGGATTTAGGCAGCTGGAATTGGAATTTGGAAGAAAAAGACTCGCAAGACTGGTCGCAAAAATGGAAAGAAAAATGGGACGTAACGCACGTAACTGACAATATCGCCGTTGTGCCGGATTGGATTGAATATACCCCTAAAAAAGATGAAATAATTATCAAAATGGAACCGGGATGCGCATTCGGAACAGGAACTCATCAAACGACCCAGTTATGTATGAAAGCACTTGAAAAATACCTCAAAAATGGTGATAGAGTAGCCGATATCGGGACAGGTTCGGGAATTTTGGCAATACTTGCGATAAAACTCGGCGCATCTTATGCTTACGGCTGTGATACAGATGCCGATGCAATAGAAGTTGCAAAACAAAACGCAATAAAAAACAATGTAAAATTATACCCTCCCCCTGAGGGAGGGTCGAAATCTCCGATTTCGGAATGGGATCTAAAAGCCTCCCACAATTATGAAAAAAATAATATCAAACTGGCAAAAGTTTTAAGAAATAATGCAACACAACCTGAAAGAATTTTATGGCAGTACCTTTCAAAAAGTCGGTTATGCGGGGTGAAATTTAGAAGGCTGCAGCCAATAGGAAACTATATTGTAGATTTTATGTCGCCAAAAGAAAAAATAATAATAGAATTAGACGGCGGGCAGCATAATTCGCAAAAGGGCTTGACAAGTGATAAAGAGCGTGATGAATTTTTGACAAAATCAGGTTATACAGTTTTAAGAATTTGGAATACTGCTGTTTATAAAAATATTGAGGGGGTTATTGATTATATTCGATCGGTTATTACTGACCCCACCCGAGAATCAAAGATTCTCACCCTCCCGCAAGGGGAGGGTAGTAGTTATACTACTCCTTGTGTTACTTTTGAAGTCAACACGGCAGACAAAATTCAAGACAAATTTGATTTTGTTTGTGCAAACATTTTGCATAACGTACTTGATGAAATTATGGGCGACCTAAAAAGCCTTATAAATGAGAGCGGTATAATATCTTTAAGCGGAATTTTAGACGAAAAAAGACAAATTGTTCTTGATGCGATAAATCGAGAAAATTTAAAAATTATTGAAGAAATCACTCAGGATCAATGGACATCGTTTGTGGTATGTAAAGATACTAAGATACTAGGGCTCTAAGGTTCTAAGAGAGTCATTCGGCATTGCTATGCCACACAAGAAAGGAATAAAAAATGAATAAAACCGCAATTATAATACCCGCAAGATACGGATCGTCAAGATTAGAGGGCAAACCGTTGATTAAAGTCTTAAATAAACCCGTCATTCAATGGGTATATGAAAAAGCCGAACATGCAAAACATGCCGACACGATTATTGTCGCAACAGACGACGAAAGAATTTATGACTGCGTAAAAGGTTTCGGCGGAGAGGTCGAAATGACGTCCGTCAACCACAAATCAGGCTCTGACAGAATTATGGAAGTTGTATCCCGCCATCCCGAAATCGGATACATCTGCAATCTTCAGGGGGATGAACCTTTAATTGAGCCGCAAAGCATTGATTTGGTAATTAAAAACGTAAAAGATGATAATGAAGCGGATATTTCGACGCTTATAAGAAAGATTACTCCGCAAGAGGCTCAGGATCCTAACCTTGTAAAATGCGTTACGGATAAAAGAGGTTTTGCGCTGTATTTTTCACGCTCAAAAATTCCTTTTGAAAGACATACACAAGTTGCAACGTTCTACGGGCATCTGGGGATATACGGTTACAAGCGCCATGCCCTTGAAACCATGACAAAAGCAGAACAAACAATGCTTGAAAAAACCGAAAGCCTTGAACAATTGAGAGCATTGGAAAACGGTATGAAGATTAAAACCTCTGTAGTTGACTTCGTTCCCGTCGGTATTGACACAAAAGAAGATTTAGAAAAATTCAGAGAAATTGTAGAGGCAAAATTGCGCTAATACCTTATTCTCACGGGTTTTGAGCGCCATTTAGCCTTTCAGGTAATTTTTAAAATTCTACTTGCAATATTTGTTAAATTAGTGTAATATAATGTTATAAAAATATAGAAAAAGATACAAAACGTAATATTTATATATATTTTTTAATAATAGGTAGCACAAAGTAATTTAAAGTAAGTAAGGAAGTTTCTATGTCAGAAAATGTTGAAGTGCCCGCAAATGAGGGTGATAATCGTCAAAGAATCTTATTAGCTGACGATGAATCAAGTATCAGGAGAATTTTGGAAACCAGATTAAAAATGGCAGGTTATGATGTTTATACGGCCCAAGATGGTGAAGAAGCCGTTGCATCTTTCAATAAAAACAACCCTGATTTAGTCGTACTGGACGTAATGATGCCTAAAATGGACGGTTACGGTGTTACAAGAGAAATCAGAAGAACATCTGATGTACCTATCATCATTTTGACCGCTTTGGGCGATGTATCTGAAAGAATTACTGGACTTGAACTCGGGGCAGATGATTATGTTGTTAAACCTTTCTCTCCTAAAGAACTTGAAGCAAGAGTAAAGGCTGTTTTGAGAAGAACAAACAACAGAGAAATGACTTCAGGCTCAGGCAAAGTTACTAAAAATGTTATAACTACGGGTAATATTAAAATTGATACAGCTCGTCGTCAGGTATACAGAAAGAATGAACGTATCAGATTGACGGGTATGGAATTTAGCCTGTTGGAACTTCTTGTTAATAACTCGGGTCAAGCATTTTCAAGAAACGAAATCTTGCAACACGTTTGGGCATATCCGCCTGATCATAGAATTGATACAAGAGTTGTTGATGTTCACATTTCAAGATTACGTTCAAAACTTGAAACAGATCCGGCTAATCCCGAACTTATCTTGACAGCTCGAGGAATCGGATATATGTTCCAAAGAATAAACTAATCAATTTGATTAAAATTTTGACCAATATAAAAGCCTCCAAAAATGGAGGCTTTTATAATATGTTTCCCAAATCTGACAGCTAATTTACTTCTTTATTTTCCTTTACCTTTTTGTTGGTTTCCTTTTCCTTTTTCCTATTGTTATCCCAACAAGCTTTCCAAAACATCTGCATTTTTCAATGCGCTTGCAGAGCCTTTAATTCTTTGACGGTAGATGTAAGTTCTGAGTGCTTCTCTGATTAATTCACTTCTTGAACGATTTTCACCCGTTGCTACCTGATCAATTTTGTTTAAAAAATCTTCGGGCATTGAAATTAAAACTCTTGCCATATAAACTCCTTTTTTTTAATTATCTCTTATATCCTTATGTATTAATAAACAATTTCCGCCTTAAAAAAGTGCTAAATTTTATATACAAAGAATATACTCATTTTTCTCAAATCAGCTCATACCATGGTTTTTAACGATTAAAATTCATCTTTACATAACTTAACAAATAGAGAAATTCGGATTTTTAATGCTGCATAAAAATGGCAAAACATGTTAAGAGCATGAACCATACCGCAATATTACGACAGTACATAAACCTCAAGAAAAACGGTGCATCAGGATTTTTGCCAACAGTTTTCCAATTATCAAGAGGATAGTGCCAAAATCTGACATTTAAGGATTTTAAATCGTAACTTTTTAGCATGTTTATTAAATCGAATACCATCAAAATTATCGGCAGGGTTAATAAATAAAACCAATTTCCTGATTTTAGGGCAAACAATATTACGGATAAGTATGCCGCAACATAAAGCAATTCAAAAAATTTGAGAGAATTTTGCTTTGTTTTCAAAATTGTACAAAGGGTTGTTTTGCCCGAATTTTTATCCTCATCAAAATCCATATACATGTGCGCATACAAAATACTTTCAACAAGCAATGCGCAAGGAACGGACAAAATTAAAACATCCCATGAAACGCTTTTTGTCATTACATAATAAACGCCCTCAAACATTAAAGGGCCGTAAGCAAGGATTACCGCCAAATCGCCGAGACCTTTCGACGAAAGTTTTGAATAAAAAAGTGCAATAGGCAAAACGGCAATGGCAAAAAATATTACCCCTGCACCTGAGCGCAAAAGCAAAAATCCGCCTATAAGAGCCGCACAAAAAAGCATAGTAAAAATTACATTGCGCAAATCTTCAATTGTTGCCTGACCGTTTCTTAAATATCTGCATTTTATGCTTTTGGAATTATTAATCTCATCTTGAGATAACCTTTTAAAATCAAAATAATCATCTGATAAATTTGTAGACAGATGAACAAGCAAAATCCCGACAAGCGAAATAAGACCGTTTAAAATATTTCCGCCGTTTTTAACACCGTAGCAAAAAATTACAAGCCAACTCAAAACCGTAATCGGAACCGAATAAGGTCTGGCATTTTTATACCAAAATTTAATTTTATCAAAAAATTTCATCATAGCGAAAGAATGTTATTTATCGCAACAACCGTTTCGTAGCCTGCACCCGCTTCAAGAAGTTCTTCTGCATTTATCCCGAACATCGTAATATAACTTTTTGCCTGCGCAATATCTGAATTATTCAATGCTTGAGCAGCAGAATCAATAGCTTCGCTGCGATTAATCTTTCGCATACGATCGTTTATACCTTTTCTGAGTATTCTTGACTTTGACTTGCCCATTATTTGCCTGCCTTTTCAAGAGCAAGAATTGCAGCACCTATCATACCCGAATAATTTCCCGCCGTAGCTTTCAGAACTTTTGTAGGCGTTGTTACAATTTCTTTATTAACTTTCTGCTCAACTAAATCTGTTTGAACAAATTGTGCCATAGACCCGGACAAAACAACGCAATCAGGGTCAAAAATGTTTGCAAGTCCGATAATGCCGATTGTTATGTCATCTTGCCAACGGTTAAAGATTTCAAGCATTTGTTTATCGTTTTTCTTAACGCCGTCTATGACATCATAAGTCGTGATATCAGGGTTGTGGGTATATTCTTCTGCCGTCAATTTCAAGCCTTTACCCGATGCATAGATTTCAAAACAATCCCACGATCCGCAGGTACACTTGCGGCGTTTATCACAATACATTTTAAAATGCATTTCGCCTGCTGCGCCGTTTTTGCCCTTTAAAATTCTACCGTCAACTATAATTCCTCCACCAACACCCGTTCCGAGCGTAAGCATAACAGAATTTTTACATCCTTTTGATGCGCCGATTTTATACTCTGCCCAAGCAGCGCAATTTGCATCATTCTCAACAAATACGAGCTTGCTTGATAATTTGGCAAACGGCATTTTCGGATATCCTTTTGCGATATTTCCCGTAGAACCTAATATTCCGTTATTTTGATTGTTTACCGCACCGCATGTTGAAAACGCAATTACATCAACCTCATTTTCATAAGCTTTTATAATTCTTTCAAACAAATATTTTATTTCTTCATAAGTTTGCGGAGTATGATTTTTTTCAATCTCAGAAATTATTTTGCCTGTTTCATCAATAATTGCGGAATAAATTTTTGTTCCACCCACATCAAGCGCCAATGCTTTTTTCATTTTACCGTACTTTCTTCTTTTTTAGACTAATATGCCTTTTAATATAATTATATTAAATCCAAAAATTTTAGCAAATATTACCCGTACAAAACCTGAACATTATCAAGATTTGTCGTTTGCTTTGCCTGCCATAAATCATACTGAGTTTGCAAATCAAGCCAAAATTGAGCATCAGAATTAAAAGCTTTTGCAATTTTTAAAGCCATTGCAGGTGTGATTGAAGCTTTGCCGTTTATGATATCGTATATGGTTTTTCTTGATACTCCGAGTTTTAGAGCAACTTCTGCTACAGACAAATGCAACTCATCTATATAACCTGTTTTTAAAATTTTTCCTGGGTGGGCAGGATTAAACATTTCCATAGTTTTTATATCCTTTCTTGTTATTTTAATGATAATCTTGATAGTCGACAATATATATATCTTGCGTGGTTTCGTCAAATTTGAAAGTTATTCGCCAATTCGCCTGAACGGTAACAGACCATAAATTGCTCATATCGCCCTTTAACCGATGCAGCCTGAATGCGGGGATATTAAGTTGTTCAATGCGAGTTGTTCTGTTCATTGCAGTCAGGATTAAATTAATTTTTTCTGCGTGTATAGCTTGAATACCTTTTGTATTGCCTGTAAGGAAAAATTGTTTTAATCCTGACTGCTTGAAACTTTTTATCATACTAATATTATAACTTGTCATTTGTATATTGTCAAGTAACACTATACAGATAAGAAAATCATTAAGAATTGTAAAATATGTACTAAAACATGCGCAAACTCACGCTTTTACCTGTTTTATTATCATCAAAGTAACAGAAATTACGCAATATGTGTAGGAAGGAAAAAATATGAACGACAATTCAGCATTAGGTGTAGGCTTAGGGATGTCAGCATTAGGAGCTGCAGCTACATATCACAACTCAAAGATGAACAAAAATACTTTAAAATTTATGATGGGAAATACCAGAGCAGCTATTAATAATTTGGATAAAAACCAATTATTAGATGACACATTTAAAAAAGAACAAAAAGCTGCACTTTATAAACAAGCAGAAAACATAGTTGAAACAAAAAATCTCTACAAAAAGAATAAGATATACTTAAAACAAGGTGTTGTTTTAGGAACCGTACTTGTTGCATGCGGTGCTATTGTAAATGCTGCTAACAATCATCAAAGAGCAACTTCTGCAAACAACGCAACTACAGACAAGGGCAATGAATATACAAAAGTAAATATGGGCAAAAAGCTCGGCGCAATTTTAGGTGCCGTAGCAGCTGTAGGCATAATGGCAGCTAATAAAGCCATTATGAAACCGTTTAACAAAATTCAAAAAGAAAACTTGAAAAACCTTGAAGAATTTGCAGGCAAAGACATTGCTAAATTGTTGAAAAAATCAGGTCATCTTGCAATGGCACTTACGGTAGCCGCAAACGCTGTAGGCGGTTTGGCATTAGGCGCTATAGCAGATAAGATTTCAAATCACAAAGCTGCAAAAGCTGCAGATAAAGCTGTCGCATAATTAAGCACATAAATAATTTTTTAAAACAATCGGAAACGCATCAGGCTTTTTCCGATTGTTTTTTGTATTGAGTATATATAATTTTACTTTGCATTTTTGACAAACTTATCGGCGGGGAATGCATTTAAATCTGCTTTTTGAGCCATTTTAAGTTTTTGATTGTATTCCATAATCTTTACCAAGTTTTTAAATCTGTCATAATTTGACATAGGTTTTAACGGAAATATTTTCATAATTACTATCCTCTGAATACAAATCTTTTTGTTATTAATTGAGGTCTTGTTATGGCGGAGCCAATTACAACGGAATGTGCACCGAGTTCTAATGCGTGATCAACCTGTTCGGGTTCCCAGATACGTCCTTCAAGTATCACGGGCATATTTGTTTCGTGGACAAGTTTTTCAAGCAATTCAAAATCAGGTTTACCGACAGGAGATGAAGCAGATTCAAGCGTATACCCCGCAAGCGTGGTTGATAAAATATCGGCTCCGAGTCCTTTTGCTTTAACTCCTTCTTCTACCGTACTGATATCTGCCATAGCAAGTCTTTTATTTATATGGACATATTTTATTAAATCAACAAGCTTTTCATTATGCGGTCTTGGTCTTTGCGTGCCGTCAAAAGCGACGATATCAGCGCCCGCATGAATTACGTCAAGTACATCTTTAACGGTCGGCGTGATATACACGATTTCTTTGTAATTCGACGGAATCCTGTCTGGCTTTGTAATTCCTATAACAGGAACTTTAAAGAGTTTTTTTGCATTTTTAATATCTCTTATCCCTGCTACACGCAAGCCGCCTGCGCCGCCGTTTATTACGCTTTGCATCATAGCCGTCATACAGCTTTCAAGGTACAAAGGTTCTGACGGCATAGCCTGTACCGATACAATAACTGTTTGTTTAATTTTGTCTAAAATATTATCCATAACAACACTATTATATCTTAAATATAAAATATTAGCGATTGTTCGTAAATAATTGTGTACTTATCGGGGGTTATTATGTTATAATGATTTTACATTGAAAAGGGGAAAATTATGAAAAAAACATTGATAAAATATCCGTTTTTAACTCAAGATGCAGAAGTTTACGAAAATGATAACGGTCATAAAATAGTTTTAGCACATAAAGAAGGCGAAATGGTTAGCGTTTCTTCATGGGTTAAAACGGGTTCAATAAATGAAGATGACGAAAACAACGGTATTTCTCATTTTTTGGAACACTTAATGTTTAAAGGTACCCACAGGCATAAAGTCGGCGAATTTGACAGAATGCTTGAATCTAAAGGCGCAATTGTTAACGCCGCTACATGGAAAGATTATACATTCTTTTATATAACCTTGCCGAAAGGTGAAAATAACAAATATTTTGATTTGGCAATCGATTTACATGCAGATATGATGATGGATCCCGTTTTTCCCGCAGAAGAACTCGGTGCACCGTTTGATATAAACGATAAAACCGTAACAGACAAAAGAGAACGCCATGTTGTAATAGAAGAAATAAGAATGCGCAAAGATCAACCGTGGACACAGGTTTATAACATTTGTAACTACAATATGTATACAAAACACCCTTATAAACGTGATGTTATCGGCACGCCCGAAATTATTTCAAGACTGACAAAAGAAGATGTGGATAATTATTACAGAACATTCTACACGCCTAAAAACGTTACAACAATTGTTGTAGGCGATTTTGACCATGAAGAAGTTTTAAATAAAATCGTTTCAAAATTCACATTTCCGAACAGACACGAGTCAGAACCCAGAGTTTATGAATTGGATAAACCCGTTCAAGCAACCAAATACATTGAAACAAAATCCAATGTCCAAACTTCTTATGCAATGTTTGGTTGGCTCGGTCCAAGAGCCTGCGAGCTTAAAGATTCAATCTGCCTTGATTTAATCAGCATAATCTTTGGCGACGGCGTAAGTTCAAGATTACAACAGAATTTAATCGAAAAAATGCAAGATAAAATTTTCAATGTTGTATCAACCGAGCATTACCAATTCAGGGACGGAAACAATTTCTTTATTCAGGCTAATTTTAAACCCGAAGCAAAAGACAAAGCCATTGAACTTTTGAAAAAAGAATTGCAGAATTTAACCGATGCTCCGATTACCGGAGAAGAACTTTTAAAATCTAAAAAACGTATTAAATCAAGATTTGCAAGCGATGCGGAAACAGTATCAGAAATCGGCGAGAATATAGGTTACTACGAAACAGTATGCGGAAGTTTAAAACTCATTGAAGATTATTTGAGAGATCTTGAAAGTATTACACTTGAAGATTTGAATAACACAATTCACAAATATCTTTCAATTGACAATGCGGTAATATCCGTTTTAGTACCGGAGAAATAAATTGACGGACTTTGAGCAAAAACTTAAACCGATTTATGAAAAATGTTTGCATTGCGAAAAATGTTCATTGTGCAAAAGCAGGACAAATATTGTTTTTAGCGCAGGGGTGCCAAATTCAAAATTAATGCTGATCGGAGAAGCTCCGGGATATTATGAAGATATGGAAGGTGAACCGTTTGTCGGAAAAGCGGGACAGCTCTTAGACAAGATCTTGGGCTGTGTAGGATTTTCGAGAAAAGAAAACATCTACATTTGCAACACCCTGAAATGCCGCCCGCCTCAAAATCGAGATCCTTTACCGGAAGAAAAAGCCGCATGCAAGGAATACTTAGATAAACAAATTGAAATTCTGAAGCCCAGAATCATTTTGCTTTGCGGGAAAGTCGCCGCATATTCATTTATTGATACAAAATCAGGAATAACCAAACTTCGAGGCAAATGGTACGAGGGACCGTATTTTTCTAAGATGATGCCGATTTTTCATCCATCTTATCTTTTGAGAAACGATTCAAGAGAAAAAGGCTCGCCAAAATGGCTTATGTGGCAGGATATAAAAGAGGTTCGCAGAGTATACGATCAGATGAGATAAAGACATAAATTTTTGTGTAAAGTTTTGTCCTTATCTTGCAAAACGCTCATTATCTGCTATAATGGAACAATAATAAAGAAAGGTGGTTATATTATGAAATATGTATGTACTGTATGTGGATGGACAACTGAAACAGACACTATGCCTGCTAAATGCCCTATTTGCGGAGCTACAATATTTAAAGCTATCGGAGCAGACGGAAAAGTTTATGCTTGCGAACATAGAGTAGGCGATGGCAAAGTTGATGATAAAGAAGTTATGGACGGATTGAGAGCTAACTTCACGGGGGAATGCTCTGAAGTAGGTATGTACCTTGCTATGGCAAGAGTTGCAGAAAGAGAAGGATATCCCGAAATTTCCGAAGCATATAAAAGATATGCTTATGAAGAAGCTGAACATGCTTCTAAATTTGCTGAATTGCTCGGCGAAGTCGTAACGGATTCTACCAAGAAAAATCTTGAACTTCGTGCTGAAGCTGAATTTGGTGCTTGCGAAGGCAAATTAGCATTAGCAAAAAGAGCTAAAGAATTAGGCTATGACGCAATTCACGATACGGTTCACGAAATGGCTAAAGATGAGGCTCGCCACGGCAGAGGTTTTGACGGCCTTTTGAAACGCTATTTCGGAGAATAAAGATAATATTAAATTGAAAGCGGGAAGTTGAAAAATTATTTTCAATTTTCCCCCTTATCAATTTTCAGTTTGTTATCAATCGTTTACATGATTACACTTTTTGGGAATTTATGGTAAGTTATAATTATGAGAAAAAAAAGAAATAATGATAAATTAAAAATTATTTTATTTATTAGTGCAATTGTTATAGTATTGTTGGCTGCAGCATTCGGAATATCAAAAATAAAGGTTGATGATTTTCACAAAGCATCCGTTATATTTGTTGTAGATGCATCAGCTTCAAACCAAAAAGATTTACCGAAACAAACGGCAGTTTTAAAGCAGTTATGTTCAATGCTTGACCCGGATGATCAAATTAAAATTTTACGTGTATCCGAAAGCTCCTATATTATTTACGAAGGTTCACCTCAATCGACTTCGGAAATTCGTAAGGCTATGAAAAAATTTACTCAATATGATAAACACGAATATGGCACCGCTTACGGTCTTTCTTTAAAGAAAGCTTTCAATCATTCTTTGAACTTGTATAAAGAGGGCTATATTCCGTCAGTTGTTGTTATCGGAGATTTGGCAGATGAGGGAAATCCCGCATACCAAATCAACTGGAACACATTCCCGTCTGACGTTTCCCAAATGGTTAAAGAAACAGACGGCAAGTTTTCTATGATGTTTTTATACGCATCTCCCGAGAAATTGGATTTTGTAAAAGAAAAATTAAATCCCGTTTTAGGCGAGCAAAAACTTATCATAGGCAACGAAACGGCAGCAGCAAGAGTTTTGAGCAGATTTTTAGCAGCTATCGGCAGATAATAAAAAATAATTAGGAGAAAAATTTAAGATGAGAGTAGAAATAAAATACGGATCTAACGTGCAGTCATTTGAAAACAAAAATTCTATCGTTGTCGGAACTGACACCGATAATGATTTTTTTATAAATGATTCGGATTCGGTTGTGGGGTTCAAGCTCATATACTCTCAAAGATATAAGAATTATGTAATTGTAAACACTTTCGGGGATGAAAATTTGTTATTCAACAATAACAAATTCAAAAAAGCTCTTATTCCCTCACGTTTTTCAATTACGCATCCTGCTTTAAGTCAGGCGCTTGAGGTAAACATTCAAACAGAACCGAGCAATGATTTATCTCACGTATCAGGTGTTGAAATAAGTACAAGAACGGCAGCTGTAACAGGCGCCGCAACTCAAGAAAGGACTGAAACGAACATGCAATCTACGACAAATGCAACTCAAGATATTTTTATGGGACCTATTGAAAATAACAGAATCGCAATTGTTAAAGAAATCGGATATAAAATTCAGGCATTGAAAGCTTCAATTTCGTCATTAAACAAAATTTCATTCATTTCAAATGCCGCAATTCTCGTTCTGTCAGTCATTTGTTCTTTCGGTATGACAAACTTTATTTTGCATTTGCCGATTGATACAAGCAAAGGCGTTTTAAATCTGACTACAAACTACGGATTTTTAATTTGTATATCACTTATCGTTTTTGCGGTTGCATTTGCGATGAAACAATCCGTTTTTGCTTGGCTTGAAACTAACCAGAGCAAAAGATACGGTGAAAATAATTCTATTCAGCAAATTATGGTTTATGCATCGGTAACATTTATGTTTATCATTTATGCAATTAACCTGTTCTATTATAAAGATATCGCAATGATAGCATCTGTATTTGTATCATTATTGTTTGTAGGCGCTTTGGCAATAGTATCTGCAGCAAGCGGATATTTTAAATACCAATTGAAAAATTACAATCACCAATTGATGAATGTTGAATACAGAGAAGATTTTGAATCAACATTAAAAGGATACAGAAATTTAATCACAAAATATGTTAACAGTTTGAGCGAAAATAAACTTGATAATATTAGAAGCAGCCTGTTGAACGTACAGATGAAAATGATATTGGAAGTTGTTATCGGTATGTTAACGGCACCGTTCCTGGCTTATGGTGTTTCTAACACTTTAGCATCATGTTTCCCTGAAGCAGCAGGTTGGATAAGAATTTCAGGTTTAAGATTCAGCCCGATATTCTTAGTTCTTGCGACATTCTTAATCATATTTGCGTTCTTCTCATTCGTAAGAGCATTTACTATAGGCAAACAAATTAACGCATCTGAAATCATCAAATTTGACGGTTTCCACGATTATGCAAGCCACGGTGTAAATATTCTCGGTCTTGATGCAATAAAAGGATTACATAAAGAGAAAAATATAACTCTTGCAATTGCATGTGTAATTGTTGCAATTGAATTTACAATGAACGTTTCATACTTCATCCAAGAAATCGGCGGAGATATTATGGGTATGTTCATCAGTTCGATGGCAGCACTTGTTCCTACGGCATTACTTATTGCAGAAACAATGATGTTGAGCGGAACAATGCTTAAAATCAACAATTACAATGACCTTTTAGCTACATTGGACTAAGAACTGATATATGAGAAAAAAACACAACCCTAAAATTACTATTACTGTCGGTATATGCTTGCTTTTGGCAATCTCTGTGGTTGTCATAAATGCGCACGATATGCAGACTATTTCAAGAGTAAAAGTCAGCAACAAAAATATCGTAATCAGTCAGGGCAATACCGAAATCACAAATGCAGGCAGTTTCGGAAACCAAAATGTCGGAGTTAATTCTTCAGGCACCAATTTTAATAATGCCAATGCAGGATTAAATAATCAGGGAATGAATGTTAATAATTCCGGAACTCAAACAGGTAATCGGGGACGTTTTTCAAATCAAGGCGGCTTTTCTAATACGGGGAATTATTCTAATACAGGCACTTACGGAGGGAATAACGGCAATTTCGGTAATTCCAACGCAGGTCGATTCGGCAATCAGAACGGTCAATTCGGCAATACGAATGTCGGTATAGGAAATAATAATTACAGAACCGAAGCCGATAAATATAAATATCAGGATATCGATTGGAGTACATGGAAAAGCAACTTCGTAAACAGAATACTTGATGACAGTATGTATATCACAAGCTTGGACAATTACGGAGTCGGTACATGGTTCTATTACTCGTTTGTCGTAACAGATACGGGACGGATCAAAGATGTTACGGTTATGTCATTCTATCTTAAAGATGAAGATAAAAAAGCCGTTCGTGATTTAATCAGGAGCTATGTACACACCCCGATTACAATTTTCCCGAAAGATTCAAGAAGAAAGAAAGCCAAAGTCAAAGCAATTATGTTGCTTGGAAATTCCGAATCAAAATCTGATGCATCAAACTTTAACGACATTGAAAAAATCAAGATTAAATATTAATTAAGACAAATCAGATACAAAAAAGGTTCAATCTTCAAAATCGGATTGAACCTTTTAATTTACATACTTTTAAAGAACTTAAGCAGGATTTTCTGCTTTTTCGTCTTTTTGTTTATTGATTAAATTTTGCAATTTATCTTTAATTTCTTCGCCTTTTTTCTGAAGTTCAGAAACCGCATCATCTGCTTTTGATTGAATTTGTTTAGCAGTTTCATCTGCTTTTTTAATCATATCTTTTGCAGAAGTAGCAAGAGCTTCTCTTGTTTCTTCACCTGATTTGGGAGCAAGCAAAATACCTGCAATAGCGCCGATAGCGCCGCCTACTATAAAACCTGCTATAAATTTTCCTGCTGACATAGTTTTTCTCCTTTTCTGTTTCACTTTATATTGTAAATCACTATTTAACTTTTGATATTGACCGATTTAATTATTTTTTCTTGCCAAAGAAGGAATAAACGGCTAAGAAACCTTTTAAAAATCCGCTCATAAGGTTGCCTGAAAGTAATTTTGTTTTAGATAAAATATTTTCAAGCCCGAGTTTAACATTACCAACGCCCTCTCCAGTATTTTGAACGATTTTATTAAATGATTTGAGCACCGTATTTAATTCGGTCAAAGTCGGTTTTAATTCAGAATTGACTATTTCTGTAGTTTTGCTCGCATTTTGAGCAAGTTTTGAACAATCACACAATAATTTTGCAAGAAAGCCCAAAACTACGGCAAGCATAATGCCTGACGATACCGCTAAAAATGTTAAGCCATAATTTAATACCGATTCGGAAATTTCAATACTCATCTTTTAAAACCTCTAATAATCAAATTCGCTGTCGCTTATGCTGTCGCCGTCTTCAAGAGCTTTAGCTTTTAACATCTTCTTTGATTTCATTGTATTGTTGATTTTTCTGAATTGTCTTTCCAACTTATATTTCATTAAATCAACAGATTCAAGAGCCTGCTTTTTAGCATAAACAATTTGCGGTGCGTGTTTTTCATAAAATTCACAAGCTGAATCTTTAAGTTCTTTTCTTGTTTCCTCTCCTGATTTAGGTGCAAATAAAACACCTGCGAAAATACCGCCTACAACTCCGGCTAATATTCCCATTGAAAATAAAAATGTATCATCTTTTTTACACATAGTAGTAAACCTCACATTTTATAACAAAGTTATTCTAGCATATAATTTGCATTTTTTCAAGGAGTGATTTGTTTGTAAGGTTGCTTTTAAAAGCAAAAAAAGCACGTCAAATCAGGCTTTTACCAAATCTTTTATTGCAAAAGCCAAATCGACAACCGAAGATATTTTTTTGCCGCTCATATTTAGTGCAAGAAGTAAAGCCCACGTAACAATATTTTTAGCAATTAAAACTTTGTAATTGTTTTTCTTAGCTGCAATTTTTTGCTCAATTTTATTTAAGGACAGATTTATTTTATTTATAGCTATAGGTATACTCAAAAATTTCTGTTTAACGAACGGAATAGTTTTTACGATTTGCGTATTTAGAGAACAAACACATCTGTCAGCTTTTCTTATATAAGAAATTACTTCTAATGTAATTACCAGTTCTGCAAGAAAGATTATCGTAAAAAATATAATAAGCATTTTGAAACCTTTTTGTATTATAATTACTGATATAGTATAATATTTAAAGGATTTTTACAATACATATAAAGGAGTATTTAAAAGGGAGATGCTGAGATTTTATATAGCGCTTGCAGCCGCAAAATCTGCATATTTGGCAATAAAACTTTTAAAACATTCGGGCGGAACCTCGTTTGCGGGAATGGTTGCTTTGAAGATTTGTCCTGATTTTTTAAAGTATTGCAATAAATATGTAAAAAGCTCAAAATACACCGTAACGGGTACTAACGGCAAAACTACGACAGCAGGAATGCTTGCGCATATTCTTGAACAAGACGGAGAAAAAGTTATTCACAACGTAAAAGGTGCAAATATGCTCACGGGTATTGCCAATGTTTTTGCGCTTTCTATCCCTAAAAAGTTTGATTGTGCCGTTTTAGAATCTGACGAAGCTTATTTAACAAAGCTTTATGACTATATTAGCGCTGATTTTTTAATCGTTACCAACCTTTTCCGTGATCAGCTTGACAGATACGGCGAACTTGCAACAACAGCCGGTCTTATTCAAAGTGCAATAGATAAAACAAACGGGCTGCTTTTATTTTTGAATGCTGATGATCCGCTTGTTGCAAATATGGGAAAAGAGAAAGAAGCTTTCTATTACGGGTTTGAAGAAGTTGAATATATGCTAAAAAATCACAAAACATCTACCGCTCCGAGTGAAGTTTTTGCATGTGCATGCGGCGAAAAACTGCAATATTCAAAGCAATTTTTTGCTCAAGAAGGGCATTATTACTGCCCCAAATGCGATTACAAAAGACCCGACCCCGATTGTAAGGGCTATGCTCAAATTTATGATGATTATACGATTTTGAAAGTCGAATTTAAAGGGCAAAGTTACTATTTCATATTAAATACCGTCGGACTTTACAACGCTTACAATGCACTCGGGGCAATAACCTGCGCTCTTGTAACGGGAGTTGAATACGAGGTAATAAAAACTGCTGTAAAAAATTACAAATCAATTTTTGGCAGAACAGAAAGAAAAATCATAAACGGTCATAATACCTTAATCCAGCTTATTAAAAACCCCACGGGCGCAAGTGAGGTTTTAAAAACCGTTGATTTAAAATCAAATATTCTGATTGCGATAAATGATAATTACGCAGACGGACGAGATGTTTCTTGGCTTTGGGATGCTGATTTTGAACAATTGAAAGATACCTCAAATCCGATTGTTGTATCAGGCATCAGAGCAAAAGATATGGCGGTAAGATTAAAATATGCTGGAGTACCGACTGATAAAATAAAAGTCATAGAGAATTTAAAACAGGCGGTTGAATTTGTTACAAATTCTGATAAAATGGAAAGGAACGTAACCATTTTGCCGACTTATACGGCATTATTGAGTTTAAATAAAATGAAATTTTAAAATAAGGAGAATAAAATGCTTTTAGGTGTAAATATAGATCACGTAGCAACATTAAGAAACGCAAGAGGAGGATTTGAACCAGATCCCGTACTTGCTGCCAAAATTTGCGAAAAATGCGGAGTTTCTTCAATTACTACCCATTTAAGAGAGGATCGACGCCACATAAAAGACGAAGATGTCGCAAATATCAAAAAACAGATTAAAACATATTTAAACCTTGAAATGGCGGTAACTGATGAAATGCAGGCTAAAGCACTTGAATATTTGCCGCATTCGGTTTGTCTGGTTCCCGAAAAAAGACAGGAAGTAACAACAGAAGGCGGATTAGATGTTGCGGGACAACTTGATAAAATTACAAAATTCATAGTTCCTTTAAAGGCAAAAGGAATTGAAGTCAGCCTATTTATTGACCCTGACGAAAAACAGGTCAGAGCATCAGCCCAAACGGGCGCCCAGTTTATTGAGATGCATACGGGTTCATATTCAAATGCATTCGCAACAGACAGAGAAGATGATGAATTTCAAAAACTCAAGAATGCCGCAAAACTTGCGCAAGAACTCGGATTAAGAGTAAATGCCGGACACGGACTTGATTATAAAAATGTCGGCAGAATGCACGAAATTGCAGGACTTTACGAACTCAATATCGGACACAGTATAATTTCCCGTGCAATATTTACGGGACTTGAAAGTGCCGTTAAAGAAATGCAAGAGCTTGTGAAATAAATGTCTATAAGTATTTTTATCATCATTCCTCCCCAGCATGGGGAGGCTGGGTGGGGTCTTATCCCGTAGGGCTGTTTTTGAGATATTTTGCAATCTCATTTAAAACTCCCTCAATATTATCATTTATTTCGTTATTCCAAAACCTGATAACCGTATAACCTTGTGATTGTAAAAATTCCGTTCGTTTTTGGTCATATAAAATATTTTTATCTTCATTATGCTGACCGCCATCTATTTCTATTATTAATTTCTTTTCTCTGCAAATAAAATCTACAATATAATTTCCAATCGGCGATTGTCTTCTAAATCTGCAATTATATATTTGACGGTTTCTCAAATAATACCAGAGTTTCTTCTCTTGTGGTGTCATATTGTTGCGTAATTTTTTAGCAGTAATATTTTCGTGTTTCATAAATTAAGATTAGCATAAATATCCCCTTACGGGGACAAGCCCCCTCCTGATTCCTCTCGCAAAATGATACTCAATCATTTTGCTCGGCAGAGTCCATGTCGGGGAGGAATTATTTATTTAACATTTGTCTCAATCAGAGTAAATAAAAATAAGGTGCGTTAGCTTTCCGCACCTTATTTTATTTTTTATATTTGTTGGGTTTCACCTATTTGGGCTTTTCCTACCATCTTTTCGTAAATCGCAGTCGGGGATAATTCACTAGCCGAAATTCTTCGTAATACCGTTTTCCCATCAGTTTCATATATTACTTTTTCAATTATATTATCTTTTCTTTTCGGCAGTATATCTGAGTTTGCACCATTTTAAATCCGTTTTAATATTTCTTAATATTTGCGTAAAATTTTTGGATTTTATATAATTTTGTAAAGTGTCTATAAGTAATTTACAGATTGTAAGTCGGCTTTAGCCTGACAGAATAAAATGATTGTAGGCATAGCAATGCGGATCTACCAAAAAATAAGGAATATAAAATGAATAAAACACCTGAAGAAATAGTAAAAGAAATGCAAGCCGTTGCAAATCAAATGGTTCAAGACGATATTGAAGAAAACCCCGACTCTGCAAACGAATATTTCACCTGTGCATGCTGCGGTAAAAGCCAACCTTATGCAGGATCAATACAGTATGGTGAATACCGTTTGTGCAATGATTGTGTACTGCTTGCAGAAACAGGGTTTGCACTACACAAATTCAATAACGTTCAAACTCTTATTGATGCAATGGAAGATAACAGACTTGAAGAACTGTGTAAATTTATAAAAGACGAAGAAAAGCGAAAAAACGAAATGAATAATCAAAATTAATTATTCATCGTTTAATTTTGCTTTTAATCTTGCTTTTGCACGTGCAACAGAAGCTTCAAATTTCTTTGCTTCCATTTTGGATTTAGAATTCATAAGCAATTTGCGGTTTCTTTCAAGAGATTCTCTTGCACGCATTTCATCTATTTCATCTCCCGGCTCTGCAAGTGTCGTCAAAATAAGGCATTCGTCATCTTTAAATTGCAACAGCCCGCCCATTGTCGTAAAAGCACGGGAAACATCGCCTTTTTTAATTCTTGTTACGCCGATATCAAGCGCAGACATAACGGAAATATGACCTTTCAAAATGCCAAATTCTCCGTCAACGCCTTTTGTATAGATTTCATCTACATCGCTGTCAAAAACAACTTTTTCTTGTGTAATAATCTTTAGGTTCATTTAGTACCTCTTTTTAATTATTTGCCATATTTTTAGCTTTTTCAACAGCTTCTTCAATCGTACCTACCATATAGAAAGCTTGTTCCGGTAAATCGTCGTATTTGCCTTCTATAATTTCTTTGAAACCTTTAACGGTATCTTCAACCTTTACGTATTTACCTTTGTTGCCGCTGAATTGTTCAGCTACAAAGAACGGCTGAGATAAGAATCTTTGAATCTTTCTTGCTCTGTTTACGGTTTCTTTATCTTCTTCAGATAATTCGTCCATACCCAAGATTGCGATTAAATCCTGTAAATCTTTGTATTTCTGCAATATTTCAAGAACTTTTCTTGTGATATTGTAATGTTCTTCACCTACAATATTAGGATCTAATGCTCTTGAATTTGATTCTAACGGGTCAACGGCAGGATAAATACCTAATGATGCAATATCTCTTGATAACACGGTTGATGCATCAAGGTGAGAGAATGTCGTTGCTGGAGCAGGGTCAGTCAAGTCATCTGCAGGTACATAAATTGCCTGAACCGAAGTAATTGAACCGTCTTTTGTAGATGTGATTCTTTCCTGCAATTCGCCCATTTCGGTAGCCAAGGTCGGCTGATAACCAACAGCTGAAGGCATACGTCCTAACAATGCCGAAACTTCGGAACCTGCCTGAGTAAATCTGAAAATGTTATCAATGAATAACAATACATCCTGATGCGAATAATCTCTGAAATATTCTGCTGCGGTCAAAGCTGAAAGCCCGACTCTCATTCTTGCTCCGGGCGGTTCGTTCATCTGACCGTATATCAAACCTACTTTGTCTAAAACTCCGCTTTGTTTAAATTCATTCCACAAATCGTTACCCTCACGAGTTCTTTCTCCGACACCGCCGAAGACAGAAACACCGTTATGAGCCATTGCGATATTATGAATTAATTCCTGAATTAAAACTGTTTTACCGACACCGGCACCACCGAACAAACCGATTTTGCCGCCCTTTTGATAAGGTTGAAGCAAATCGATTGCTTTAATACCCGTTTCAAGGATTTCAACATCAGTATTTTGATCCACAAGTTTCGGTGCGGGTCTGTGAATAGGTAAATATGTGTCCGTATTAATCGGTCCCGCATTATCAACCGCATCACCCGTTACGTTTAAAATTCTGCCTAAAATCGCATTGCCGACGGGAATTTTAATCGGTTCGTTTGTGTTGATTACTTCCATGCCACGCTTCAAACCGTCGGTTGATGACATTGCAACCGTTCTAACCTTATTTGCTCCGAGCATTTGCTGAACCTCGGCAACAATCTTTGTTCCGTCGCTTGTATAAATATCTAATGCGGTATAAATATTCGGCAAACTTCCGTCAGGAAATTCGACATCAATAACCGGTCCTATAACCTTAGTAATTAAACCCTTAGAGGTTGTTAAAGTTTCCATAATACGGCTCTCCCTTTCTGAATTAAATCTACAAAGTATTATACACTAAACACAAAAGATATTGCAAATGTGATAATAAAACATAAAAAATAGCCTAATGCTTTATCCAGCGGAAGCTTTTTACGTAATTGCTGCCGTTGATATCACCATAAATATCAGCTTTGAAAACTCTTAACACATTATCGGGATTGAAGTTGGGAATCTTTTTAATATCGCTTGATGTTGCGGGAGTAATCTCGTTAATTTTTACTCTGGGGATTGTATTTAACATTCTGCCTAAAGATGCGTTGCCGATTTTCCCCAGAATTGTAGAGAAGTTCTTTGACAAACTGCCATATACGCTCATATCCGCAACAAGTGTTGCAATATTATATGAACCCGTTAAATAAAGATTAAGTTCTTTGCCGCTTGAATATACGTTTACATCAGTTGCAACTCCGTTTTCAACCTTAATATCGCCTTTAATCATATCAAAGTTGCCTGTTTTTAACGGAGTAATCAAATCAATAATACCGTTAATCGAAACTCTTGTTATCCCGCCCGTTACAAGGTTTGCAGCTTTTAACAGGTATTCGAGTGATCCGAGTTTGGGCATCTTGCCGTCTTTAACCGAGAATGAACCCTCTCCGCCGAGAGTATTTACGCATTCTACGCTGTTTGAGCCTTTACAATGGCTTTTTAAAGAGCCCGTAACGATACCGTACACCTGCCCCGGCATATCAAAGAAGTTTTCACTTATAATTTCTGCATCCGCTCCGTTGATATTCATATCGGCGTTCATTTCCTGCGTTGTCAAATCAGCATAGATTTTTCCGGAAATTTCACCTTTTGCAAGATTAAAGTTATAATTATCAATTTTTAACTTGTTATTTGCCATTGTCATTTTAGCGTTGAAATCGGTCGCTTGGGCTTTTTTAATAAGGACTTTATCTGCTAGAATTTCACCGTTTTTAAGAACTATCATATCGGGTGTTACCATAAGTTTTTCCGAATCAGAACTGTTATTTCTTAATTTATCGGTGTCCATATCGTTAAATCTGTTTGCGATAACGTTTAAATCCAAACCGTCTGATTTGATTTTCAAATCTTCTATAACATAAGGCGGGTTGGGACTGTTTACGATTTTTGCAACCAGCGATATATCGTTTGTTAAAATTATGCCTTTAGATTTTACGGTTATAAAATCTTTTTTCAAATCAATATCAATATCACGAATTGTAGAGTCTAAAAGCGGAATATCAATGCCCGTAATGTTTAAGTTGCCCAATACATAAGGTTTTAACGAGGTCCCATTAATAACGGTATTTGTCATGAAAATACCCTGTTTTATGACGGGTTTTTTAAGAAGAATGTTGAATATCTTGGCATCGGTCGGCTCAAAAGTTTTCACTCTCAGATTTTGGAATTTTAAAACATTCTTTTTTAATAATGAAACCGTACCTGACATAGACAATTGCTTTTGTTCGGACGTTCTTCTGTTTTGAGATGCAATTGTTTGGATATAATCAAGCGAATTAATCCTGATTTTATTAGGATAAATATTTGTATCTGCTTTTATGGTAACGGGGTTTGTTGCCATTTCGTTTAAATTCGTACTGCCTGACGGAGCGCCTGACAACGTTGCACCCATATAATAAATAGAAGAATTTTCTTCAATATTTAATTCCGAGCGTGCACGCAAATTATCTGCCGTACCGTTTAAACGTGCGGTATAATTTGCATCTCCTTTCAATTTTACGGGATAAACGGTTTTTTCGTTTACAAGCTTATCAAAAAATTCCTGATTGAATTTTCCCGCAACATACATGTTCAAATTCGGATTATTCAAAACATTTGAAATTCTGCCATTTGCATAAATCGGCATGGAGCTTAATTTTGAATTTATTCTGCTTAAATATAAAGTATTGCCATTCATTTTTGCATGACCTGAAATAACATGAAATCCTGCATGCAAAGGTTTATAAACAAATCTTAAATTCCTTAAATCCGAATCAAAATAAATTCCGCCGTTGCGAATTGAACCTTTTATATCAACAGAACCCTTTAAATCAGTTATATTGTTAAGCTGTGCCATATATTTTTTAGGAATATCAAGGCTTTTTGAAATATTATTTAATGATGCAATATTGAAGTTATCAAAATAAAAACTTCCGCTCTTTAATTTCATCGTAGTGTAAATATCGGTTCCAGTGAAAGACAAAGCAAACGGAATATTATGGAAAAGCCCTTTTAAGTTCCTTGCATTCAATGTCGAACGGTTAATATCAAATTCACCGCTTCTTAGCCTTATAGGGTAATTTGTGTTCATATTGGGCAAAATTTTGCCGTGAGCAGTTATTTTGTCATAATCAATATTGTTATCTTTTACTATACCTTTATATTTTCCGACAAAAGACACGTTAAGTTTTCCGACATCATTTTTAAACGGAATTTTCATATCAGGTTTGAACATATTAAATAAATCAATCAACTGTGCTCTGTCTGATGTAGCCGTTAAATCGATAAATTTGTCTTTTGTAATACCTTTTACACGGATTTTATTATTTTTGATAAATCCCGAAACATCATAATCGGCATCTTTTTTATCAAAATTTACGTAACCGTTAACAGATTTAAACGGAGTGTGAGTATCCTGCAAAAGAGTTGTAGCATTGTGGAATGTTACTTTTCCTCTTGCAAACATATCTTCATTGAATTTTACGTTTGCGGCATCTTTTGCGTTACCGTATATATTTAAATACAAATCGCCCGTTCCGTCAGGTTTAGTAAAAGGTTTAACAACCTTTTGAACATCTTTCATCTCGGGAGATGTATTTATAACTTTTATCATATCGGGGACATGCTGCCCTTTTGTTTGAGCAAACACATTCATATCACCAAAGACATTGCATTTGCCGTGAATATCGGCAGCTTTTCCGTTTATTGTTCCGCCCCAAACTTTGAACGGAACTTCCTGATCGTTAAAATCAATTACACCAGATGCATTTTTTAATACAAGATTATGTACCTGATTAAAGGATGCTGTCGCATTTTTAAATGTCATTTTCCCGTGCAGGTGCGGAGAGATTTTTTTACCTTTGGTTTTCAGGTGAATTTGCCCCGAGCCTTTTATTTTCATAACGGGAACGGGTCCGAGTTTAAATTTAAAAATTTCATGCAAAGGATTAAGAACGGTTTCTGCGCCTGACATTTCAATTGAATCAGTCGTATTAATATCAAGTTCGGAATACCTTGAACCGTCGATTTTGATATTTCCCAGAACCGTAACATGCTGATTTTTATCCGTCGGGAAAAATACATCAAGTTTCATTACTTTGCCATGAAAGTCCATATCAATTTTTGCGCCTTGAGGGGCTGTAGGATAAGGCTTTGTAACATAAGCGCCATTAATATTTATTTTGCCAAATACTTCAGGTCTTTTACCCTGCCCGATAAAATGCAGTTTTACTTTTCCGTTGCCGAAAAGCCGGTATTCTTTGAATTTATACAAATCCATTTCTCTTGGAAAAGTTCTGAGCCATGGAAGTATTTGGCAGATTTTTTCAAGTCTTGTCGGTTTAACGTCAAGAGTCAAATCCATTGCAGGGATTCTTTGACCTGATGCGGTTAAATCCCCCGCACCTTGGGCATCAAAATCTTTAGATTTTAATACTGCTTTTTGGAAATGAACACCGTTTGCAATGGTTGTTAATTTGGCATCAAGCGTTAATTCATCTTTATACCATATTTTTTCGACTTTATTATTGCCGTTTATTTCAAGGTCTTTAGTTTTTAATAAAATATCTATAAGCCTGTGATTGTTTTTTGAAACCGTCGTATCAGCGTTGAAACTTACAAACCCTTTCAAATTTTGCACTCCGCCTTTTGTTAATACGGGAGCATAAGGCGAAATTGAACTCAAATCAAAATTCTTTATGTAGCCGTTTAATTTCAGCTGATCATCATTAAATCTGTTTAGCGGCAAATTCATATCTACATCAAAATCATAAGGAACGGCTTTTTGGTTAAGAATAAAATTACCTTTCGTTGCAAATTGCAATTTGTCATCAGCCCGATATTTTACGTGCTTTAAATATTCCCCCTGCAAAGATATTTTTTGAGCATTTAATTTGTCATCAAAATTTATTTTATATTTGCCTATATCAAGATAAGCTTTTTCCAACGTGAATTTACCGTTTTTTTTGATTTCTATAGGATAATCACCGAGGCAGATTTTTTTATCTTTTCTATAGACGAAATTTGCAAGTTCATCATCTGCCGTTATATGAGATATTTCGATTTTCTTAAACAATAGAGGAAATAACTTGACTTTAACTTTAGGATTATTGATTGATAAGGCTTTTGAAGAATTTTTGTTTATAACGGAAATATTGTTGCTTTTTATCCAAACTGACGGAAATGAGCCCATAGAAAGTCTTGCTTTGCCTAATTTCAGATTAAATCCCGTATTTTTGCGAATAGCATTTTCAATCAGGGATTTATTTTTAGGCAGATTGATTGCGGCAGGAATGCCCCAGAAATATCCGGCGCAGGCTGCTGCAAAAACACCTGTTATAGCTACAATCTTCCATTCTTTCTTCATATCATATTTATTATATATAATTAGACTTATAAGGGCAATATAATAATATCATCCAAATCTAGTATTTTTCGCAAAGAAGTTTAAAATATCCTCTTTTGTGATAACAGTTCGGACAATATTCGGGGGCTTCCGTGCCGTTATGGATATATCCGCACTCTGTGCATATCCACAATTGTGCAGAATCCTTTTTAAACAAGCTATTTCCTTTTAGGGCAGTATAAATTTGTTGAAATCTGTCCCTGTGGTGAATTTCGACATTTATTACATTTTTAAAAACCGATGCGGCTGTATCAAAGCCTTCTTCTTTTGCAATTTTGCAGGCATTTAAATAAATTACAGATGCTTCTTCATTTTCTGAATCAATTGCACAAAGCAAATTTTCAGAGGTTGAACCAAATTCAAACGGGTAAAAAGAATCTACATGCGCATTTTTGTTATATCCGATTAATTTGTAAAACAGCTTTGCATGCTCATATTCATTTTCTGCCGTTTGAGTAAAAACATCTGCTATAGTGCACAGATTTTCTTTTTTAGCGGTAGATGCAAAGAATTTGTATCTGATGTATGCTTGTGCCTCGCCTGCAAATGCATTTATTAAAAGCTGCTCGGTTCTTGAACCTCTGAAATTTATTCTCATAATTGTGCTCCTTTTACAATTTACAATAATTAACCCGTTTGAGATTTTATTAACCCCGCAAATTAACTATCCGTCAGGACTATTTTAAAAGCAATAAACGATACTTTTCGGGGATAAAACGGACGAAAAGAAATTGCATAATACTAATATGAATTTGAGAAAAATTATGGCAGATTTATTAAGTATGACAAAAAAAATTGCCCGTAAGATAAAATACTACGATTCAATCATAGATTTTTCGCAGGAAACTCATTGGCTCAACCCGTTTTATCACAGAAACGAAATTATGGTCATCTGGAGCGAAAATTATGACATGCGAGAAGATGACTGACATGTGATGTTTTGTACATTTTTACAGAATTTTTATGCTGTTTGACAGCAAAAGATTTATTGTCGGACAAAAGCTCAACCTACAAGCAAAAATTGCCTTTTTTTACAAAAATATAAAATTACACTTGAAAAATAGTAAAAATGATTTATAATAAGAGTAGGGAGAGGGTATCCCCAAATACCCTCTATGCAGACCCTACAATAATGATGAAACAATTAGTAAAATGTGTCCAATGATGACTAGGACACATTTTATTTTTTGTCTAACGTTTTCTGTCATTATCATAATCACCCCCTTTCTTACACCTTTATGCAGAAAAAGTTGTTGTGCGTAAAAGGAAGTGGAGTCTGTCCTACTCTTGTTATAAGTCATTTATCAATGTGCACTATTGGAATTATAACATAAAATTTGCCCTTAAAAATTCTCAAACCAAGTGTTAATTACTTTTACCGCATTCATAATGAGCTATGTTTAATTTTCTTTTACAATTTTTACAAAAATCTAGCAAAAAAATTTTTTCTTGTGTATTATAAAATGCATATCCTATAAATTAACGGGAAAAAACATGCAATCTTTACAAGAACAAGAAAAAGAACGAATATTTAAACCGGACTTCAGCTGCCGATCAGGACGTGAATTGCTTGCTTTTTACCTGCAAACGAAGTTTAAACAACTTTTTTTATATGATAAAAAACAACCAACCCCGATTATTAATGCAATTAACCCAGGTTTTATAAGCCGATTTACTAAAAGGATAATCAACAATCCGTCAAAGCGCATGCTCATTGGTATTACAGGAGAATCCGCATCAGGGAAATCGACAATATGTACCGAAATTCAAAATGTAATCGGGCGTTTATCCATGCCTGTAGCGGTATTGAGCACGGACAATTATTTCCATGATATATCCGATTTAATCAGTAAATACGGTTCTTTTGATAAGGTGAGAGATTCAGGTTATGATGTTGATGCCCCGAGCAGTTTTCAGCTTGGCACTTTAAGAAGAGATTTAGATTCCCTTGCAAAAGGGAATGACATTAAAGCCCCGATGTATTTGCCTAACGGCACGGGCGTATCCCTGCCAAATGCCCTTGAGGTTAAATCTCAAAAAATCATCGTTGTTGAAGGTATTGCAACAATGTATGACAACGTAAAGGACGTATTTGATGTCAAGATTTATGTCGAAACGGAAAACAATTTAAGAAAATCAAGATTTATCTCAAGGGCTGTTGAGGAACGCAATCAGGATATCGGCAATGCGATGAAACATTGGAACTATATCGCATGTGCAGGCGAAAAATATGTTAAACCGTTTAGAAAAGAAGCAGATTTGGTATTGAACGGCAATTCGGATTTAGGTTATTTTGCTCATATTTTAGAATATATTTATGACATTACAAATAAGTTTGAAAATTAACAAAGCTTTTATAATTTTTTAGAATAATTATACACAAAGTTACAGTACGATAGAAATTACCGCCATAGCAAAATTCGACTTATTGGAATTGCTCTCTCTCAGGTAAGTCGTTCGCTATGGGCTTTTGCCCTGTCACTCACTTTGCCCTCACGTAAACGGGCTCGCTCGGGTTAAAGCCCTCAACCCCTAAGCAATTCCGCTTCGCCCGCAAAACCTTTTGCGTACTCGCAAAGACATAACTTGCAAAAATTTACCGTAATTTTGTATATCGTTACTATTTTTTAATTTAAATCATAGGTAAATTGCAAAAAATTACCCATAATATTTTCATTCCAAACCTGAACACCGTCAGGCACTTTTAAAACTTTCGGGGTGAAATTCCAAATATATTTTGTTCCCGCTTTAGTTAAAAATTCGGCACAGCTTTGCGCATACTGTGCGGGAACGGTCAAAATTGCAATATCAACAAACTCTTTCCAGACATAAGCCGGTAATTCTTTTATGTCATAAATTTTTTTATTGTTAACTTCTTTGCCGATTTTGCTTTCATCAACATCAAAAAGCGCAACAATATTTAATCCGTAGTTTGAGAAATCTCTATACTTTGCAAGCGCCAAACCCAAATTCCCTGCGCCGACAATATAAGCTTTTTTGGTTTTTGCAAACCCGAGAGTTGATTCGATAGATTTTTTTAATTCTTTTACAATATAGCCGACTCTTGATTTGCCCGAATTATTTAAAAGGTTCAAATCTTTTCTTACCTGTGAATCATCAACTTTCAAAAGCTGCGCAATCTGTCCGCTTGAAATATGTTCTTCCCCCTTATCGATATAATCATTCAAAATACAATGATAAAGGGTTAATCTGTTTATAATCTTGTCTGAAATTCGCTTTTTCATACAATTATTATACATAAAATATTTATTTATAGTACAATAACGGTATTATGAAACATGTATTTGAACAAAAAGTATATTTTTCCGACACGGACACATATAGTGTTGTATGGCACGGATCATATTTAAGATGGATGGAAATGGGGCGTGTGGAATATTGCAGCCAATGCGGTTTTCCTTTAAAAGAGCTTGAAAATCAAGATATTTTGCTTCCGGTTTCAAGCATAAATATTAAATATAAATCTTCTGCAAAATTAGAAGATATCGTAATCGTTGAAACCGAAATTTCAAAATTCAACGGATTGACCGTAACTTTTAAACAAACGATTAAATCAAAAGCAACCGGTAAAATTTTTACCGTTGCTGATGTGGTAATCGTTGCGGTTCATAAAGACGGCAAGTTATACAGAAGGGTTCCCGAGCCGTTGTATTCACTATTTGAAAAGGAAACAGAATGTCAGGAACACGTTTAAATAAATATATTGCATCTTCAGGGTTATGTTCAAGAAGAAAAGCCGATGAGCTCATTGAATCGGGCGTAGTTATGATTAATGGCAAAACCGTAACCGAAGTCGGATATATTGTTCAGCTAAAAGATAAAGTTTTTGTCAACAGAAAAATGATTCATCCGCAAAAGCATTTATACTACAGATTTTATAAACCCGCAGGATACATTACGACAAAAAATGATGAAAAAGGCCGAAAAACAATATACGATTTGCTGCCTGAAAACTTGCAGACTCTAAAACCCGTCGGCAGATTAGACAGAGAATCCACGGGACTTTTGATACTGACAAATGACGGTGATTTAATCAATGAATTGACTCATCCGTCTGCTAAAGTTCCGAAATTATACAGAGTTACCATAAACGGCAAAATTACTCAAAATGACATCAACAAGATGTCAAAAGGTATGGAAATCGAACAGGGCAAAAAAGCCTATGCACAGGTTGAAGTTTTAGAAATAGACAATTCTCATACAACAATGGAAATTCTGCTCTATCAGGGAATGAACAGACAAATTCGTAAAATGTTTGAAATGCTCGGTTTTGAAGTTAAATCTTTAAAAAGAATACAGCATGCGACTTTAACTCTTGCGGGATTAAAAAGAGGGGAATTTAAACCGATAAAACCTCAACAAATAAAAGAACTGCGCAACTTTTTGAACAGACTTTCGGACGGGGCAAATGATTAAATACGCAATATCGGGAAATATTGCAAGCGGTAAATCCACCGTTGAAAATATTTTAAAAAGTCTGGGGTTTGCAGTTGCAGATACGGATGTAATAGCTCATAATCTTTTAGAAAACAATCAGGAAGTTATAAAAGCTTTCAAAGATTATGACATTTTAACAGGCGGCAAAATTTCAAGAGAAAAGCTCGGCAAACTTGTATTTAACAATCAAAACTTGAAAAAAAAGCTTGAAAATATTCTTCATCCGCAAATTAAGCAAAAAGTAAACGAGTTTTTTGAAGAAAACAAAAATAAAGATAAAGTTTTTGTATCCGTTCCTTTGCTTTTTGAAGCAAATATGCAAGGAATGTTTGATAAAATAATTTTTGTTTATACAAACGATGATATTCGCCTGCAAAGACTTATGCTGCGCAACAATTACACAAAAGAATACGCTCTTATCCGCATAAATTCCCAACTCAGCCAGCAGAAAAAAATCAAAAAATGCGACTTTGTTATTTATAACAATTCGTCATTAGAAGATTTGGAAAAGAGTGTCAAAAATCTTGTACCGAAATTATGACAGCCTTATAAATCCGCTTATATCAGGATAATTCGGGCTGTATGCATATTCGGTAACTTTATCATCACGGTTGCCTTCAATTGTATGAACCGTACCGTCTTTGTCCGTTCTTGTAACAAATCCGGTATGAGATGCACCGTTTTCATTGAGAATAATTATATCTCCGGGTTTTATATTTTCTGCAATATATGAACCTTTATGAGCTTTATTTGAAGTTCTGATGAAGTAATTATTATTTATTGCCCAATTTTTCATTGTTTCAACGTCATGGTTGCCAAAACCCGCAGGAATTGCTTTCCCGTCTTTTCTGTATGCTTCTTTTACAACATAAGTTACAAAATCGGTACACCATTCCTGATCATACGGATCTTCATACTTACAATCGGTATTTATGCAGAATTTGCGCTGAGAGCCGTCGCTTTCGTTGCAGTTTGAATATTTTCTTGCCGTATTAACAAAATCTTGTCTCAGAGCGGAAGCCGATTTTGCTGCAGCAATTTGAGTATTATGCGATACCGTTTTAGGTTTTTGAGTCGGTTTTGTTGCTGATGTATGTTTTGTGGTGTTCGTTTTTGACGGCGTCGTTTTTGCATTGTGAGATACTGACGACGTTTGAGGAACGGCACTTGAACTTACCGCATGTGTTTGAACAGGAGTTGCAAACGGGTTAGAAAATACGTTTGGGGATGAGCCGAACATATTATTGCCGCCTGTAGGCTGTGCTAAAACAGTAGGTAACGAAACATCTCTAATTACCCTGCCGCTGCCAAATCCGCCCATCGGTGAAAAAGATGGCAACGCATTGAGTGCGGGCGTCGAACCTATATTAAATGAATCTTTGCATAACGTAGGATACAACGACGGGAATTGATTTGCCACAGACCCGAACGTTGAATATCTGTTAAATAATGATGCAAAAGGATTGCAAAATCCTCCGCAAAATCCGAATTGATAATGTGCTAATACCGAATTAAAGTTAGTATTGTACGATATTGGCGTATAAACGCTAAACAATTAATTATCCCCTTTTACTTTATATTTTCCCCTATATTTATATAAAGTATTTGCGAGAGAAAAAATTGCCTATTATAAAAAAATGTTAAGAAAAATCTATGCCATTTTGTCAAACTTGATTCCCGCTTTATTCAAATTATCTTCCAATAAATCCGAGGTGCAGGAATTTACATTTACCATCAATGCATCAGGCGTAAATTTCGGAGAATTATTTTCTTTAGGATTGCCGTCTAAATTTATCCCGAATCTTCCGGACATATAACCGACATTAACAAGATCTTGCGGAGTCAATTTTTGTCCGTTCGATTTCGGCTGATTGATATATATTGAATAATTTACTCTTTGAATTGGCATGATAAATATTCCTTATGTGAATATTTTAGCACAAATAATATTTATTAAAATTATATGACTTTTATTTTATAATAAATTTATAAATTTAATGTGCAGACTAAAAAAATATGAGGTTAAAGATGAAAAAAGTTTTAATTATTTCAACGAGTTTAAGAAACAATTCAAATTCGGAAATTCTTGCTCATCAAACAGAACAAGGAGCAAAAGATGCAGGGCACGAGGTTGAATTTGTAAGCCTTAAAGATAAAAATATTCAATTTTGCAAAGGTTGCTTTGCATGCCAAAAACTCGGACATTGCGTAATAAATGATGATGCAAATGAGATCGTTGCAAAAATGAAAGATGCAGATGTTATAGTTTGGGCAACTCCCATTTACTATTATGAAATGTCAGGTCAGATGAAAACGCTTATAGACAGGGCAAACTCACTTTATGTAGGCAAAAATTTCAGCGAAGTATATGTTATAACAACTTCTGAAGATTCATCACATGGCGTTGTTCAAACGGTCATAAACGGAGTAAACGGTTGGATTGCATGCTTTAGCGGGGTTGAATTAAAAGGATACGTTGAAGCAGGCGGAGTAAATGAGCCTAAAGAAGTAACCAAACACCAAGACTTGCTTGAAAAGGCTTATAATATGGGCAAAAATATCTAAGCTGTTTTTTAATAATATTAAAGAAATAAAAAATGAGGAGGCTGATTTATCAACCCCCTCATTTTTATATCTTTATAAACTTAATTATGCAATTTCTTCATAGGATTGCGGGTTATTTAAAAGATCATAATTTATTTCATTTTCATTATCCGCAATAGTCGCCGCTACAACGGCATCAGACGTAACATTGAGCACGGTTCTTACCATATCTGTTATTCTGTCTATCGCAAAGATAAACGCAATACCTACAACAAGCTGTTCCGGTGTTAATCCCATTCCGTTGAGGATTAATGAAATTGTAATAATACCGCCGCCGGGAATACCTGCGCATGTACTTGATGCGATGATTGCAAGAACACCGATTGCTATAATCAAAGATATAGTCAAATGAATATGATAAGCCTGAGCCAGGAATATTGTTGCAACCACTAATTGTAATGCGGTTCCGTCAAAATTCAACGTTGCTCCTAACGGAAGAACAAAACTTGAAATCTTATGAGAAATACCTCTTTTTTCGCAGCATGCAATAGTCAAAGGTAAAGTAGCTGATGAACTTGCCGTTCCGAAAGCTACCATCATAGCTTCCGCAATTGCAGAAAACAGCATTGTGGCAGAGACCTTTGAAAAACAGCGCAAGAACAGCGGATATATGATAAACATCTGAACGGCAAACCCTGCAAATAATACAAGTACATATTTACCGATAGTTAAGAAAATATCCATACCGAAACTTGCGATTGCACTTGCGGTAAGAGCAAATACACCGGGAGCGGCAAATATCATAATCCAATCGGTTACTTTCATTGTAGCGGCAAAAACCGATTCAAAGAATGAAACAATCGGTCTGTTTACATCTCCGACTTTTGCCAATGCCAATGCAAAAAGAACAACAAATAAAATTATAGAAACCATATTCCCGTCAGCAAATGCCTGTATAGGATTATTCGGAATAAAGTTCAAGAACAAATCAAGAATTTTGCCCTGTTGCTGCTGTAAAGCCGTTGCAACCGTAGCCTGAACTTCCGTTGCGGCATTTTGAGAAATATAATGAGCCGCACCGCTGCCGGGTTTAAATATCAAAGAGAATGCCGTTCCGATTGTTACGGCTATTACGGTTATTATAGCGTAATATATAATCATCTTTGCCCCGAACTTGCCAAGTTGCTTGTTATCACCGACACTTGTTATACCGATAATAATTGCCGAAACAACAAGAGGAATAACAACCATCTGAATTAATCTTATAAATACCTGACCTATAAAATTAAGTAAATTTAAAATTGCTCCGCTTGCACCGCTGGTATGGGAATATAAAAACAACCCGACCAAAACTCCGGCAATTATACCGAAAAATATATGCCAGTTTCTTTTTATACCTAAACCTAAAGCAATCAAAATTTGCATGTGGAGTTTCATACCGTTTTATCCTCTTCTACCATATAACTATGCTATTATACAACTTATAATATATTTTTTCAATTATATTACATAAAATAATACAAACGGTCGGGCTATAGCTTTATTTTACAGCTTTAAAAAATTCGTTTGAGATAAGCTGAGAATATTTCCCGCCATAATTAGCGCTGACCAATATTCTGTCATCTCCGCTTTTATCTTCCACAACAGAAATTATGCCCGAAATTTCACCGACGGGCAATTTTTTAATTCTTGCGGTAAATCTTACATAAGGAACATTTTTCCCGTAAGTGCGCATTGAACCTTTTTCGGTTACTTTAAATTCTTCTATAGCGGCAGACTGGTATTTGAATTTTGATATTGCATTTTTAATTCTTTCTTCCGCATTAGGCGCTTTAATATCGGCAGGGGTAAGTATTCGTTTTTTAGCCGTGTCAACAATTACCATTTTTTGCCCTGATGCTTTATGCTCCGCAACAACAGCATTATATCCCATTAGCCCAGCAGCTTTTTCAATTTCAAATTCGCTGTTTATTTTAGAGAAATCTCCGACTTTCTGCGCACGTTCTAATATCACGTCATGTGTCGGGTGAATGACATTTTTAACAGACTCTCTGATTTGGCTTCTGTTGCAAAACGTTACTAACCCGACTATTACTATAGTCAGAAATATTGCCCTTGTTACATTTCTTAAACAACCCATGTTGAAATCCTCAATTTATTATATCATTATTATATTATGAGCAAAGGGGAAATCAATCATGTAAACAGTTGGGAGGTTAATATTGAAGAAACTACTCCCGCTATGCAGCAGTATCTTAAAATAAAAAAAGAGCACCCGGGAATCCTTTTGTGGTACAGAATGGGGGATTTCTTTGAAACTTTTTTTGAAGATGCCGTTATTATGTCTAAAGAACTTGAATTGACCCTTACGGGCAGAGATTCCGGCGCCAAACTCGGCAGAGTTCCGTTAGCGGGAATCCCTGTTAAAGCTGCAGATGCTTATTTACAAAAACTCGTTCAAAAAAATTATAAAGTTATTATCTGCGATCAGTTAGAGGATCCGAAATTTGCAAAAGGAATTGTAAAAAGAGGGATAACAAGAGTTTTAACCCCCGGGACTTTAACAGAAAGCAACCTTTTAAAACAAAATTCAAACAACTATATCTGCGCTATCTATACCGATCACAAAAAAGATTTATACGGTTTTGCCTATACCGATGTTTCAACGGGAGAATTTAAAGTAACTCAAGCGCCGTTAGATTTGATTATGGCAGAACTTGCACGATTAAATCCGTCTGAAATCGTAGCTCCGAGCCTGAAACAAGATATCAAACCGTTTCAGATTGTAGCTGATGAAGTAGTTGATTTGCCTGAAGTTATTACTAAAAAATATAACTGCTCAAAAATACCTCAATCCGTATTTGAAGAAAATTTTGCACAAAACAATTTAAAAGCGATATTTAAAGCAAAAAGCCTTGAAAGTTTCGGATATTCAAAATACAAAATCGGATTTCAGGCAGCAGGTGCACTTTTAGCATATATTTGGGAAACTTCAAAAGACAATATGCCAAAATTTGACACTATTCAATCTTATGAACTTTCGCAATATATGATTCTTGATGCTTCAACAAGAAAAAATCTTGAATTGACGGAAACTTTAAGAGAAAAAAATAAATACGGTTCACTTTTATGGGCAATTGATAAAACCGAAACCAATATGGGTGCAAGACTTTTGAAAAACTGGATTTGCCAGCCTTTGAAAAACGTTAATGATATTTTAAAAAGACAAAACGTTGTATCTGAACTTGTCGAAAAAAGTGATGTCAGATTTAAATTAACTGATTTGCTTGATAAAATTTACGATATTCAGCGCCTTGCAACACGTATGAGCAACAGTTCGGCATCTCCTAAAGATTTTGTCGGGCTAAAAATTTCACTATCCGTTTTGCCTGAAATTTTGGAGGCATCCAAAGAATTAGATAATGATATTTTCGCCCCGATTAGAGAATATTCTCAAGAAATTGAAGATTATACTTCAATGATAGACCGAACAATTGTAGATAATCCTCCCGTTCTGTTGAAAGAAGGCGGAATAATAAAGCAAGGAGTCAGCGGAGAGCTTGATTATTTCAGAGATTTATTGACGGGCGGCGAAGAATGGCTCAAAGATTTTGAAGAAAAAGAAAAGGAAAGAACGGGTATTAAGACTCTTAAAGTCGGATATAACAAAGTGTTCGGATATTTCATAGAAGTTACAAAATCCAATGTTAATATGGTTCCGCAAGAATATATAAGAAAACAAACTCTTGTTAATGCGGAAAGATTTATAACCGACGAACTCAAAAAACACGAAGATGACGTTTTGTCAGCACGCTTTAAATCAACCGAACTTGAATACAAATTATTTACCGATTTCAGGGAATATTCAAAAGAATATGTTTCAAAAATCAGAGAAATTGCAGATTGCATTGCAAAATGTGATGCGCTGACCTCCCTTGCCGTTACGGCGGTTGAAAATAATTACTGCAAACCGACGGTTGATGAGTCTAACGATTTTATTGTTAAAAACGGCAGACACGCTGTATTAGAAAAAATCTTGCCTTTGGGAGAATATGTACCGAATGATTTGGATATAAAATCAAATGTTGAAAACGGCGAAGATACCCAATTTATGATTTTAACAGGGCCCAACATGGCAGGTAAATCAACATATATGCGCCAAAATGCCTTAATTGCGATTTTAGCCCAAATCGGTTCTTGGGTTCCCGCTGACAACGCCAAAATCGGAATTTGCGATAAGATTTTCACAAGGGTCGGCGCAAGCGACGATTTAACTTTGGGCCAGTCAACATTTATGGTTGAAATGATTGAAACTTCATTTATTCTAAACTCTGCAACAGAAAAAAGTTTTATATTGTTAGATGAAATCGGCAGAGGAACAAGCACTTATGACGGGGTGGCAATCGCATGGTCGGTTGCAGAATATATTGCAACAAAAATCAAAGCAAGATGTATTTTTGCAACGCACTACCACGAATTAAACGTTATGACCAAAAAATATCCTCAAATAAAAAATTACAGAATTACGATAGCCGAAAAAGACGGCGAAATTGAATTTTTGAGAAAAATTGTTCAAGGCGGAGCAAGCAGAAGCTACGGTATACAGGTTGCGAAAATGGCGGGACTGCCAAACGTTGTTATTAAGCGTTCGCAGGAACTTATGCACAAAATGCAAAAAGATTTTTCACAAAACCTTGCCTCTAAGAAAAAAAGTTCACACAACAATGATGATATCCCGCAATTGTCGCTTTTCGGTATGTAAATTTTTGTGTAGAAACAGCAAAATTTTTCGTTTAGAGGATTTATAATAAAAAAAATAAGGAGTGTTTAAATATGAGTTTAGCCGTCAGTCCTATAAGTTTCAAATCAGATACAAATTTGATAGCAGGTGCGCTGAAGCCGCAAGATTCGGAAACTACCGATAAAGCGCCTAAAGCAGACGAAAATTTATCACAGGCAAAAGCACCTTTAGAAAAAGATGTTTACCAACATGAAACACAAAATGAGCATGACATTGCCGATGTGAAATCAGAATTTGCGCAGGCTCAGAAAAAAGATGAATTTGCAGCCGTATTGAATGACCGCAAATGGGAAAAGAAATACCTGCCCGAAAGTGATTTGATTTACATTACTCAAAAGCACTCCGATAACGGCACGGAATATATATTAGAAAAAGACGGAACGGTAAAAGAAGCAGGTGCAGATAATAAACCCGTTGTAATAATGGAAGCCAACAAAGAAATGGCTGAAAAATTCGGTAAAATCAAGGCTAAACAATCTGATGTGCCTTTAGAAAACAAATCAACATGGATGAATATAAAAGAAAAAATTGCCGATTTTTGGAAATTTATGACAGTATCGGGAACAATGGCAAATGCAACGGTTAAAGGTGTTGCAGAAGGCTTTGCCGCATCAGTTGCAACAATTGCGGCAGCATCGGTTATAAGAGGGTCTTCGGGATTATTCAAAAAACCTAAAGCAAACTCATTTACCGATATTTTCAGACATCCGATGAAAACGGCAGGCAAAGCGGGTAAAATTACGGCATTTGTTGTCGGAGCAGGCATTCTTGCGGCGAACTTGCTTTTAGGCAAATTAGAGGCGAATGAAAAATCCGCTGTTGTTGAACACAAAGTAGATGTTCCGCACGTTAACTAAATTAAAACATTTTAAATAATTACTAAAACAGACTGCTGACAATAAATCAACGGTCTGTTTTTAGTTTAACCGAATGTCTGATGAATTAAATTTATACATATATTTAAATATTTGTATGTTTAATTCGCAATGCTTTCACACTCTGAATAAGCCGTTTTTAAATCCTCCCGATTGGGTTTTCAGACCTGTATGGATAATTTTATACGCAACGATATTATTGTCGGTTGTTATATATATTTTTTGCAAAAACATGGAAAACAAAACTAAAGGGTACATATTTTTCACCCTGCAAATATTATTAAATATAATATGGAGCCCCGTATTTTTCGGAATGAAAAACATAGCGCTTGCACTTTTTATAATAATTTTGCTTGATATTTTTGTAATCCTTACGATTAAAGAATTTTTTAAATCATCAAAAACAGCCTCAGCACTACTTGTTCCATATCTGTTATGGATAATTTTTGCAACATATTTAAACCTTAGCTATTTGCTTTTGAATTAGCTTACGCTTTTAATAATCCCGCCGCCTAAAACGATATCATCATCATAAAATACGGCTGATTGACCTATTGCAATTGATTTTTGCATATCATCAAAATTCACTTCGACTTCATCATCGCCATGAGGTTTGATTTCGACATCAACAGGCTGCTGGGTCGAGCGGATTTTTGCCTGACATTTTACGGGCTCGGTCAATTTATCTATAGCAATCCAATTCAAATCATTTGCGATTAATAATTTTTTGAAAGTTTTATCTGCAAATCCTACAACTACTTCATTCGTATCTTTGCGCAGCTCAAGTACATATAAAGGCTCGGGCGCCGAAATTCCTATACCTTTTCTTTGTCCTATGGTGTAATTCCAAATGCCTTTATGCTGACCGAGAACTTTACCGTTTGTATCAACAATATTTCCGACTTTTTCTTTTACTCCGAGCAATTCATTGTAATCTCCGCCATAAAAATCCTGACTGTCAGGTTTATCGGCAGCTTCAAGATGATTTTCTCTTGCGATTTCTCTTATTTTATCTTTTGTATATTCACCGAGCGGCAAAATAATATGTTTTAACTGTTCCTGCTTTAATCTGTACAAGAAATATGATTGATCTTTATGAGGCGCAACACCTTTTTTAAGCAAAAATCTGCCGTTTTCTTCAACCACTCTTGCATAATGACCGGTTGCAAATTTATCAAATTCAATACCGTTTAACTTGGCAACCTGCGGAAGTACGCCGAATTTTACAAGCGCATTACACCACACGCAAGGATTCGGGGTATGACCTGCGAGGTATTCTTTTTTGAAATTTGCAAGAACAATATCTTCGTACTTGGTTACGCAATCAACGACATGGTAAGGGATATCAAGCTGTTTGGCAAGTTTTGAAGCAAGTTCAATATCTTCTTTTTCATCAGGTCCGTAACACGCATCGTGTTTACCCTCTGATACGGCAAGTCCGTTCTTACCCCATATAGACATTGTAGCTCCGATAACTTCATATCCCTGCTGCTTTAATAAAAGAGCCGCAACAGATGAATCAACTCCGCCCGATAATCCGACCAATACTTTCATTTATTTTATATTCCTTTCATATTTATTTCTAATCATTGCCCTATATTGATAAATTTTAGCTATTCTATAGGGCAACTTTTATTTATACTTTTTTTATTATAACATATAAATATCCACCAAACAAATGAATGGATTTTTAATTTCTTGTAGTAATATTGATTTGTAAAACTATGGCTAAAGAAGATAAGAAAAATTTACAAGATTATATAGACATCGTACAAAAAGTTGCGAGAGTTGAGCATAAACGTATTCCTGCACACATGGTTGAGTATGAAGAATTGCTGTCCATCGGGATTATTGCAATTCAGGTTATGATAAAAAATAAAACGCCGGAACAACTTGCCAAATACAATGCCGCATACATTGCAACGGCTGTTCGTTGGGCAATAAGAAACGAATTGCGTATAAGATATAAATGGTATTCAATCAAGCATAAATCCGAAGATGAATACGACGAATCAGAAGCAGCCGACGGAATAGATATGAAACAGGCTAAAGTTCGTGAAGCAATTTATGAAACTGTCTTATCTATTGACGGACTTGCAGCTGATGCATCAGATAATGACTCTCCGTTTGATTTCTTAAAAGATCCGCACGCTGCACCCGATGAAAATGCCGAATTATCCGAAATGGGCAAAATGATAAGAGTTGCCATTTCGAAACTCCCGCCCAAAGAAAGAACGGTTGTTGAATACAGATTTTACAGAAATATGCAGGTCAAAGATATTGCCGCTCAGATAGGACTTTCACCCTCAAGAGTAACAAGAATTGTTCAATCTTCTCTTAACACGGTAAGAGAATACCTCAATAAGCACGAACTCTACGGATACTAATCAACTATTTGTATTCTTCCGTCATATTTAACATCAAAAGGCTGGTTGAGCTTTTTGATATAATCGCATGTCAATTTGTTTTTATCAAAGTCAAATGTTTGCAATACAAAATCGGGATTAGGATTTGACGGTAAATAATTATCTCCGCCCGTTGCAAAGAAATCATCCGCAGCTACGGTATATTTCTTGGTTGTAGACGGATTGTTTATATCTATCGGATGAGAATTGTTGTTTTTATCTATAAATTCAAGTTTCAATAAATCGCCTTTTTGGTTGCAGGTATATTTCATGCCTGAAACAAGCAAAATCCCGGGCTTATTACCTTTATCGTTAAATGATACTTTTAAGCCATGTTTGATTGCATCAACAATTTGTTTTTCGGTCAAATTAAGTATCATCATTTTATCTTCAAAAGGCGTAATTTCTGAAATTGACCTTGAATCAACTTTTGTATTGGGAATAAATCTGCCTCTTATATTTCCCGCATTTAACAATGCAATATCTGTTCCGAGTTCGGATCTCATTGCATCGGCAATCAAATTGCCGTGCGGGTTATCTTCTATTAAAATATTTTTCGGCATAGGAACGGCTTCATTTACCGTACCGACTACTTCAGGTTTGCCGATAATTTTTTCTACGGAATCTTTCACATAAAGAGGTCTTATATAATCATCTGTCGAAATTATATTATTTTGAACTTTTTTAATAACGCCGTTTTTGTCAAAATCAGCATTCAAAATCCCGATATAATCACCGTTTTTACCTGCCTGCGTAATTACAACGGGCTCGCCCGATTTTGAATATAACAAATTATTGTCTTCTTTTACCCCTTTTAATAAATCATGGGTATGAGCGCTGAAAATTATATCAATACCGTCAGTTTCCTGCGCAATTCGTTTATCGTTTGACAAACCGCTGTGAGAGAGCAGGATAATTTTATTAATTCCTTGGGCTTTTAATTTGTTTACTTCATTCTGTACGGTTTGAATGGTTGTATTTACATCCTGAACCTTGATATCGGCTACACTATCATTCATTTTAACCCTATCAAACATATCTGACGGAGATATTCCGATAAGTCCGTATTTCTCTCCGTTTTTCTCTATAACGGTCGAGGGAAGAAACCTTCCTTTCAGAGGAGAAGAATCTTTTACATTTATGTTTGCCGCAAGAATTTTGGTATTTGTGTTTGAAAGAAGTTTATCCAAATTTGACGGATTAAGAACATCAAATTCATGATTCCCCGGGGTTATGGCATCGAACTTGCACCATTTTAAAAATTCGCTTGCAACCATATTATTTTTAGGATTAGAACCTATAAATATATCGCCCGGGGCAACTTTAAATTTTGAAACTTTATCATCGGTCGTATCGTTAAAGAAGTTCCACTCTTTGACAGGGGAGGTTCTGTCAAAAGTTTGGCTCATTCCGTAAATACGTTCCATCTTAGTCATTTTGCCGTGCAAGTCATTTGTATAAAACCAACTTGTATGAACTAACGGTTTGTTATCAGGCTGAGAAGCTGTTGCCGCCGCATTAACGGGTTTATTATTTTGAGCGGGCGCAACAGGAGCATTCTGCCTGTATGAAACGGGATTATAGTATAAATTCGGAATACTGTTTATCATAAATTCTAACCTTTTTTAATTCTATTAATGACCATAAATGGATTTTTTGCTATTTTATGCAGCAGGCTGCATATATGGAGTTTGAGGAACCTGTTTTTTCATTTCTTTATACATATTTATTCCTTCTACCCAGTTAGGAACAATATTTAAATCATTTTCAACAATGTCCTTAGGCAATGCGGCATGATGAATTTTGGGAAGTAAATAATCTTCCGAATACTCAATAGGTCTTGAAATGCCGTCATCGGTATCGTTACAAATGAATGTCAACTTGCCGTCTTTAGCTTTCTTATAACCTACAATAGTTATTTCATGCCCGTTAACAATTACGTTATCGGCATTTGTTTGAGTGTAGCCGATAATTACATTTTCACCTCTGTCGAGTGCGGTTAACAGATGTTTTTTCATTGTATCAAAATCAGTTTCATAACCGACAAGCTTTGCATTTTCATCTACCGTTTGATAAGTAACTGATAAGATGTTTTTATCAAATACGACGGATTCGGTGAAAGTCTTTTCAAATTCAATCAAACCTTTGTCGTTTTGGTTGAACTTTCCGCCTCTTTTATCGATCAAACTGTCATAAGACTGCTGTGAACCGATTTGCATAAATGTTGACTGCATCAAAACATCTAACGGAGTTCTTTCGTCGGGATCTTTGTTTGTAGTTTGAATTTGAGCACGCAAAATAGCATTTTTATCTGGAGCAAAGGTTAAGATTGCGTTGTTATAATCAGTTAGCTGATAAGGAATTTCAAACGCATTTAAAAGCCAAACCCCGTTTAAAGTATTGTCTGCCAAATTATCAAGTTCAATTTTCTTTGTTACCGATAATTTCGGAGAACTTAACTCCTGCGCAAAGCGTGCAAATTCCGCAGGCATTTGCTTTGCAAGTTTAAACTCCGTACTTGCGGCAACACAGGTACCCGAATGCACAACATCTATATTTTCAGATGCCTGTCTTACATCGGGCGAATTATTAGTCGGATTATTTGCCGCTGCCGCTAATGCCTGCTGTCTGTAATTTGCGGGAATATCGCCGAATTGCTGCGTTATTAAAAACGGATATGCAATTGTTGCGACAGTATCCCTTAAAATACCGTTATTGCACAATCCCGTGGCACGAGGTTGAGTTGCGATTTTATACAAATTGTCCAAAACGGTTGATTTATCTGCAGAATTATTATTTAAAAGTACACCGTTTTTCAAAAGAGTATCTACGACTTTTCTTGTATTTCTGTCTAATTGAGAACAAATCGTATTGTACTCGTTTTTCTCCTCTTTGGTAGTTAATTGAGTTCTTAAATTTATATTTTGGTTATTGTTATTGCCAAAAACGGGGAATAATCCCGAAAATGACGGTTGGATAGTTACGGGAGCAGAATTTGTCGAAACATTTCCGGCATGACTTACCGCATTTGAAGAATTAATGCTTGTATTATAATTATAATGCCCGAAAGCGGTGTTAATTTTTTCTACTACCATAATAACTCCACACATATATTAAAAAACAGAAATATAAAAAATTGCCAGAAATTTCACTTTTTGTAAATAATTATTAACGGAATGAAAGTTTATAAGTTTATAGATTTATAAGTGAATTACATTTTTGAAAAATGGGAGGCCGGCATTGTGCCCTCATTCTCTTGGCAAACATTGTGAGCCGTAGAGAATGAAAATGTCCTTGGGATGCTATCCCGACAAAATAAAATGGAATACCATTGAAGTACTATACCGATAAAAGACTGAATGATACAATAAGACTTTATCCCATGCTTGTGGTAAATATTATATAGGGGGTAAGTTTTGAAGATAAAACCGCTTACTAAAGAGCAATTAATTATATCAACAAATCGTTTAACAAGGTTTAAAAATCCTGAAACCAAATACTTACGGGTCTTTAAAGATGTAATTCTCCACAATTTGATATTCCCGAGATTTAATAAACATGAACTTGATAATATGGATTATGCGGAATTAAGAGAATATGCGCAAGATATAATCAATTTTTCCGTAAAAAAAATTCTCGGTTCAAATGATGAAGATAAATCCTTAAATAAAAAACTACAAATATATGAAAATTCTATTTTTAATATAGATAAAAACACAAATACTTTACTTGAAAACAATATTGATTATCAGTCAATACTGAAAATTATCCCTCAAGACTGCGCCCCGAATCTTCAATGGCTGAAATATTTAAATACAAGTCAAAACATTATACAAGCCAGAAAGAATTTAGCATTTAAATTTCCGATAGAACTTGTTGTGCTTGCAGAAGGCGCAACGGAAGAAACGCTTTTGCCCGAATTTGGCAAATTGTCAGGATTTGATTTTGATAAAGAGGGGGTAATCCTTATTGCAGCAGGCGGGAAAAATCAGGTTGTCAGAAAATATTACGAACTGTCTTCAGACCTCAAAGTCCCGATATTTGTTCTTCTTGATAATGACGGAACGGAAAATGCAAAAGAAATTGAGCCAAGATTAAGACCAATCGATAAAATCCATTTGATTCAATCGGGAGAATTTGAAGATCTGCTGCCCGAAAACATTGTCAAATTAACACTTGAAAAGGAATTATCAAATATTTCACTGCTTGATGAAAATATACATGCTCAAAAAGGTCATCGTGTGGAATACTTAGAAGATATTTTTAAAACCCGCGGACTGCACTCTTTTAAAAAAGCTGAATTTGCAAAAATGGTGAAAGAGAACCTGAGTTCTGAAAACGATTTAACCCCCGAACTGTCTTTCATCATAAAAGAAGTAAAAAAAATGAAATCTGATTGTTGACATTTGATTATGTTCGGCATAGTATGGATATACGAAAGCAAAAATAAACAAGCCCCCATCGTCTAGAGGCCTAGGACAACACCCTTTCACGGTGTAGACAGCAATTCGAATTTGCTTGGGGGTACCATTTAATAAGCCACGAATAACGTGGCTTTTTTAGTGCTTGATTTTTAAAATATACATTATTACTGCATTTCAGTTAATGTCAGACAAAAAATGCTTGTTATTTCTATCTTTTAGAGTTGTTTATTTTTTGAAAATTTCTAAAAATTTTGTTTAGCGGCAACAAAAATGGTAATAAAAAAAGTCACTCAAAAAAATTCAGCATTTGCACAGAACTCTATAACCCTCTCGTAGTCTAATTTCGGACTATTGCAAATAAAAGTCCGAAGTGGCAACGCAGTGGCAACATTAACAATCTTGCCACTGCAAAATGTTAATAATAAAAATAGTCGTAATGTCTGTCATTGATACTATTTTAGACAATCTCACCTAATAATACAATATTGCGTTAAGATTAATTCAATACAATAATTAGGAGATGATTTTGAAACAACAAAAAATTTTTAGTAATTACTTAGGTTGGAAACAAACTAAAGAGTTTATTGCTATCATTAAGGATAACAAATATAGGCAATTAGAATCAATGTTGGAAGTAGGAATAAGCGAACGAGATATTTTTGTGGATAAATGTTCCGGTAAAAATTTTGATAGACCACAATACCAAGCACTAAAAGTTCAACTTAGAGAAGGAGACATTCTTGTAATCAAATCCATAGACAGGTTAGGACGTAATTACAAACAGATTTGTGAAGAATGGCGTGAAATTACTAGAGAAATAAAAGCTAACATTAAAGTTCTTGATATGCCTGTTTTAGATACTACAAGGACAGAAGGTTTAATAGGGGAGGTAATTTCAGATATTGTGCTACAACTATTAAGCTACGTTGCTGAACAAGAACGTGCTTTTATAAAACAAAGACAAGCCGAAGGCATTAAACTAGCTAAAGAAAAAGGTAAACGACTAGGCAAACCTCCCATTGAGTATCCTGAGAATTGGGATAATGTTTATAAGATTTGGAAATCTGGTACCATTACAGCCAGAGAAGCAATGAAACAGTTAAATTTGAAACCGACTTCTTTTTATAAACTGGCTAAAAAGTATAAGAACAATTAAAATAAGTGTCTAGGAATTCTATTTTGCAAAATCAAAATAATTTTAGTTTTGTAAAATGATTTTTGCATTTTGTTGATTTTTTCATTATTGTAAAGTATAATAAAAACATAATGGAGCTAATATTATGACCAACAATGACAAACTTATTAACAGACCCGAATATATAAAGAAACTAAATCAATGGAAAAACCAAGAAGATTTAGTAAAAATAATTACCGGTGTAAGAAGATGCGGAAAATCTAAATTATTTGTACTTTTTCAAAATGAGTTATTAAAAGAAGATGGTATCAATGAAAGCCAAATTGTAAGTATAAATTTGGAAGATATCATTACGACAAGAAAAATCGGGCTTGAATACAACAATAAAAACATTTTAATAGGTTATGAAAAACTGTTGGATTATATTTTGTCAAAACTACAAAAAAACAAGATGAATTATGTATTCATTGATGAAATACAGTTGTTAGAAAATTGGCAAAATGTTGCAAATGCACTAAGACTGCAACCTAATATTGATGTCTATTTGACAGGCTCAAATGCTTACATGTTTTCCGGTGATTTGGCAAACTCTTTCGGAGGTCGGTATATTGAAATAAAAATGCAGCCTTTTTCGTTTGCAGAATTCTATAATTCATTATCAAAAGACACACAAGCTTTGCCATTACAGGAAATTTACCTAAAATACATTAAAGAAAGTGGTTTCCCTCAAACTATTAAGTTTAATTCTGACATGGAATTGATTAATGATTATTTACTCAACACTGTTTATTTAAACACGGTGCAAAAAGATATTATCCAAAGATATAATATTACAAATACCAACAAACTAGATTCTGTAATTCGTTACATGTTTGATAATATTGGGAATGAAACTTCATTGCGAAATATAGAACGTGGACTAAAATCGTTTGGTTATAGTGTTTCAGCTCCAACAATAGACACATATCTAAAAGGACTTCTAGCCAGTTATTTACTTTACAAGTGCGATCAATATGACATAAAAGGCAAACGAATATTAAATACCAACTCAAAATACTATGTTGCTGATATTGGATTGAGAAATGCTATTTTAAATAATTCTGATAGAGATTTTGGACATATTTTAGAAAATGTTGTTTACTTGGAACTTATAAGGCGAGGTTATAAAGTCAATGTTGGTAAATGCTATAATGCAGAGGTTGATTTTGTTGCAACAAAAAATAATACGGTAGAATATTATCAAGTTGCACTAAATGTTTTAAACGATTCTACCTTGGAAAGGGAACTTGCTTCATTAGAAAAAATCAAGAACAATTATCCGAAGTTTTTGCTGACTACAGATTTAGGCGAGGGGGAAAACGAAGGTATCAAACGTATAAACGTTTTTGACTGGCTAATTGGCAAGAAAAAGTAACAGACCTAGTTATTAATTATGATAAATCTAAAATGAGATTTCAGATTTATCATAAATAAAGGCAAAGATAGAAATTAAAGCTTATTTAATGCGTAATTGAATATCCTATAAAATTTGCAGAATTGTTTTTTGTATGTATAATTAAGCCGTGTTTGACCATTCTGAAGATTTTTTATATTTCAGAGATTTTGATTCAATACTTGATTTAATTCTTAATTTGTTAAAGGATGTTGATGAAGTTGATGTTTTGACTTTTTTAAGTTATAGTACTGGTCTCAAATTTAAGAGAATCACAAATGTGTCTAGATTATTATTGAGTCTTTTACTTTTTGTGCCTAATTATATGTTACTTAATAAACATAAACATTTGCCAGCAACTGACTTCCCGTTTCTTGATATCTCTGAAAGTGAATCCGATGAGGAAGCAAATAATGCAAAATATGAAATAGCTCTTTATAATAACTGTTTTGTTCTATACAATGATTTACTCATACATTTGAACATGCTTAGTCGCTGCTTAAATAGTTATAATTACACATATGGTAATGGACAAACTTTATTCTCAGAATTAGCGACTTATTTTAACAAGCATATTGATAATATAAAGAAAGAACGTTCAGATTTAATAAATATAGATACAAACAGTAAATACAGATATTTCAGCACACAGCAGTTTGAATGTTTAAATACAATACGCTATTTAAGAATCCTTGATATGCCGCTAAATAAAATTGCGGAATTTCTTAAAAACAGGGATATAAATAAAATCCAGAAAATGTTATCCGAACAAAAAGAAACAGTTATCAAAAAACAGCAGGAATTAAAAATTATTGAAAAGAAAATAGATAATCGTTTAAAAAATCTTAAAACCGCAATAAATGCAAAACTTGATACTATTGAGGTTAAGCAAATCGAGAAAAGACGAATTGTACCTATGAATAATAACCTTGAAATAAATTCATATATTGATGCGGATTTTGAAACCTCCATAAGAAAACTTGAACAAAATCAAAAAGAAGCAGTTGTTTTTCTTGGTAAAGTCGGGCTAGGAATATCTAAAGAACATTTTTTAAAAAAGCAATTTAAAAATTATAACAGAGTTTTTTTGATTTTGGATAATGAAGATATGTTTAACGGTAAGATTGAAGAAATACCGCAGGAAATCTGTGTTTCAATCTGTTTTTGCGGAAGTCATAAAGACGCCTCAAAATATTATGAAAAACTGATGAAGTATATTGAAAAGCACAAACTGAAAATATCAGGTTTTTCAAAAGAAATATCAATGATAGATTTCGGGATTACAAACGACACAAGCAAATTTGTAACGGAAATTCAAATCCCGATAGAGCAGGAATAAAAACTGCAAGATTAAACCTTTAAATTTAAAAATTCTTAACAAAAAAAAAAAAAATACCTCTTGACATTAGTTAGATATCTAATTATAATAATTGTATGAGGGATACGTTATCAAAAATTGCAAAAATACACGAAAAGGGTTCAAAATTTATCGAAAGCGAGCTGAAAAATAACGGCATTAAAGGACTTGTAACAAGCCATGGTGATATTCTTGCCGTGCTTTATGCATACGGGGAAATGACGATGAAAGATATTGCCGACAAAATTCACCGCACTCGCCCGACTGTTACCGTATTAGTTAACAAGCTTGAAAAAAACGGATATGTTACAAGAAAGGTTTCGCCGCAAGATAATAGATTCACTTATATCGAACTGACCCCTCAAGGCGAAAAATTTAAGCCTATATTTGAAAAAATTTCAACGGATTTGAACAACTTATTAGGCAAAAATTTAACAAAAGAAGAAATTGATATTTTGGACAAACTGTTAGAAAAAATATTAATGACCGATTAAGAAAGGAGAAAATCATTATGGAAAACTTTAAAACTACAGAACTTGGAAATATCGCTCAACTCGGGAGCAAATATCAAAACGGGAAAGCATTTTTGCACGATACCCTGAATTTAAGCAGCTGCGAAATTTCAGTCAACGAAATGCCCGCAGGTCAAAAATTACCGTTTAACCATAAACACAAACAGAACGAAGAAGTTTATATCTTCTTGAAAGGCGAAGGCTCAATGACTTTGGACGGCAAAACAGTTGAGGTTAAAGAGGGGACTTGTGTAAAAGTTTTGCCCGAAGTTTCAAGAACAATGGAATCAAAAACAGATTTGCAATTTATTTGCGTTCAAGCAAAAGCAGGTTCATTGGTTCAGTTCGGAATGGGCGATGGCGAATTATGTTAGGTGTAAAGGCTTTTATTAAAACAAAATGCGAGGAGATAAGAAATTATCGCCTCGTATTTTTTGCATTAAGCAATAGGATTTAGCTAATCGCCACTTGAAAAACGAATAAAAATAATGTATAAATAAATATATAGCACATTTACAAAAAAAATTATACGGGGACGTTTTGGATCTTGACAGAACGTTTTGGTGCCAACAGGCAGCGGGTCGGAGAGCTGTTCTTCGTCATCAACGAGCAAAACAAATTAAATGCTAACAATGTAATCAAAGCAGATTTCGCTCCTGCATACGCAGTTGCAGCCTAATCCTGCCTAAGTAGCTACTCATATTGCCCATCTTGCCGGTGGTATGGGTCAATTATGCAAGATGCAGTGTATTGACACAAAGTAGATACATTAAGTTAACTTTGTAAGGTTTAGAGTTTCCTTTAAATAAAACCTTGGGTTGAGGTTTAAGGTTTAGACATTTTCCTTAATCAACCGAGATAAAAATTGCCTACACTCGTAGAAGTTTGTTGGTATCCGTTTTGGACGCGGGTTCGACTCCCGCCGTCTCCACCAAAATAGAGGATAGGGTTTTCCTTATCCTCTATTTTAGTATATGATCGGTAGGGAGGATATAGGTTTTCAGGACAGTTGTGATGGGAGTTTTATTGTGGATTTGCCTAATTTTAGGGCAATAGAGGCAAGTTTATAGTGTAGAGATTTACCGGACTATTCTTGCACTTTTGTCATAATTTTTGCACTATTTTGCACCAAAAACCTGTCACCCTGAACTTGTATCAGGGTCTATTTTGCGTGGTGTTTGAATTTTAGCGAGTGCAAATAAGTGCAAAATAGTGCAAAAATAATTTATCTTACATTTTGATATGTGTCTTTTTGTCTCTGAGATTGAGATTTGGGACTTGATTTATTCCGAAAGGTGAGTGATGAATGTGTGTGAGGTAACTTTTTATGACAAACTTCACACCCGAAAAATGTAAACAAATAGCACTTGCAAGACTTGATGTGGTTCACAAGTGGCTTGAATTTAGAAAGCAATCTCAAAATAAACTTCAAGCCGATTATGATTTTGTGAAATTACATAATACTTCAAATTCTCACCTATTTGAGATTTTGGGCAAAATATCTCGTGGAAGTTTGCACCGCTGGTATGCGATGCTAAACGGAACAGAAGACTATACAAAACTTCTGCCTCAGTATAAATATTCAACTGTTCGGGAATACCGAACAGTTCTGAATGATGAAGAAATAAAAATATTTATGGGGTTACTTTTACACCCAAATAGATTATCCATAGGCAAAGCTATTGCACTTACAAAATATAAACTAAAAGAGCAGGGTCAGAATTTTATTCCGGCGGATATTACATTCAGACGTTATACAAAATGGTTTAAAGATAATAATTATGATAAATGGATTCTTGCTCGTGACGGAGAAAAAGCACTTTCTGACAAAGTTGAACCATATATAAAACGTGATGCAAGCTTGCTTGAAGTCGGAGATATTTTAGTAGCCGATGGACATAAATTAGCATTTCAGGTAATAAATCCGTTTACAGGAAAACCCTGCAGAGCAACATTAGTGGGATTTTTGGATTGGAAATCAACTGCATTAGTCGGTTATGAAATTATGCTTGAAGAAAATACGCAGTGTATTGCAAGTGCACTCCGTAACGCAATAATTAATCTTGATATGATACCAAAAGTTGTTTATCAGGATAACGGCAGAGCATTCAGAGCAAAATATTTTACTGACGACAAAGGTTTTACTGAACTTGGTTTTCAGGGATTATATTCAAAACTCGGAATAGAAACCGTTTTTGCTCGTCCGTATAATGCCAGAGCAAAAGTTATTGAAAGGTTTTTTAAAGAATTTCAGGAAGGTTTTGAAAAATTACTACCGAGTTATATCGGAAGCAGTATTCAAAATAAACCCGCCTATATGATGCGAAATGAAAAACTTCACAAATCTTGGCACAACGAATATATTCCGACCATTGAAGAAACAATAAAAATGATTAATATGTGGCTGAGTTTAAAAAATTCCCAACCATGTCCGAATGCTCCGGATAAAACAATAGCTGAAGTTTTAGAAGAACGAAAAAGACAAAATATTGATATTAGTATTCTTGATAATTTAATGCTTGCAACCGAAGTAAAAACAATTCAGCGGAATGGTATCAGGTTTTTGAATTGTGATTATTTTGATGAAAGATTATACGGTTTTAAGAGCAAAGTATTAATTAAATACAACCTTTTTGATCTGACAAGTATAAAAGTATTTACCCCGAAAGGTGAATATTTATGTACGGCAGAACGAGTAACCGAAACCCATCCGATGGCAAAATTACTCGGGGATGTCAAAGACTATGAGGATTATAAACAGAAAATTGTACGTCAGCGCCAGTTAAAAAAGAAAACTGTAGAATCTGTCAAAAAATATCTTCAATGTGAGGATATAAAATTACTCGAAACACAAATAGAGCCTACCAAAATTCAAACGCCGTTCAAAACGGATTCAAAAAGGGTTCAAACGCTGTTCAAAAATAATTCAGAAAAGTATGAATACCTGATAATCCACAATCCGCAAGACGAGTGGATAGAACAGTTTAAGCAAACAAAGGAGTATAGATTATTGTATGAATAAAATTTTTGTAAAAACGACAAATGTTAAAAACTTTATTGGACTTGTTGAAAATCTGATTAATAAATCCAAAAATATCCCAAAAATGGGATTAGTTTATGGTGAACCCGGACTTGGAAAATCGCAAACAGCTTTATGGCTTGCATGCAAATATGACGGAATTTATTTAAGAGCATCAAACCTTATGACAGGCAGATGGCTGCTTGAAGAAATGGTTAAAGAACTTGATGAAATTCCGAAATTTCTAACTTCGGATAATTTCAACATTGTGGTTAAAAAGTTAAAACAAAATCAGCAGGTCATTTTTATTGATGAAATTGATTATCTGATGAATAACTATAAAACCATTGAAACTCTTCGGGATATTCACGATGAAACGAATTGTCCAATTATCTTTATCGGAATGGGCTTGGCTCACAGAAAACTTGAAAGATATAAGCATTTGTATGACAGGTTTTCAGAAATTCTAAAATTTGAAACTTTTGGAGTAAATGATTTATCACAAATAATCGGACAAATTTCAGAGATTCCATTTACTCCAGATGCTGTTGAATACATACATTCAAAATTTAACAGATTTCGGCAAATTGTCCAATTGATAAACAAAATGGAAATATTTTCAAAAGACAATAATTTAACGGAAATAAATATGGAGGTCATAAGTCAAATCCTATGAACATTGAAAAATTAGCACGACACTTAAAAGAATTTACCCTTGATGAAATCGAAATGATTGCAGAATGTGACTGTAAAACACAACTCGAACACCTTTTGAACGAGGATAAATTGGTATTTGAACAGGGTTTGTATAAATATCAGGAAGAAAAGCCAAAGCAGGAATTTATTATTTGCGTAAAACAAACTATAAATTATCAGGTTATTACAACTGATGCCGCGATTGAATATTTTTTAGAAAATTATGTCAAAAATAATTGCAAATTCAATACCTATAGAAGATACCGCGGGATTTTAAAGCACCACATTTTCCCATTTTTCAAAAATAAAAGCTTAAATGATATTACTTGTAATGATATTCAAGAATTTTATTATTTTTCTAAAAGCAGAAATTTTACGCCAAAAGTATTGAAAAATACACTGGCACTTCTAAATCAGATGATTAAATATTTTCAGAATCTCGGGATAATTGATAGAACTTGTAATTTTCAGGTGCGAAGATTATCCGATAAAACAAATTTTACGGTAGACAGAATAATTTTTGAGGTATAAAAATGACAAAATTAGATAAATTAAAACAGGCAGAGTATTTGTATGTTTCAGAAAAACAACCGTTTGATGTGATTGGAGCGAAACTTGACCTTTCGCGTAGGACTTTATTTTATTGGAAAAAGGAATATGACTGGGATAAAAAGAGGTTTGAAAAAGGCAGAGAACAGGAATTGTTTAATCGGGAGCTACTGAATTTTGCTCAAAAAATTATGGATAAAATTTCAAACGATATTGATAATAATCAACAAACTCCACAGGCAGAAATGTATTCGCTGATGAATATCTTAAAAAATCTGCCACAGGTTAAACAGCAAATTACTGAGCCAAAACAAAGTCAAAAACCAAAAACGCTATCACCGGAACATTTTAAACAAATTGAAAAAGAATTATTCGGAATTGAATATGAATAAATTATCCTTTAATCATTTCATACTGTTTTTTAATCCTGTATTTAAACAGTTTCAAAAATCTTTCCGGTCCAAGGACTTTTAAAGTTGGTCCGAAAGATAACAACTTAATTAAAACTTCAATTTCATCTGTTTTGCGATAATAGATTTTTGTAGTACAGGTTTGAGTATTATCGTCAAATTCACTATTTTTTCTGTACGTTGAAAATTCAACCATAAATCTTTCTATGGCATTTCTGTCATTATATACTTCAACGACAACGGGGTCTTCACAATCAAACTTTTCTAAATGCGGTTCAAGATTTAATTTACCTTTATATGTTTCATTAGAATTTCTAACGTCAAGAATTCTACCCATATTTAAGCAAACATAGTCAATCAATTTTCCATTCCGGATTCTTGCCACAAAAAATCTGAACTTATCATCCTTTGGAGAAAATTCAAATTTGATCGGAATATAATGATTAACTGTAATTCTTCCTTTTGGGTTTTGGTAAACTATTTTTATAGGAGTTGAATTTTCTAATGCAGCATTTATTTTACGAAAGTGTTTTTGATAGTAATAATTGTCAAAATCATCGCCATCAGAATACTTATCATAATATTTAAACTGCTCTTGTTCATATAATGGTTCAATATCATCCAATTTTGATTTGTCATAATCAACTGCAAACAATTCAAATCGAGGATCTTGAGATATTGCCTTTAACCAAGATTTTTCAATATTTGTTATCGGCATTTTTATTTTATTTTCTAAAAGAGAATAGTATTTACCGTCTCTTTTTTCTATAAATGGCAATGTTTCAAGTTTTGGCAAGAGGTGAAAACAACTTTCAGCGAAACTATTTTCGTTTATGATATTTCTAATTTCATCCACAGAAAGAGGTGAGTTATTAACCATTTCAGTTATAACTTTATAGTAGCAACCAAATATTTCGGAGAATAAACTATTCATCGTTACCTCCGTACATTTCTGCCATTTTTTTCGCATCATCATAAAAAAGGTTTATGACCTTTTTATTGTCACCACTTAATTCAACAACCCTGCCTATAAAGGTTTTAATCCAAGTTGTAAGTTCGTTTGTATCAAAAATATCATTGGTATATTTGTAGATATTTCTTCGTAGTTTTTCAACTTTACCGCCACGACCTTCTCTTTCAAGTCTTTTAATAATATAATCTTCAGTCTGTTCATTGACAAATAAAGTCATTTCAAAGTGTTCCGGCTTACCTTCTCTAACAAGAGCAGTCGAAAATGATGTTTCAAAACAAGATTCTAATGTCTGCTTTAGTTGGGCAAAATTATCATCTTTTTCTAAAGCTTTTACACCTTTTATATAATCTAATCGGTAAACAGAAAATCTATATTTACCTCTGCCTTGTGCAATAACATATCTCCTTCCGGTTTGAACGCTAACATATATAATCAAAGGCAAGATATTAAAATTATTTGCGACATTATCCCTGTGAGAATAATTTTCAATTATCACACGCTTTTGCTGTTTTATTGCATTAATAATATCAAGCATAATATTGTCTTCAAGTGTATTTACTATGAAGTTATGCTTGTATTGAAACTTTTTGTTTTTGTTATCAATTCTGTCATTGATATAACTTCCGATGACACCGAAAGGAGCTACTTCGCTAAAGAAATTTATAGCATCATTTGGAATATTAAAATCTTCAAAGTAGCATTTATTTAATGAATAATAATGTGCCTTTTTATCTTTTGTTGCAGTAATAATTCCATATTCAGTATATTCTTTGAGTTTATTTCTAACGGTTTGAGGTTCAAATAATAGCTCAACTCTGTCATTTATTAAATCTGTTATTTCATCAAGAGTAAGATTATCATTACTTGTTAAAATATCTAAAATCAAAAAGTGTAGAATAACATCGTTATCAGTAAAGCTTTTTGATTTGTATGCTTTATAAAAAGGATTTACAGGGATTTTAGATGAATCGACAGAAATAAATACCTTTTTACCTCCATCACCATATTCCCATTTAGTTAAATCGCCAAGATAGTTTTCAATTCTTCTTCGTTCATTATCGTAGGTACGCTTGCTTTTTTGATTAAAATCATTTCTTGTTTTAAATCCGAACACAAAAAACTCACGCATATAATCTCTTATGCGACTGAAGTTTTTAATTAATTCAGAGTATTCAGACATGATTTCACCTCATTTTAATTTTATTATATTAGTACCCTATGTCAAATATGGACACATGGAAAACCAATAAAATTAATGTTCGCTGTCTTGAACTTTTGGCGTTAAACGTGTCTGCGAATTTTCTTTTCGTAAACTTCGTTTACTCCAAAGAAAAATTCTTCGCACTCTGCCAAAAGTTCGCAACTTTTTTTAAATGATTTTTTAAATTTGGTAGTTTATTCTAAAAATGTGAACGACATTTTGACATACAGAAAGTCGCCTCAGCTGTATCTCACAGAGCATAAATTTATTTTATCGTGTCTGTGACTACTTCGGTAGAGAATGTGAGATCGGCGCCTCACCAAAATGTCTCACAACAAAAGTACTGACAGCAAAGTTTAGAATAGACTGTAAATCTATGTGAACTCGTACTTTGAAAGGTACATACAGCAATTCTATTAAGCACCAAAATCTCTGCTCGGAGATTGAACTCCGACAAACAGAGGGATCTATCAGGACAAGCTTACCTGAGTGTACCTTGCTTTAAAACTGGATAATAACGGAACGCCTACCGAGTAGCCTGAAAGCTATACGGGGCATTCCAGAGGTGCGAACAGCAACGGTTAAACCAATCTAATTATAAGATGAATCGCAAACTTTATTTATAAAGATAGCGAATGGATAGCACCTCGTTAAAATTTAATATTTAAATCTTTGAGTTGCCACTTAAGTGTTGGTCTTGTACAACTCAAAGAGGAGGTATTAACAGCAACAATCCAATAGCAGTGTCGCTCCTCTGCGTCTGATTTTTAATCAGAAACTACGGGGCCGGGAAGGAAACTTTCCGAATGGAATAGTACCTCGGAAGTGGTGAGGGGAAGAATACCCCTTACCCACTTCAATAAAAAGAAAGGACAAAATTATGTTAAATTTTTTGAAAAAAGAAGCAAACAAAACAGAAACCTTAAACGGAGCAACAACATATATTTCAAGTGGAAAATATTGTCTTGATTTATTTGCATCAATTGGTGCATCAAGAAATCTTGACGAAAAAGAAATAGTAAAACGTTTTCATAGAGCATTTTGCGAAGATAAAAATCTTGCTATGAAAATATTATTTTATGCAAGAGATATTCGTGGCGGATTAGGAGAAAGAAAAGTTTTCAGAACTATTATTAGAAATCTGCCAAGAACTTCTCGCTCTGCCTTGGTTAAGAACATTCAATATATTCCTGAATATGGCAGATATGATGATTTGCTCGAAATCATGGATACAAGTTGCAAAAAAGAGGTTGTGACTTTTATTAAAGAACAACTGCAAAAAGACATAGCAAATATTGAAACAAATGAAGTATCTTTACTTGCAAAGTGGCTACCCTCAATAAATGCAACAAATATTCAAACTGTAAAATTAGGTAAAAGACTTGCACAATGTTTGAATATGTCTGAAAAAGAATATCGCCAAACGTTATCTAAACTTCGTGCAAAAATTAAAATTATAGAAAATAATTTGCGTGAAAAAGATTACTCGTTTGATTATTCTAAACAGCCATCAAAAGCAATGTTCAAGTATAAAAAGGCTTTTATCAGAAATGACAAAGAACGCTACGAAGAATTTTTAAATAAAGTTCAATTTGTCAAGACATTTCAATAACAATTCGGTCTCCATCCCTGAAAGAATAGGCTTAATCAGAAGTTATCATTCTGAACATCCCTGTTAATCAGGCGTTTTACCTTATCTTCCAGGGTTTCTTTGCCGCTTTCTGCAAAGTGCAGGCCGATCAGGAGATTTGTCCTTCCAAGCCTCATTGAGAGCATAGGCTGTTCAACTATAGCTTCAGGGGTCGCTCTGATCTCTTTTTCTTTGGTATCTGTCATATTGTTTTCTTCCTCCGTTTCATTTTGACTGGCAGAATGGCAGCCATGTGAGTACCATGAAATCTCTGCCACTCATGCCATGACCGCCATTCAAACCGCGTTTCATTCCATCCAGAAGACCTTCCTGCGGCCTTCTCCGATCTTGCTTTTCAGGGCCTCGCCAAGCTCCTTCTTGGCATCACGAACCGTCCTGGAAGAGATCCCTTTTTCCAGGGCTGCCCTGTCGATCTCGTCAGAGAAGACCTCTTTGCCTCCGGCCAGCATCCTACAGATCAGATCCTTTGCTTCCCGAGTCTTGGATTCTTTCTTTTTCTCAAAACCGGAGAGTAGCTCTTCAGCAGAGATATCGAAGTCCCCAATCCAGCGGAAGCCTTCCTCATCTCCCAGGATGAAAGCCAGGGATGTTCCGGCGGGAGCTAGCGAACTCTTGTCATGGGCCAGCACTCTGACATTCGGATCGTCCTTGCTCCTGCCGATGACCAGCACGCTGCGGACTCCGGCAGTAAAGTCAATGGATCCCAGACCACGGTATCCGCTTTGCTGCCCAGTTGCCTTGTTCAGATGGCCGATCAGCACGATTGCACATCCGGTTCTCTGGGCAACGTCGCCGATCTTCCTAAGAATCGGCCTGACCTCATTAGCGCGGTTCATATCAACGTTCGGTCCGAGAAACGCCTGGATCGGATCGATGATCAGAAGTCTGGCATCATTCTGTCTGATCGCCTTTTCAATGCGCTCATCGGCAAGTGTCAGAGGATCATCGTCACCCTCGTCAATGACCAGCACTTTTTCCAGGTCTGCACCCGCTTCAATGAGGCGAGGCTTGATGGTATCGCCCAATCCATCCTCTGCAGTCTGATAGATCACATTGAACGGCTCATGAATGTCCATATGTGGAAGCTCGGCCTTATTGGTGCAGGCAGCGCAGAGCTGCATGGCCAGATACGTCTTTCCGTTTCCGGCATCACCGTGAAGGATCGTCAGCTTCCCGAAGGGGATATAGGGCTTCCAGAGAAAAGCGACTTCGGTCTGCTCCACGTCACTCATCCGGATCATGGGGACGAACTCGCCGGCATCGTTCTTCTCTCTGAGATCCTGAAGCACATACCAGTCCTTCCGGTCGAACTGGTCTCTCTGAAGAATCAGCTCGTTCCAGTCCTTTACCGGAGGCTTCATGCGATAGACGCTTTTATCCAATGGGATCTCCTTGTTCAGATGGATGCAGGCGGCTTCTCCGGCATCATCGTTGTCCAGGCAAAGATAGATCGTGCGGATATCCTTGTGGTCCTCCATGAATTGCTGCAAGGCCTTGTAGGCCACGCCGCCAAGGGAAATATAGCTGCGGTCCTGCCAGTTCTTTGAGAACAGATTGATGAAGGACAGAAGATCGATAGGCGCTTCAAAGACGCAAAGCGTATCACCCTTTCCCTGATAGCCAAAGCCATAGCTCTTGTCCGATCCGGCCACATCCAGACGGAACTTGTCCCTGGTGCCGCGACAATGGGCGTATCGGGGCAGATTCTGCGGATCTCTGCCGACAAAGACCACGTTATGATGATCGGCATCCTCATAGATGTCTCCTGCATTCAGGAAGAGATCCACAAGCCCCTCATCGATTCCTCTTTCTGTGACCAGATACTTCCTAGCATTCGCGTTCGTCACATTTCTCAATGGTAAATGAAACTCAGGTGAGGGGGCGGGGACGGCGCCAGGCTGTCCTTCGCCCTTCTCACCGATCAGCATCTCGACGGCCTCCGGGAAGCTCTTTCCATAGAACTCCATCACGAAATCGATCGGATAGCCACCGGTATCATTAGAGAAGCGGTGCCACTTGTTTCCTCTGACCTTCAGGGAATCATGGGCTTTCCACTCCATATCCTTTCCGCAGCGTTTCAAGCTCTCGCCCTGGCTGCGGAGGAAGTCTTCCAAACTGACCGCATTGGCGCGGTCGATCTGTTCCTGCGTGTAACTCATAATCGGTACTCCTTCAGCGTTCAGAAACGAAAAAAGCGCCTGCTCTTATCACAGTGACAATTGCAGACGCTCAGCGTTCCCATTCTTTATTCTTTTGTTTTCTGTGAGGCTGCTGTCTCTGCCTCTCGGCATTCTCGGCAGCAGATTCACGGCTTGCGACTGCGAGGCGTTCTCGCATCGTCATGTTCTTCCATTCCTTGCGTTCCGGTGTCAGGTTCTCACGTTCCGGCTCAAGCTCCGGGATCAGATCCTTAACCAGATACTTGATGTCCTTCAGCATCTGTGTTTCTTCCTGATACGGCCTTAGTCTGGCGTTCAGTTCATCCAGCTGGGTGTTCAGAGAAGAAAGCTCCGTGTTCACGACGTTGGCATTGTACGGCTGGTCCGGAAGATACTTTCTGAGGTAACGGTCAGCCTGACTCCATGCATCCAGTTCCGCTTTGTGTTCCTTCTGGAACTTCTCCTTGCGGCCCTTCCAGTGGATCTTCAGATACTGATCATGAACAGGCGAAAGCTTATCGCGGCGGTCTCCGTATTCCAGAAGCTTACGCAGCGTGTTGATCTTCGCAGTGACTGCCTTGATTTGATCTCGGGTCGGCTGGGCCGCAGCGCTGATCTCTTCAATGCGGCTGTCCAGGTCGGCAACACTGAGAACGTTTTTCTCCCGCATATAAGCGGTGATTTCAGCAAGGCGCTGCAGATCCTTGACCGATCCCCTCTGCTGGCCGTAGCTGCTGAAAGTCTCGCGGCGTTCTTCCTTCCGTTCATTGAAACGCTGGATCAGGAGATCAACCAGCAGCACTTCCTTCGGCTGCATATCGATCTCGATGATTGCTTCTTTGACTTCCGTGATCCATTCTTTGATTTTTCTGATGGCCCTCTTGATGGCCGCAATCAGAGCATTGGTCTTCTTGATCTCACGGTTCAGATTTCCGATATTGGTCTCGATGCCTCTGCGTTCCATAGCAGTCACGGCAGGCCCCATATGAACGGTGGGGATCTGGTCGATGCCCTGTCTTTCATAGGACTTCATGCTGATGCGCTCCGGACGGTCAGCTGCTTCAAGATAACGGTTCTGAATATCCTCCCAGGCCTGTCGCCACTTTTCAGCATTGTCGCGGTTATCCCAATCAGTGGTGAATACCTTTCGGAACTTCCACTTGCCATTCTCGCCTTTGATCCTGTCGCCGTTCTCATCGAGAACATACTCGCGGTGACACTTAGGCAGCCAGTGTCCCTGTTCGTCCAGGGCTCTCATAGTCAGCATGACGTGAGCATGGGGATTGTGATTTGGGGGATCAGGATCGTGGATCGCGATATCGGCAATCATGCCTTGCGACACGAACTGGTCCTGAACGTACTCCCGTATCAGCTTCAGATTATCATCCATAGACAGTTCTCTGGGAAGAGTGATGTGGAGCTTCCTCGCCATCTGTGCGTTCCAGTTGGTCTCGGACCATTCGACAGCGTTCCAGAGAGTATTGCGGTCAGCGTACTCTCTCGGAGCGTTGTCCGGCAGCATGATCTCAGTGTAGATCACGCCGCGTTTATCATCGTAGTTCTTTGTCCGGTGGGTGCGTTCATCGTAGAGACGCTCACCGGACTGGTAGGCCGCCGAAGCTGTGGTCGGCGGTGACTTCGATCTCGTAGAGATCATGATTCTGTAATGAGGGCATGGCATCTCTTGGGCCTCCTTTCTCATGCGCTCAGGGCAGAAAAAAGACCGTAGTCATCTCTGCCCGGTAGAAGATGATACGGTCGTGGGCTTGCGGTCATGGACCGGCTCCCCTGAAAGCCGGAGCATGACGCAAGATGCAAAAGGGTAGCAGGCAAAGCCTGCGCAGGGAAAGCGGCAGCGTTCCCTGGGACGGAAGCCTGGCGCTCGGATGAGAGCCAAGCTGCAGTCGCCCATCCGGCGAGGATCGCAATTCACGCTCAGGGGCGTGTATAATTGCGCCCTTACACAGTAAGGGACTTAGTACGTTTCGCTCTGGCTTTCGGCCTGTCGCTTTACGCTTTGCAGCATCTCGATGGTCTCGGGCCGCCTGAAGATGGCCTTCAGAATCCGGTCGATCTGCTCGTCCGTGAACTCGTCCGGAGAGATATACTGTTCCAGCATAGCTCCGTGAGTGCAGAGACGGTGAGTGCGCTGGCTGCGAGTCAGCTCAGCTTCCTTCTGTTTCAGCTTCTTCAGGTTTTCCTGCCGCATCTTCAGATCCTGTTCGGCTTTCTCACGTTCAATTCGCAGCTCTTCAATCGTCTTTTTGCGTGCCATTTGATCACCTCCTTCCTAGTTTCCGGGCATAATAAAAGCTCCCGACTTTTTACGATCGAGAGCCTTTAGTATGCTGAGATAAATAAATCAAAAGGTTTTTGCTGCTTCTAACTGAACAGAGCTGTCATATAGATTGTCATGGTGAAGCAGATGAATATCCATCTTTTGTCGTTTGTCTCTGACGTTTCTATATGTCGTTTCTGTAAAATCACCTCGGCGACCAGCCACAACTACATAATGAAATCTTGTAGAATCGTATTTTGTTAGCTCCGTGGGGAACTCTGCTTCACCCTTAACAGATGCGAGATCTTTTGAAAATATGTCGAAATTCCCATCCATCCAGGCTTTCCAGTCATCTACTTGATATAGCCCTTTGCGAAAGGCTTCACCAAAGTGTCCATCTTTTAGCGTGATTCTTCCCTCCGGTTTCTCAAATTCGATCAGGACAAATTCATATCCCCCAGAACCCTTTCCGATAAGCACATAGTCAGTACGATAATCATTCCCAAGCCACATTTCCTTAAACAAGTACAATTCATGATGGCCAAAGGGAAAACGATCTTTTAGAATGCTTCCCACTCTAAGAAAGGCTTATTACAGAAAAAGAATACAGTATATTTTTTTATGTTTTAACGGTCAGTCAACTACGAAAGAACAATGACTTAACCTCTGGGCGATTATTCGAACTATTTG